>SMTZ1_10000588_pt1 | contig 34347 bp, 31 predicted proteins | sample DeeMarSWOR136_30_FD_25667 | JGI IMG/M metagenome (IMG submission 25667)
AGAATCGAAAGCGCACCTGTCTATATCGGCATCATAGACATCGATGAACTGACAGGCAGGTGCAGCACGGACTATACGTTCCAGTGATTCCTCTGAGAGCGCTATCTACCTATGCCACAACCCCATATGCTTCCTGTGAGTCTCATTCACTATATCGCCCAGCCTGTATTCGTCGTAGAACTCTTCTTCAAGATGATGAACCTGCAGCCATTCGGGCATCACGATAGTATCAAAGGTGGCAGGGAACCTTCCGAAGGTATCCCATATATAGTTACAGTAATCCTTGGTAATTTGAATAACCTGTTTGCTTGGTACCGGATACCCCGGCTGAACTCTCTTCCAATCCTTAAACGGCACGAGCCCTCTGAAATCTGCCGTATACATCCCGTTACTGCCGAATTTCTTCTCAAAGAACGCATCTACGACATCGTCCATGTTCTTAAAATACGGCGGTTGGAAGCTTTCGATATAGCCATCCAGCCCTACAGGATTCATAGTAAGCATAGCGCCAGCGCACTCTTTAGCTATGTTATAGCGGAAACCCATGGTCTGCAGCACCAGTATCCCTATGTATCCCGTCATAATAATGGAGCCGAGTCCCATGGCTTCAGCTACCAACTGCATGTTCTGTAGCGCGTGAAATGCGGGGGCGAGATTGCCGAGAAATATGGTGTATTCCATAGTAGAAATCGGGACATCGGGTCCCTGCAGTGTCCCATCATCAATCCATTTCTTTATCCCTGCCGGACCGGTTCCATTAATGTCATCGAATACCTTGTAGCCTTCTCCCATGAAAACGGCAGTTATCGCATCAAGATACTGCTCCGATATATCGATTATTGGCATGAATATAGTGGTGCCGGGCTTGTTGGTGTTCCAATGGACTATCCTCACGAGGGCATCAGGTATCATCCCGAATCTTCCTTCGGAGATTTTCTTGGTGTCCCTCTTGAAATACTCGATTATCTTGTCCCAGTCCTCCTCCGTTTCAATCTCTACAGGTTTGGTTGCCTCTTTGGGGTCGTACACATAGAGCCCACTATCATCCGTAAAGAAAAGTTTCATATTGTGTACATTACAGGCATAGGGGGTGGTTTTTCCAGCCCAGCTGGTAAACATGCTTCCCTGCACATCGTTGGTAGGCATATCAGCTGCTATCAGCCCGGTTATCCCTGAGCCTGCCCAGCAAAGGATAGCAGTCTCAATCTCATTAAGCGGCACCGGCGGATTCTTAGAGGTATATTGTAGCGATCCCTCTTCCATTGCACAGCCCAAGGGAAAGCGGCGCGTTCTACGGTGAGCCATCGCCCTCATCAAGGGATGGTTAAAGAGTTCCCTTGCTTCTTTTTTATCTTTTAGCATACGTTTCCTCCTCCTTTCGTTAATCCCCGACCACAGAGCCCTTCACTACTAGTCCAGCTCTTCGATCCCTCTTTGAGTACTATATAAATTTTATCGTTAAATGTTAGTAGTAGAACAAGTCCCCCTACTCAAGAGCGCATATATTTCGACACCATTTCGTACAGAGGGAAGACCATCTGGTAGATTTTATCAGAAACCATACTTGTTACAGAGCGAATTGAATCGCCCGCAAAAAAGAGCCCCCTGATGTTAGGCGATTGCAGGTCGATTTCAGTTGGAACCTTGGCCCAGGCATATCTTCCCCAGTTGAGCTGCAGCGACATACCCTTATGTTCAATGGCTTTGGGGAAATCGGGAAACACTTTCGTAACCGCATTCTCCCACCTTCGAACTGCCTCATTCACGACTTCGGGCGGGGAGATAAGGCCAAAGTGGGTATCGGGAAGCCCGCCAGGGATGTAGGCATAGAGATATTGCTTCCCAGGCGGTTCATGGACATTAAACGTTGGATATCCCAGGCACCAGTCCCCTACATAGGTAGGCAGACCATAGTCAGGGTCAAAAATATGTACCCAGCCATATCCATCCTTTGGAAGAATTTCCTCACTCAGCAGATAAAACACCGAAAGGTCTTCGTAGGTCAGCCTTCCGCATAACTCAATGGCCTCAGCCCAGTCCTCTGTCAGAAACTCACGCCTGAGAATATTCCTCGCCATCGCCTGAAAAATCGGCAATGCTGATATAACGACCGGAGACCTATACTCCTCCAGGAAGCGTGTTTCATTATTGTGAACGATAACTCCTTTCACCTCCCCATCTTCTATTAGAATACTTCGAGCCCTCCGGTTTGTTAGAATGGTTCCCCCCTGATCCATGTAATACCTGGTCAGGGGGTCTATAACCATATCCTGCATAGTACCCTTTGTCGGGTACCAGAATAGGAGTGCTCCAACCCTAGGGAAAGTGCCGAATACATTGGCGAATCCTCCGTAGTTCACATCTGCGGCAGCAGCGCCCATAAGCGGTGAGGCCATTTGAAGAACTGTGTTAGCTATAGGGTCTTGGACATTTTTATCAATCCAATCGGCAAAGCTTATGTTTACATACTTGCGACATTCTTCCTCGGACATATCTTCCATAATTCTAAAGGCCCTCCTAAGGTCTTTCCTCGATGGCTCCTCCATAGGCAGCCCGCTTCCGAAGGCAAAGAAATCAAAGAAATTATCCACCCCCTTACTCGGGTCCATCGAGAAATACTCAATCCTATCAGGACTATCCTTCCTAATCATTCCCATAGTCCAGTCTATCTCCCTCGTTCCCTCCGGAGCAATCCCCATATGAGCCAGGAATCTGTACATATAGGTATCCTCTGGTTTGCGAACCATTGCCGTAGGCATACGAACACCGTTGTCAGAGCGGCAACCATGAAAAACAACGGAGCGATATCGCCCACCAAGACTTGGTTCGCTCTCTATGATAGCCGAAGATACCCCTTCCTTCGCTAACAGGCTCGCTATTGTTAGCCCCCCAGGCCCCCCTCCTACGATGAGAGCATCGTATTTCCTCTTCTCCATAGTTACCTCTCCTTTCACCTGTTATCTGGGATTATGCACTATCCTATCAATATAAAGCATAATGCAAAAACAAAGTAAATAATAGTCAAGCAGATTCTTAAAGCGTACCAATGAATCGCGGTTGAACTACTGCTTCCTATCACTCTGGTCAATCAGAAAAGCCAAACTTTAGTTTAGTTCTTCCAACCATTTTAGCTACAATCCAATTATTAAAGTGGAAAGCATTTGTTGAATCAGTTATAATCCTAATTCCAAACCATTTTATAAAAGTGCGCCGAAAAGAGTTACAACGCTTGATAGACAGGAAGGTGATAGCTAAGTGTCGAGCAGGATGAAAAGGACCGTTTTACCGTTTACTGCGATAGTGGGGCAGCCAAGGCTCAAACAGGCTTTAATACTCAATGCTATAAATCACGGCCTTCTGGGAGTGTTGGTCAGGGGTGAGAAGGGAACCGGCAAGTCCACCGCCGTTAGGGCCTTAGCCGACCTTCTCCCAGAGATTGAGGTGGTCAGATGCCCATTCAATTGCAGCCCGGACAACCCTTCGCTTCAATGTGAGACGTGCAGCGAAATCTACATGCGCGGCGAGGAACTCCACATATTGACGAGAAAAATGAAAGTGGTCGAACTGCCACTTGGTGCCACAGAAGATAGAGTTACTGGAACCCTGGATATAGAGAAAGCCTTGAGAGAAGGAATAAAGGCCCTCGAGCCGGGAATACTGGCTGAGGCTAACCAGGGCATACTCTATATAGATGAAGTCAACCTGCTGGACGACCACTTGGTTGATATCCTGCTCGACTCAGCCGCTATGGGAGTGAATATCATAGAGCGGGAGGGCATCTCCGTCTCACACCCTTCCAGATTCATCCTAGTAGGAACTATGAACCCCGAGGAAGGGGAGATACGTCCCCAGCTTTTAGATAGATTCGGGCTTTCCGTAGATATCAAAGGCATGAAGCACACTGAGGAAAGGATAAGAATAATAGAGGTTGTTGAGGAGTTCGAAGAGAACCCGGAATCCTTTTCCAAGAAATATGCGAATGAGCAAGAGGCCCTAAGAAAAAGGATATTAAAGGCAAGGGATCTTCTCGGCAAGGTCAAGCTTTCAGAAGATCTGATGAAAATCATAGTCGAGATCTGCCTGGAGTTCGAGGTGCACGGGCATCGAGCGGATTTTCTCATCGCCAGAACTGCTAAGACGATAGCGGCATACAACCAGAGGACGAAGGTTACTGTAGAGGATTTAAAAGAGGCTGCGGAACTTGTTCTGCCCCATAGAATGAGGAGGATGCCATTCGAGGAACCGAAGCCAGTAATGGAAAAGGTCGAGAGTATCATCGAGCAAAAAGCCCCTTCTCCTGAGAGCGAGACCAGCGAGCAGGACAATGAAACATATACCCTGGACAGTAATGGGGAGATGGATTCACATTCGCCAGTAGACAAGCAGCTTAAGGATAAAAAAAAACTCTTTGACATCTTAGGACCAAGAAAAGGCGAGATAAAGTTAGAAAAGGACAAGAAGCGGAGGACAGGATCTGGGCGAAGGACAAGAACACTGAGCACTCACGACGGTAAGTATGTAAAAGCAAGATTGCCTGAAGGTAAAACAACAGATATCGCCATTGATGCCACGATAAGGGCTTCTGCAGCAAGGAAAGGCAATCTCAAGATAGAGAAAGAAGACCTCAGGGAAAAAGTAAGGGCTAAGAAGGTCTCCTCCGTAATCGTATTCGTGGTCGATGCATCGGGGTCAATGGCAGCGATGCGGGCTATGGAGATGTCCAAGAGAGCCGTTATGGCGTTACTCGAGGATGCCTACCAAAAAAGGGATAAGGTAGGCTTCGTTGTCGTCGCCGGGGACAAAGCCAAAATCCTTCTATATCCTACATCAAGTGTCGATTTAGCCGCAAAATATCTCAGGAAGCTTCCTACGGCAGGAAAGACCCCGCTTTCAGATGGTCTTTATCAGGGTCTCCAAGTCTTAAAAACACAGTTGTGGAAGAACAGGAACATAATCCCCATTATGGTCCTTGTTTCCGATGGCAGAGGTAATGTGCCAATGGTCAATAACGTTAAGCAGGAAGCAGTAGCCATTGCACATGAGATTAAAAAGCGGGGTATATATCTGGTGGTCATAGATTACGACGATGGCTTCCTCAAGCTGGGGTATAACCAAGAGATAGCTGAGGCTGGAGATGGCAAGTATTACAGGCTGGAGGAACTTGATTCCGAGAGTGTTGTCGATGTAGTCAAGAGAATCTCTTTATTCGGAGAACGTTTGAATGCCCAAAGGCAAGGACGTTTCTCTCCTGAGTCGAAAAATTAAGGGAGTGTATGCGTTGACCCAAATGATCCTTACTTCGGTAATATTTACCTGGATACTATGGCATCACTGTAAGGTCGCGAGATGAGAAAAAAGAGCACTACACTAACAATGGGAGAGCGTAATATTCTCATGTTGGTTGCCAGGGGGTTGACCAATAAGGAGATCGCTGATCAGCTCGGTATGACCGTCAGTAAGGTGAAGATGCTGCTCTATAGTGCATGTAGCAAGATGAAGGCACGTAACAGGATAGAAGCTGTGTTTTTCGCCCTTAGGCAAGGGGCAATAAGTGTCCACGAAATCTATTCCCTGGACGAGCTCGTTGAGTTGACTGTCTCACTGGGGCCTGAAACAGTGGAAACAGTGGCACAGGTGCTGAGGCAGAGGCTTGAAGAGGAGCGCATCCCTTCAGCCAGCGAAGAGGTTGCCCGACTCGAAGAAACTCAGGGCGTTGAATTAACGGAGGGAGAGAAGGCTGTTCTTATCCTAGTCGCTCGGGGAATGACCAATCAGGAGATCGCCAACCATCTCTATACATCCGCAAGTACCGTGAAAATGTTACTATACCAAGCGTGCACGAAACTGAAAGCCCCCAACAGGGCTCAGGCTTTTATCATAGCCCTGAGGCGGAAGGCAATAAACGTTCATGAAGTTTTCTCTCTGGATGAACTCGTTGAATTACTGAGTGCTCTAGGGCCCGAGACAGTGGAGACTCTGGCGCAACTAATCAGGCGAAGGCTTGAGCAAGAACAACCTGCACCAAGTATCGAGAAGATACCACACAACCCATGATAAATGACTTTCGTTATAGTATAGCTTTCTACACTAATCGAGTTGACTGCTATTCAATGTGCCCTGCTTAATTCAGACCTTACACTCCTGTGCCATCTATAGGACGTATCATTCGCAGTACGTTCTCACGACCAGCGCAGGGGAAAAAACTAGACAAAAGTTTGGTTTATTCACTTGACGACATGTGTCCAATGAAGTAAGTTATCCTCACAAGGTATAGCTTTATCCAGACTATGCCAGCATCATATAGATAATCTCCTCAATAACTAAGTGATAAGGAGTCATTCAAGTACAATGGCTAAAAAGCTAAAGAAACTGGAAGCAGATGTAATAGTAGCGGGGGCTGGTCCCGGCGGATGTACGATAGCCAAGGAGCTATCCCAAAAGGGGAAAAAGGTAATCCTGATAGAAAAAGGCGTTTACAGCAAGATGTTCTACGGCTCACTGCTGGCCCCAATAAGATACATGGAGAAGTTCGGTTTCTTATTCCGAACCGTAGAGGGCGATTGGATAGTCCAGGGCAAGGGCTTCGGAGGTGGCACTCTCATATATGCAGGCTCGGCTTTCGTACCGCATCCCGGTCAGTGGCAGCAGTATGGGATAGATTTCACCGAGGAACTCGCTGAAGCAAAGAAAGACTGCTGGGTCAACAAGACGCCTGACGACATGCTCGGTGAAGGGCCAAAGCGTCTCTTGGCATCAGCGCAGGAGCTTGGCTATCCCTGGGAAGTAATAGACAAGTTCGTCGACCTGACTAAGTGCAAGGCTGAATGTCCGATGTGCCCGTATGGTTGCCCCAGGGGCGCCAAATGGACCGGAATGGTGTTCGCCGAAGAAGCCGAGAGAAATGGAGCCACTATACTTCCAAAAGTGACCGTTAGAGACGTTATCATCGAAAACGGCGTGGCAGGTGGTGTTAGAGCCAGGGGCAGCAATGGTCAGGAGTACGAAATCAACGGCAAAATCGTCGTATGTGCTGCCGGAGGCATAGGTACCGCCCGTATCCTGAAACGGTCGGGATTCGATGATGCCGGTAGCTGGTTCACAGGCGATCCGGCGATCATGGTCTTCGGTTACTTCAAAAAAGGCAAAGGCGGCATGCGTGACATGCTATTCTCCGTCGGCTGTCATGATGATGAACACGGGGTAACATTCGCCAATGTGAGCGGACCCCGGATGTTCTGGGGCCTGCAGAGGCTACAGGAAAAACCTCAGAAACCAGTGAACGCTATTTTCCGCTGGGGAAAAGCGATAGGAGTGATGATTAAAATAGCGGATGAGCTGGACGGTCAGATTCATCTGGACGGAAGGATAAGCAAGCCCCGCACCAAGAGAGATATGTACAGACTGGAGTGGGGTGCTGCGGCTGCTGAAAAGATACTCATCAAAGCGGGGTGCGACCCCTATAATATCGACCATTCGGGAGTAATCGTTGGGCATCCGGCTGCAACCGTTAGAGTGGGGCAGTTGGTAGACTCCAACCTCGAAACATCGGTTAAGAACCTTTACTGCTGTGACACCAGCGTTATACCCGATGCTTTCGGAGTGCCTCCTACCCTAGTAATTGTATCGCTTGGCAAACGCTTATCGAAACGCCTGGAAACAATCGTATAGACAAGTTATCGTAGGCTTACTTGATATGGGTAACCGAACCGAAGCTTAATTCGTACAATAAAAAAAGCGGATGGAGGGAAGTACAGATGGTGACTAAGGAAGCGGAAGAGCTAACCCAGATATGCGAGACCCTTTCAAATCCGTATCTCGAGGACTGGAAGAAAGAGGGCGGGAAGATAGTTGGTTATGCCTGTACCTATGTACCCGAGGAAATCATCCACGCTGCCGGTATGCTCCCCTACAGAATAAGGGGAACGGGCTGTGTCGGTACTTCACTGGCTGATACATGGCTTACCAGAATAGCCAACTGTAGCTTCGCTCGGAGCATCTTGGAACTGGCATTAACCGGTGAGTATGATTTTCTCGATGGTGTTGTCTTCAACAATGGATGTGACCACACGCGCCGCGGGTTCGAGAACTGGAAGGCCCAACAGAATACCCCTTCATTCATGTATATGCTCCCTGTCCCCCACGTAATCACTGATGACGGACTGCAGTGGTACAGAGAAGAGGTCAACTCTTTCAAGGACGCAATGGAGCAGTCCTTCGGCATCGAAATTAAAGACGAGAAACTCAAGGAAGCCGTAAAAGTATATAATGAAACGCGGAGCCTTCTCAAGCAATTATATGAACTCAGGACACAGAAGAACCCTCCCATTTCAGGTGCGGAAACCCTGAAAATCCTGTTAGCAAGTGTTTCCATGCCCCGGGAGAAATTCAATCAACTGTTGAGAGAATTACTCATCGAAATCCGTAGCCGAGAGGGTATCTCCGACTACAGAGCGAGGCTCATGCTAGTAGGAAGCATAAACGATGACCCCGAACTCATAGAACTCATTGAGGACATCGGCGGCTTGGTTGTTACCGACTCGCTTTGTTTCGGAGCAAGGTTCTTCTGGGACCTGGACGAGGAAACAGGCGACCCCATGGATAGCATCACAGCCCGTTACTACTATCATATACCCTGCCCTCGCATGTATGGTGCACTTCCCCAGAGGCTCGATTTCCTGATGAGCGCAGTTAAAGAGGCGGCAGTCGACGGAGTGATCCTGCAATCGATAAAGTTCTGTGACCTTCACGGGGTCGAAAACGTTTTAGAGCAGAAGGCTCTGGAGAAGGCAGGCATCCCCACTCTGAAGATTGAGAGGGAATATGGTCCGCTAGCCGATACAGGTAGATTCCGCACTCGGGTGCAGGCATTCCTGGAGCAGATAGGCAAGTAATACAATAGAAATTCCAGTCGCTAGCTGACATGAATTCTATTTGGTAGTCATGCAAGCATTATTAGAAAGGATAGGGAGGTAAAAAATGGTAAGGACACCAACACTTTGGGAAGAAACTGCGGCACTGATGGGTGGCGTTGCCGCTTTACCCGAAGATGTATCCGCCCTCGAAGCGCTGGCCGCGGACTTGCCGCCAGATGCGGCATCGCTTCTCAAGGGATTCACTAACCCTCACTATGTGAAGATGTCTATCGTAGGCCTGAAAATATTCAATACAGCTCTGACCAGCATTCTCGAAAGGCGGGCACAGGGGAAAAAGGTTGCTTTCTACTGCTTTAACTTCCCCCGTGAACTACTCGATGCTATGGATATGGCTCCGGTCTGTACTGAGGCAGCGGGCATCATTCCGGTACTAGCACTGGGTTGTGAACAGTACATCGATGCACCGATAAACGCCGGCCTCCCCGACAGTATATGCGGAGGCCATAAGGCAAGCGTGGGTATGATTATCGAGGAGGCGGAGATGAAACCCGATGTGATTATCAACGCTGGCCCGGGCTCTTGCGACCCCAACGCAAAGCTCCACGAATGGATGGCTGAAACATGGGAGGTTCCCATTTTCAATCTCGATGCGCCCTATTACCACGATGAGCGTTCGTTCCAGTACTACCGGCGAGAATTCAGACGGATGGTAGAGGGTTTGGAGGGAGTAACAGGACAGAAAGTAGACTATGATAGACTCAGGGAGATTCTGGAAAACTCCAATGAACAGGTTGAGCTCTACTGGGAAATTCAGGAACTGAAAAAGGCAAAGCCCTATCCCCTCTCCAATATATATTGCGTTCTGGTTGAATTGATGAAATATATATGGTCAGGACGCCCTGAGGCTGTAGAATACTTTAAAATCGCCCGTGATACCGCGAAGGATCTTGTGGCAAAGGGGGAAGGTGCATTCCCCAATCAGCGAGCCAGAACCCTATGGACATACAGTGGCGTCTATTTTGACATGGAGCTGTTCAGGTGGCTGGAGCAAGTAGGAGTAGCTTTTGTTCAAGATTGCTTCGGCTGGTACCCGGATAAGGTCATAGACACATCAAGCATAGATACTATGATTGAGGGTCTGGCCGACAGGACCCTCAATCAACCCATGACGAGGCAACATAAGGGAGCCTGGGATGGCCCTGCTGGCTGGGCAGAGGATATGATGTTCCTGTCCAAGGAGTTAGACATAGACGCATGTATCTACTCCGGTAATCTGGCGTGCAAGCAAACCTGGGGCTGTCTACGGCTGATAACAGATAAGTTAAAGAACGAGTTGGGCATCCCCACGCTAAGATTGGAAACGGATATTCTGGATAAAAGGATTACTCCGGGGTCAGTCATCAAAGAGCAAATTGAAGAGTTCATATCGACGTTAGGCTAAAAAGCTATTATGGTTATCGCTGGTTGTGACGTAGGTTCCTTAAGTGCTGAAGCCGTTATTATGAAAGACGGGTCTATAGTAGCCTCTGAGATAATCAGGGTCAGACCTAGGCCTGAGCAATCTGCATCCGACGTCATGGATGCGGCGCTTTCCAAAGCCGGCATGACGTACAAAGACATAGAGGGCTGTTTCAGTACTGGCTATGGGAGAGAGAAAATCCCCTTCGCCAGTGGCAACATATCTGAAATATCCTGCCATGGCAAAGGGGCTCAGTGGCTTATCCCTTCGGTGAGGACTGTTATCGATGTCGGTGGCCAAGATTGCAAGGTTATCAAGGTTGATGAGAATGGTAAACTCGTGAATTTCGTTATGAACGATAAGTGCGCGGCGGGAACGGGAAGATTCTTAGAGTTTATGGCAAAAGTCCTGGGGATAGGAATCGAGGACCTCGGGCCTCAGGGTCTCAGTTCAGAGCAACCGGTTTCCATAACCAGCTTTTGCAGTGTCTATGCTGAGACCGAGGTGCTACACAGCATCTACGAAGGGAAAGCGGTGGCTGATATAGCGGCTGGCATCAATCACGCCATGTCTGAGAGGGTAAAAGCCTTGGTTAAAAGGGTCGGCGTTGAGGAAGATATTTGTATTACAGGCGGGGTTGCTAAGAACACCGGTGTGGTCAAGAACTTGGAGGCAGCGTTGCAGGTAAGTGCGCAGAAGCTTACCGTGGATCCCCAGCTTATAGGTGCCCTGGGAGCAGCGCTTTTTGCCAGAGAAGCATTAGCAAATCAGAATAGGTAGTGATTCCGGAGGGGTTGATGATAGTCGCGGGATTTGATTTGGGTACCCTGGCTGCTAAAGCAGTTATATTAAGAGATGGAGAGATTGTATCCTCAGAGATAAGGGGGATTAAGGCGGTACCTGAGAAGGTAGCGCAGGACATTCTGGACAAAGCGCTTTCACAAGCTGGTTTGTCTCAGGAAGACGTGGTTTACTCGGTCAGCACCGGCTGGGGCCGAAAAAGGGTCCCCTTCGCTAATCTGGATATGGCCGATATGCCATGTCTGGCCAAAGGGGCCAAATGGCTAATTCCCTCAGCGAGGACTGTGATCGATGTTGGCGGTCAGAGTATCAGAGCACTCAGTATTAATGAGGCAGGAAAGGTACTTGAATATAACACCAATGATAAGTGCGCTGCTGCGACCGGGAGATTTCTTGAACTCGTTGCTGAAGCTTTGGAATTGAAGCTGGAAGAGCTTGCGTCGCTAGCTGCTCAATCGAAGGAACCCGCTAAGATTTCATCCCAATGCTGTGTATTCGCCGAGTCCGAGGTTGTAACCTTAGTGAATGAAGGTATAAATCTAATTGACATAGTGGCCGGGGTTCACGATTCTATTGTACGAAGGCTAGCCGCTACATCAGGTACTATTGGTATAGTAGAAGACGTTGTCATGACAGGCGGATGTGCCAAGAATGAAAGACTAGTCGGGAGCCTAGGTAAGCAGTTGAAGGTCGATATTAAAACAGTGGATGTAGATCCCCAGCTTGTAGGAGCCATAGGAGCGGCAGTCATTGCACAGGAAAAAGCGAGTGCAGCCTAACTTGGTCAGGGTGTAAACAAGCTCCGAACAAGTTCCTATCCCCCAATGTGCCAAGCCTTTTAGCTCCTTCATGCAGACTGTCCTTATCAGGACAGGGAGCTCTAAATAGAAGTTAAAGTTTACGAATTCCGCTAATCATCAGCAGATCACCCATTATGAATATTTAACAGAAGAAGGAACGTAACAATTTGGAACCTTTTGATGTTCATATAGAGAAACTGTCTAGATACCTGAATGATGTAAAGAGGAAAAGACAATTCAGGGAAATAAGGTGTCCTACGGGGTCTGCTGAGCTTCTGGAAGATTTGCCTGTTTTTGTTGGCAACTTAGAAAAAGCAAATCTCATCCTGAAGGAAGATACAGCCGTTGAGTTGGGAAACCCAAGCGTTGCCTCATGTGCATTCCTTTTATGGACCCCGAACCTATCCCTGGTTAGAGACGGCGTAATAAACTTAATAGGTCCCGATATTCAAGAAGCAATAGGTGAGAGTCTGCCCTTTGCGCAGGTGCTCGTTGTTGGTGGTGCCGAAATCAAGGCCCAGCATCACCTGCTACTCGAGCAACATCACGTTATCTCGAATAAAATAGAGGGGTATATGGTTAGGGCGGCACCCCAGCGCCAACGGATGTGGACCAGGGTAAGCAAGGAGGCAGTGGAAAAAGGATTAACTTTTGAGGTTTTGGGCAGAGCCCTGATGGCGATTTATAAATCGGAATTGCCGGTAATAGAAGCGACAGAGGTTATCTTCATCACCTCAAGCAAGGAGGATGTCAAAGGGCTGGAAAGCATAGCTGCTGATGTACACAGGATCAAGGATAAGGCATTGAGCAGCAAGTTCATAGTAAAAGACGATGGTTCTTATGAGTGCACTAGCGAGTACGCCGATTGTACAGAGTGCCCAGAGCAAGATATCTGTGATGAAATCAGGGATATCATCCGCCTCAGACGAAAGAGGCGAGTCGCCAGCAACTCCTCCAAATAACTTGATACGGGGGATGACCATATGCAGGAATCCTTAAAATCGAATAACTTAAATGGCAGATTAATTGCAATGTGTGGCAAAGGCGGCGTAGGGAAAACCGCACTCACAGCATTAATGATTAAAATACTTGTAAGTAGCGGAAATCATCTTAAGCTCTTAGCCATAGATGCTGACCCTGCAATGGGTCTCCCTATCGCTCTCGGCGTCGATATAAAAAAAACCATGGGAGCAGTACGCGACGAGATAATAAGGACGGCAAGGACAACGAAAGATGAGAGGAAAATAGAGTTAGCTGATATGCTCGACTATATGGTATTTGAAGCCCTTACAGAACTCGATGGATACAGCCTTATAGCTATGGGAAGATCGGAGGCAGGCGGGTGCTATTGCCCAGTCAATGACCTTCTGAGAAGCGCTATAGAAGAACTTTCCAAGGGTTTCGACATCGTTATCATCGATGGTGAAGCCGGGCTGGAACAAATACATAGAAATGTGATGCGAAACATAGATACACTTATAGCTATTACCGATAAATCTGCTAGGGGACTTCAAGTTGTAGATACTATTAAGAAAATGGCAATGAGTGGTAAAGTGATACGATGTAGCAGGATGGGGATGGTCATTAACAGGATAAGAGCAGAAGAGAAAGAGCAGGCAATAAAATCAGCCCGTGAGATAGATATTGAAATTCTTGGCTGTATTCCTGAAGATGACAATATAGCTCAAAACGATTTCATCGGCAAGCCTATACTTGATATTGAGGACACCTCCCCCAGCATTGCGGCTGTGAAAGACATTGTCGTTAAGCTAGACGTGCTACCCTCGTCAGCATAAGCTACAGTACAACAATTAAGGTATGCCAAATTCTGGCTACGTATACAAGTACTGGACTCCCCATTGTATAATTAATTGCAGATATAATCGGTAGATAATTCGTCTAAAAAGTGTATAATATAATCCACGCAACCGCCGGAGCCGGGCTGCACTGATATAGTACAGCTATAGGCTGAGCAGATTTCAGCAAGTAGAATATAATGAGTAATAGCTTCGTCAATATAATTAAAATTCTTATTATTCTTGCTTTGACTTTCAGCCTATCATTTGCCACAACCGTAACATTAGACGCAGCAGGACCGACGTTAACCTTATCCCCAACATCCGGCCCGATTGGCACGAAGGTATCAGTAAGCTTTTGCGACAAAGATCTCGCGGGAAGAACCATTGGAATCGGCAATATAACATTCGATGGAATGCCCATGAACAACAGGGTGATCCAGCTTGACTCCGACGGCTGCTTGTGCGCTACCTATTTTACCGTGCCATATGTGGACCTGGTCAATGGTTTCGGCACCCCGTTAGATGCAGAATCTTTTACAGTAGAGGTTAAAGTAAGCGGTGTCGGTCCGCAGGATCAGCCAAGCACAAAACCATTTACAGTTACTCGACCCGGTTTAATTCTCTCTGCATACTCAGGCTACAAAGGTGGGACAGTGACGGTTAGCGGAACCGGTTGGCCACAGCGCACGCCCGGTGCGGTAACCGTTACTATTGAGGGTGCCGGCACCGCAATAAAGAAGAACGCCACACCAGATTCATCGGGCGCATTCAGCATCAGTTACACCGCGCCGCCAACAGACGATGCCTATTTCCAAGATGTAGGGGCTGATTGCGACAGGTACCTCCAAGTTTGGGCGCAGGATATTTTGGGCAATGTAGCACCTAAGCCGACGAATAAGAGAAAGTTCTGCTTGAAGGCAGCTTACCTAACTCTAGACCCCAAGAGCGGACCGCCCGGTACATCGGTTAAGGTCACCGGCGCAGGATTTCAGCCTCAGACATCTGTCGAGGACCTTAAGATCGCCAATACCATGATATTTGCGCCCAACCTGATGACTAACACAGTTGGCACTTTTACCACGACCTTCCCTGCCCCTACCTTACCCCTTGGTTGCCAGGTAGTCAGCGCCACAGTGGCAGGCTTGACTCTCGGCGAATGTTTCACAATTACCGAGCCCTCTCTCTGGGGTGCCTTGGACGGAGAATTGGAGATACCTGTGGAAGATGCGCTGGCGACCATAAGCGACAAGCTTATCCGGGTGTGGGGCTATTATAACGGGGAATGGAGAGTCTACGACCCTAACGACCCTCTTGGCAGCAACCTTACCGGCCTCATAAGCGGCAGGGCTTATTGGATTAAACTCAGTGAAGATTGCACCCTGATATTCAGACAACTTAAAGCGGGCTGGAATAACATCGGCTGGTGATGCGAGAAGCGCTCTACCTCCATCTCTAATGAAATAGCCTACTGCCTATAATAGACGTAGCTACGCCTCCCTCACACACCTCACTATCTCCCGCAATCCAGGTTTTTTGCCATACATCAGGAGAAACACGCGGAATAACTTGCTCGCAATCCATATGGTTAATATCGCCGATGCTACCAGTATAATGATGCTAAGAGCAATTTCCCAAGCAGCCAAGGAATCTCTCGAAATCCGCATCATGGCTGCTATGGGGGCTGACAGAGGGAAGAGGGTAAGCGCTCTCGCAAAGGCACCCTCCGGATTGCCGATGATAAAGAAGTTGAGCCAGAGCGGCAGCATAGCAGGTAGAACGATAATGCCCGACAAACTATGTGCTTCTTTGGCAGTGGAGCACAGCGAACCGACGGCAGCATAGTAGGCAGCGAACAAGAGATAGCCCAAGATAAAATACACTATTCCCCAAGCAAAGACACTTGCAGTAATAGAGAGTTCACTCAGAAACGGGATATTTACCGATGCTATCCTGATAAAAATCCAGATAGCGATAAACCATACGGCTATCTGGAGCAGACCCGCGGTGCCGAGTCCTAGCACCTTCCCCACTAATAGCTGACTTGATGATACAGAGGAAAGGAGAACCTCTATAACCCTGTTCTCCTTTTCCTCGGTTACACTCTGAAGAAGGTAACCTGACGAGAATAATATGGCGAAAGCAAATAGCAGACCAAAGACAATGGGCAAGACATACCTGCTTGCTGCGTCCTGTTCCGATGCTATCTCACCGCTTTCATCCAGCTGTATGGTATTCAGCCCCATTGGAACCTTGGCGCGTTCTAAGAGCTCACTGCTAACCTCGTCCCCCAGTAAATTGGAGAGCAGGAAGTCCTCTATACCCCTCCAGACATCGTCTGGAACCTCAAATTCGTTCTCTATTATGTACCTGGTGATGAGCCCGCTGGAGAGGTAGTCCGAGGGAATGATGAAGTATTCAGCGACCTCACAAGCAACTAATGCCTCTCTGGCTTCCTCACCGTTTGTGTAAGGTATAAAGGTGATATCATCCTGACGTGTGTACTCAGTGAACGCTCCCACATTATCCACATAGCCTATCTTCTTCTCCGCTGGGGCACCGGGTTCGCGCCAGTGCTCCACTCCCTGATATATGCCATATCCCAGGAATAGCAAGAGTGGTATCGCCAGAGTAGCGACAATGAATGTTTTCTTTTTCAGGATTTGTTTGAACTCATACCTAATTATGATTAGCGTCTTTTTCATTACCCGCCCTTCGCCACCTTAATGAATATCTCATTAAGAGACGGCGTTGATATCTCGAACCGCTCTAAGGTTACGCCGCTGTTAATTAACGTCGCTATTATTTGCGAAGGCTGTGTATGTTGATCCAGAAAAAGCTCCGTATATTTCGCATGTTCTTTTCTTCCGACAACACCTGGTAGTTCTTCCGGTATCGAGTCACATTTCAAAAACACGGAGTTGCTCCTGAACCTAGACTTAATCTCAATAAGGCTGCCATACAGTACAGCTTCTCCCTTGTTTATCATCAGGACTCTATCGCAAAGCTCCTCTATCTGATTCATCATGTGAGTGCTCAGGATAATAGACTTGCCTTGGTCCCGTTGCTCAAGGATAAACCCTTTCAAGAGTTCGGTATTAACCGGGTCAAGTCCCGCGAACGGCTCGTCGAGAACTATGAGTTCCGGATTATGCAAAATAGTAACGATTAACTGTATTATCTGCCCCATACCCCTGCTCAGTTCTTCAACCTTCTTGTCTTTGTGCTGTACCATACCAACACGTTCCAATAGTTCGGCTGCTCTCTCCTTCGCCTGGCTGCTACTCACTCCTTTTAGCGCTCCCAAATAGACCAGCGATTCTAAGACCGTGTTCTTTTTATAGAGACCTCTTTCCTCGGGTAAATAACCTATCCTGTTCTTCGTCTGTTCCTCTATAGACTGACCAAATATCTCTATTTCTCCGGAGTCCGGCCTGATAATATCCATAAGCATACGTAGAGTAGTCGTCTTACCAGCGCCATTGGGGCCAACCATGCCGAAAATCTCGCCCTGAGCCATACCGAAAGACAGGTCATGCACCGCTCTGGTACCTCTGAATGATTTGCTCACCTGGAATACGTCAATTACATTCATATTCTTATCTTCTCATTATTAATATAAGTCAGCCATTATTTGTCGTCTACATACTCACTTGTGGTCAGGTATCTTTGAGGCGTTTTATAAGGTTTCACCTGCTCCGCTACCTCTTCATTCATTATGTAGCCGCTCACATGCATCAAAGTATCGTAGAGTTTTTCGTCTATCTGTTCCTGGTTCATGGAGGCGAGACAGGGATAGTGATGCAGGATAAGTCCAGCCTTAGTATCAGCCTCATCTGCAGATATTCCAACCATCTGCTTTGCTGCATGGGCTACCGAGCCGCAGGCTGAGTTTCGCTCTACCTCCACTTGCTCGATTAACTTTGTTTCAGGATTAACCTTAATCCTCAGCTTAGGCCTGCCAAAATGCCGTGCGAATTCAGATATGAGTTCATCTTTGTAAGGCCGTGCGCTGCCTCGATAACCGTAGCTGGCCTCGCTAAGGCTGCAAAATGGCTTGGGGAATATCGCACCAACCCCTTTTTCAGCCAACTCCCTCTGTAATTGATTGGCAAGCCCCTGGGGCAGCCAGGAGCTGTTATCTACGGGAGCGATGACTGAACGAGCTCCAGAACGCTCAACTATATCGAGAATAAGCTGTGCAGCACCTGGGGACTCGCCAGCAGCGATAACAAGCTCGGCCTGAGGTACCACATCAGGCAGAAACTCGTCAGGCTCATCAATGAGGGGAGGTAGAGCCTTGACTAGAGCGATCTCCTCCACAGTCCAACCAGACGGCCCGCACTCACGCAGATTGCGTACTATCCTCTCACCATACGTCCCCTGTGTGATAACGAGTATGCGCATAATTCAACAACAAGCAGCCAACTGTCAATGACAACCACAGCTTCAGCCTGCTTCACCCCGCGTTAGTAATAAGACAAAGGAGGCTACGGAATCTGAGGCTCAACTTCTCTTACCTCTTCTCCTCCTCTCCTGTAGAAAATCGGTATCAAGAGCAGCGCCGCCATGGACGATACCACCATAGCTACCCACATAACCGACGCCGCATGTATATGAAGTCTCAACGGAGAGAAAAAAAGTACCGAAAGCCCTATAGCCAGACCAAGAGCATTGGCCAGAACTGGTCTGGAAACGCTTGCCAGCGCTGAATCAACAGATTGACCGCTATCCATACCCCTCTTCCTGAAATAGTAAATTCCCGATATTAAGTGTACAGAATAATCAACGCCCACGCCAATACAGATAGCGCTCAGGTTTGCCGTCATGATATTGAGATTGAAATCAGCCATCGACAGCATACCCAGTATGGCTATAATGGTAATGGCTATCGGCAGCATACCCGCGAGGGCAGCTCCAATACGCCTGAGTGTTATCAAGAGCATAAGGAAAATCAAGCCGAGGGCCAGCCCTAAGCTCCGGACCTGACTTTCAACAACCAGCCTGTTCATCTCATCAAAAAGAAGGGGCATTCCGGTGATAACCCGGATGTTATCATCGCCGGCAACGAAATCGTCCAGTTCCGCAATATATCCCGAGTCGAAGTTCTGAGTTCTGATCGTCACCCGCATGCCATCATCTGAAACCCACATCCCCATGTTCTCCAATCCAACCTGCATCAACACACCCATTACGACCTGCGGGTCCTGAGGGTAGGCATCCTCTCCCGTAAGCATTTTATTCATGCCCTTGACAAGGTCGAAGATCGAAAAGGCGCTCTTTATACCTGGCAGGCTCTCCAGCTCTCTTTCGGTAGCCAGGACATCGTTGGCGAACTCATAATCGCTCAAATCAGCCAAGCCGTGTGGAGATTCTATCTCTCCCGTCAGTGGTAAAGCGCCGCCGAAGTGCTCCTCCACCTTGGCGAAGTTCTCCCTGATCTCCGAGCCATCCTTAAAAAACATCAGTTGGTCAGATACAACCTCGAGCTTCGGTATGTAGAATGCAGAAACAGCCACAATAGCAACGAAAACGACTACTATAATAATCCTCTGCCGGGATGCTACCAGCACAAATTTTGTCAGACGTCCTTCTATAGGTTCCGGCGGTGCCGATGGCAACTTTATCAGTGATAATAGAGCCGGCAAGAAGAAGAGCGCTAAAAAACCAGCATACCCGATACCGACAGTGACGAATATCCCCATCTCCCGCATAGGAATCACATCCGACCAGGTCAGGGAAATGAACCCGGCCATTGTGGTTATGGCAGCCAGGAATATGGGTGGTCCAACCATGAGCAGGGTCTCCACAGTCAACTGGCGACGGTCAGAATATTTGTGCAGGTTCTCCAGATAATGACTGACATAATGGAGCCCGAAAGCGGAACCCATCACGATGATGAACATGGGGCTGATGATTGTTACCAGATTCAACTCCTGCCCGCTCCAGAAAATAGTACCGAAGGTCCACAATGCTCCGAAGCCCGCCGGAATCCATGCCAGAACAGTGAGTAAACGCCTTCTGAGTACAGAGTAGAATACCAATAGTACAAGGAGGATAGCGCAGGGGAAGAGAATGACAATTATTCTGATGAGGTAACCTAATATGGTATCCTTGATGATTTCATTTCCTGCCAGTGCGATGTTCAGGTCGCCCTCATTTTGAACTATCTCCTTTAACGACGTGACGACATCACCAGCTACCGCATCTACTCCCAGGAGGGCAATAAGAGTCCCCTTCTGATTATCGGTGGAAAGGAACTGCTCTTTGAGGAAATACTTGTTCTCGATGAAATCCTTGAGGATATCATAATTCTCACTAATAAACGCTTCGTCGATGATAAAAATATCGCCCTGTACAGATATCTGCGGTGGAAGGAAACTCTGTAAGAGCGAGATGCCCTCTATAGTTCCTACCTTTTCCTGAAATCTTAAAACATGGACAAGGTTCTCCTTCTCCAGAAGCGAACCATTCTGCTCTATGAAGATAGAGATGCTCTCGCCGGTCTGATATTTTTCATTGAGCTGCTCGTACTCCACCGCCTTCGGATTCCGGCCGGCGAAGAAACTCAGAAAGTCAGTATCGAGGCTGAATCGTGTGAAGGAAACCGCAGACGTGATGGTAAGAATAACAACGATAATAATGATAAATCTTGATCTATTGTAAATAAAGTTGGCTATTCGCTCCATGTTCGAGTATCACTAGGTTCTATTAAAATACATCAGGAAGGACAAACTCAATATAAATGCGCTTCCACGCTTTTGTCAATGTACGGGAGAGCTTGTGGCTATTGAGCAAAGGGCAGTTGAATTCCTATTGGGACTCGTTGACAAGAGCACTCAGGCATGCCAGAATGACAACACCAAACGTACTATTCTGTCTGTAAACGAGAGAGGTTACGAACAATGGAAGTATGGCAGCTTACCCCATGGGAAGAGTTGGATATGGGACTTCGTCTCTTGATAGCCGCGATCATTGGCGGTGTTATCGGCTTCGAGAGGGAGCATGCAGACAAGCCAGCTGGCTTGCGCACGCTCTTACTTGTTTGCGTAGGGTCAGCTTTGTTCACCATTGCCTCTCTATACGGTTTCGGTGATAAGGCTGATGCCGCAAGGGTTGCCGCAGGTATAGTAGCAGGAATTGGTTTTTTAGGAGCCGGCACCATCATCCGCTTGGAGGGAGGAGTTGTGGGAATCACCACAGCAGCAACCATCTGGGCAGTGGCAGCTATCGGGCTTGCAGTTGGGGCTGGTCTTTACCTTGTGGGTATTGTTACCTCTGTATTAGTGCTTATTGCACTGCGTCTTCCCGTACCACCACATCATGTAAAGTGAGAGTTAGACCGGTAGTCCTCCAGAAACGAGCAAAGGCTAACGAATATGAGAGAATGTAACGTTAAAAAAAATAGGGCAGTCTGCAACTGTACCTACGAGCCATGCAGTAGAAAGGGGATCTGCTGCGAATGCATTACCTATCACTGGCGCATGGGCGAACTGCCAGCATGCTTCTTCCCTAAAGACGTAGAGAAAACATACGACCGCTCTATTGAGAGATTTATTAAGACCTACCAGGATAGGGGCCAGTGGTGGTAAGTGATTTTAAGAGTCCATCCTCTGCATGCCATCCCTGATATACTCTTTAGCAAGGTCAATATAAAGCTGCTTCCCATACTTCCAAAACGTCCTGTTATCCTCTGTAATATCTTTCGAAACCCTGGCAGGACTGCCACTGACAACCACTCTGGGCGGAATCACTTGCCCCAATTTCACTGTAGAGCCTTCCGCAACGATGCTTTCCTCCCCGATCTCTGAAAAGAGGCTTAACACCGCTCCCATCCCAACTACAGCGAGATCGCCGATTGACTTGGAATGCACTACAGCCCCATGGCCGATTGTAACCTTCTTTCCAATTCTACAAACCTGGTCTGGGGGAGCATGCACGACCACGCCCTCCTCCACGGCGGTTCCAGAGTCAATCTCGATACTACCGTAGTCTCCTCTTAGTATTGCACCGTGGCCGACATAGCAATTGTCGCCTATTCTCACATCGCCGATCAGTAAGGCATGTTCACTTACATACGTATCCTTTCCTATTTTGGGCTCTCTGTTCCTAAACCGATAAAGCAATCTTCTCCTCCTGTGATTTTATCTCAGGCATCGCCAGTAATCTTTAAGGTTCCTCTTAACCTCCTTTATAACCAGCCCTGTCTCCGCGAAGGAAGGGTCCTGCCTGAACCGCTGCGGTAACCCTTCCGGCTCTTCTACAGAGGTCTCGAAGCCAGCCAGTCCAGATAGCAAGGCCAGCCACGCATAAGGCAGGATTTCTCTATTGTAGCCGGATGCAATTAAATCGATAACCTTGCCCTCGCAGCTCCCAGACATCTCTCTGACCTTTTCCCCGATCATTTTAAAGCCTTCTACAGGTAATCCCAAATTAGTCAGACCGTCGCTGAAATGAGGGTCCGAGCCGCCGTTCCTGATAATGAACTGAGGCTTGAATTCATCAGCTATCGGTTGAACCAATTCCTTAAAAACAAGCTTATATGAATCATAGCCAGCATAAACAGGCATCGGTATGTTGATATTAAAGCCTCTGCCATCGCCAGAGCCAATCTGGTGAGCGAAACCGGTCCCGGGATAGAGGAATCTCGGGTCTTGATGCAGATCGACAAGCAAAACGCTGGCATCTTCATAGAAATACTCCGAGGTCCCGTTCCCAGCATGGGCATCTGTGTCCAGTATCAATATCCGCTGTAGCCCATACTTCTGCCCCAGATACCTAGCAGAGAAAGCGACATCGTTATAGAGGCAGAAACCTTCTCCATAAGAAGGTTTGGCATGGTGCAATCCTCCTCCCAAGCAAACCGCTTTTTTGTATTCACCCCCTTGAATCAGGTCGCAGGCTTTCTTCGCCTGCCCCACCACTAATCTCGCTGCCTCCTCCAGTTTCCCGGGTCTGCCAACAGGCAGATTATCCCCACTGTGAAAACGGTGAAACAAGCCCGGATAGCTCAAACCCATATTAGACGCCCTGTAGTACTCCCTAGTGAAGGTAATATAATCCTCCTTACAAATCAGAAGCAGATCTTCTTCACCTGCCCAATCGGCCTCGATAATACGGTAATTATCGTTCTCCGGAATATGTTCCTTCAGGAAATTATAGAACAAGAGATAACGGTCTCCCAGAAACGAGTGCCCTGGCCCGAAATCGTATTCCTTCAACTCTTCCCTGTATAATATTGCTAACACCATTTCCTTCCTTTATAGCAGATTGGAAAATAACAACGTATCTATAGCCGCCTACCCCGCCAATATTGCGGTACCTCAAACTCGTTGCCATACCCTCCTAACTTTCCGCCCCCAGGCCCTTTCGGCCAGATACTTTCACGTTTGATAAGCTTGTAGATAACGACCACGCCAATTCCCAGGAGAAAGCCCCCTATATGTGCCCAGTATGCCACACCGCCAGCTTCTAATGAAGGCACTAATGAGCCCACACCGCTAATGAACTGGAGTACGAACCAGAAACCGAGGAGAAAATAGGCAGGGATTCGAACGATAACGATAAATAAAAATATGACAGCCGTGCGGATGCGGCTGTAGGGAAACAGTAGCAAATAGGCCCCGAGAACACCGGCAATAGCCCCACTGGCCCCGATAGTCGGAATCTCAGAAGTGGTGTCCACCGCGATATGAAGCCATGCCGCTGCAACGCCGGCTACCAGATAGAAAAGCAGGTATCTGAAATGCCCGAACTTATCCTCCACATTATCACCGAATACCCATAAGAAAAGCATGTTAACCAGAAAGTGCATCCAGTCGCCGTGGATGAACATTGAGGTAAACATAGTTACCCAGTTAGAGATGGGTGTAGCTATATCAACCAAATCGCCGGATAACGTGGACAACCATTTATAATCCGTGCCATGGGCCAACTCGTTAGGTATAAGACCAAGTTGATAGAAAAAAACGGAAAGATCTAAGTCGTTCAGTGCTAGCTCATAGAAAAATACGATGCTACACAGGATTATAATGGCAATATTAACGAAGGGAAGGCTGCGGGTTTTAAGGTCGCTATCAGAAATTGGCAGCATGCGGCAATCAACTCTGGTGATGTGAATTTATATAACGCAGGAGGCACTTCCTATTGTAGTTGCAGCATGTAGCGGGGTCAAGGCTGTCTAACGTCCATGAAGGTATTCAACATGCAATAGTTACTATTGAAATTAATATAATGTATAATAGAGTCGTCAATTGTCAGCAGGGGTAATAACCTAGACCACGATAGCGAGCGGAAATGCCTAAAAAAAGAAGCGCTGGTTTCCCTAGCAGGGGAAAAAGCACAAAGTATTGTGAGAAACACGAGCGATACTATCCAGCCGCGATCGGTTGTCAACTCTGTGCCTATGATACATATGTTAAGAGTATCCAGGCAGAGGGAAAAAGTCAGCAAGCACCAGAAGTCTCTCAACGTGTGAAGGCAAGCGACGTAAAGATTTATCAGACTACAGAACAACTCCTACTGGAGTTGATGCAAACGCGCCAACGAATCGATGAATTGGAGAGGGTAGCAGTACAACGCAGGCAAACGGAAGAAGAGCTTAAACAGAGTTTGGCAAATATACGGAGAATCCTGGATAACACTATCAACGTCGTGGCAACAATAGTAGAAATGAGAGAGCCTTATGCTGCCGGTCATCAACAGCGAGTAGCACTGCTGGCCTGTGCCATAGCTGCGAAGATGAGCCTACCAGATGAGAAGATAGATAATTTACATACAGCCGCGCTTCTCCATGATACCGGCAAGATATATGTTCCCACCGAGACTCTCGGCAAGCCCGAAAAGTTGACCGAGACCGAACGCGCCATGGTTAATCTTCACTCTCAAATGGGTTTCAAGATAGTGCAGAAGGTCGACTTCCCTCGTCCCGTAGCCCAGATTGTGCTCCAGCACCATGAGAGATTAGACGGCTCCGGGTATCCGTACGGAATCTCAGGTGACGAGATTCTCCCCGAAGCCAGAATCTTGGCTGTTGCTGATGTTATCGAGGCCATGGCCTCAGCCCGGCCTCATCGACCTGCTCTCGGCATAGACATAGCCCTGAAGGAAATCTCGAAGAATAAAGGTACGCTCTATGACCCCAAGGTTGTAGATGCCTGCGTGGAACTTTTCACGGAGCATGGTTTTACGCTCAATTAAGAGCTAACGAGAATAACACGAAGCGAAGAATCACCCTCTCCTTCTTACTATAATATACCCGCCTTTAACACTGCCCGGTTATTGTGTTAAGCGACCTTAGCATACCGACGATAGAACCAGAGTTTACATATTCCAATAGAGGTGGTAAGATTGTATCACTGACAATAACTCAGATTGTATTTCAATGTAACAATCATTCTGAGTAGGAATATACGACACACGACGTGTCTTAATAGAGAAAGCGGATTACTTACTGCTGTGACTTCGTAGTAAAGCGAGGTTAATCAATTCTTTGGGGGCGGGCGAAGAAGGAGGGGAGATGGCAAAGAAAAAAGAGCAGATACCGCATTCGGTTCAAAAAGGTAACCTTGTATATTGCGAAAAGCACAAGAGGCAGTACCCACCTAGTCTTGGCTGTCAACTCTGTGCGTACGAGGAATTTGCCAAGAGACTAAAAACGGAAGAAGCAGGCCACAAAGTATCGGAAGAATTGCCAAGTATGAACTTGGCTGATAGCATACCAGTGGTAGAGGATGATGAGACCAAATCGCAACTCCTGAAGGAATTGAAAGATACTCGCCAACGCATACACGAACTGGAAAAATTCGAAACTAATCACAAGCAGACAGCAGAATCTCTTAAACACAGTATGGAGAAAGTACAGAGAATTCTCGATGATACAATCAATGTCATGGCTTCAATAGTCGAGTTGAGGGAGCCTTATGTTGTCGGTCATCAACAGCGCGTAGCCATACTGGCCTGCGCTATAGCCGCGAAGATGGGACTCAGCGACGAGCAGATAGATAGACTACGCACAGCTGCGACTCTCCATGATACTGGCAAGATATATGTTCCCACCGAGACTCTTGGCAAGCCCGCTGAGTTGACCGAGACCGAGCGCGCCATGGTTAATCTTCACGCTCAAATGGGTTATAAAGTATTACAGAAGGTCGACTTCCCCCGTCCTGTGGCCCAAATTGTGCTCCAGCACCACGAGAGATTCGATGGCTCCGGATATCCGTCCGGCCTCTCCGGCGAAGAGATTCTCCCCGAAGCCAGAATCCTAGCTGTAGCTGACGTTATCGAGGCCATGGCCTCCAACCGACCTCACCGGCCTGCTCCCGGTGTAGAAAAAGCCCTGGAAGAAATCTCGAAAAATAAAGGTGCACTCTATGACCCCGAGGTCGTAGATGCCTCTCTGGAGCTCTTCGCAGAGCAGGGGTTTACACTTGAGTAGCAGGGGAGGATAGAAGTATCCTAGTATCACTACCAAATAACGGGGAACAAAGAATGCTAGATGCCGATAAGACAAAGGAACATCTCCTAGAGGAGCTGATGCAGACTCGACAACGAATCAATAAATTGGAAGAGCTGGAATCCGAGCGCAGGCAGACGGAAGAAGAGCTCAAGAATAGCCTAGACAAAGTACAGATTCTATCTGAATTAATGGAGACACGAAAGCGAATCGACGAATTGGAAAAAATCGAATTAGAGCGCAGGCAGAAGGAAGAGGAACTGAAACAGAGTCTTGAAAAAGTACAGAGAATCCTTGATGACACTATCAACGTTATGGCATCACTGGTCGAACTGAGGGAGCCGTATACCGCTGGTCACCAACAGCGAGTAGCCATGCTAGCCTGCGCCATAGCAACGAGGATGGGCCTGCCCGATGAGCAGATAGATAGGCTTCGCACAGCCGCGCTTCTTCATGATACCGGCAAGATATATGTTCCTACCGCAACTCTCGACAAGTCCGACAGGTTAAACGAGACCGAACGCGCTATGATTAACCTTCACTCCCAAATGGGCTACAAGGTACTGCAAAGGGTCGACTTCCCCCGCCAGGTGGCTCAAATCGTGCTCCAGCACCATGAGAGATGTAACGGCTCCGGGTATCCCTCCGGGCTCTCCGGTGACGAGATTCTCCCCGAGGCTAAAATACTGGCTGTGGCGGATGTTATAGAGGCCATGGCCTCCAACCGGCCTCACCGGCCTGCTCTGGGAATAGACACAGCACTGAAGGAAATTGCGAGAAATAAGGGCACACTCTATGACCCCGAAGTTGTAGAAGCCTGCGTGGATCTTTTCACTGATCAGGGGTTTGCACTCGAGTAAAATATCTCGGGAAAACCCTAAAACATCAAGTTTCCCACCCATTCCTCCTATAATGCCCCCCTCTAATAACACCCAAGGTACTATGTTAATCGCTCTATAATCTGTCAAGGGTACCTTAGTACAAGAGTACGGGAGTTGACATATTGTTAAATAGATGGTACAACTATAACAAGTATAAGAACTCATGCTCTAACTCATCTTAATCACCACAGCTTGAGGAAGCTGGATATGGCTGATACTGACGAAACAAAAGGCCGGTTAATAGTAGAGTTAGTCCAGTTGCGCCAGCGGATAGCTGAATTGGAGAAGCTGGAAGCGATGCGCAAGCATACTGAAGGAGCACCCTCCGGTGCAGGGACACATGAAGCCGGTCAGAGTATCACTGAGTCACCGCAAGCTAAGGCTGAAGCGGAGAAAATGCTCGCCGAGGCTCAGCAGTCAAAAGCTGAAGCCGAGGAAATGCTCGCCGAGGCTCAGAAAGCTAAAGCAGACGTGGAGAAAATGAATGCCGAGGCTGAGCAGATGAAAGCTGAAGCAGACAGGATGATTGCCGAGGCTCAAGAAAACGCCAAGGCTGAGGCCGACAGAGTAATCGCAGAGATTAAGGAGAAAGCCGAGGCAGAAGTGGAGCGCATTGCCGCCGAGGCCCAGCAAGCCAAGGAAGCAGCCGAAAAAATATTAGCCGAGGCCGAGCAGTCCAAGGCCGAGGCTGAGGAGAAAGCGCAGGTAGAAGCTGAGCGCATTACCTCTGAAGCCCAGCAATCCAGAGCGGAAGCCGAAAAATTGCTTGCCGAGGCCGAGCAGTCCAAGGCCGAGGCCCAAAGAATGCTCGACGAGGCTCTACAAAAAATAGAAAAGCAGGACCAATCCACAGCAGAAGATGAAGATCAAACCAGAGCCGAAGCTGATAGAGTAATTGCCGAGGCTGAAGAAAAAGCCAAGGTCGAAGCTGAGCAAATAGTCTACGAGGCTCAACAAGCCAGAGCAGAAGCTGAAAAAATGCTCGCCGAAGCCCAGAAAGCCAAAGCAGAAGCTGAAAAAATCAAGAAGGAAGCCGAAAAAACGCTCACTGAGGCCAATCAAACCACCGTTGAAGCCGAGAGGGAGAAGGCAAAAAACGAAGCTGAACGTATCATCTCTGAAGCCCAGCAGGCTAGGGCACAAGCCGAGAAAATGATAGCTGAGGCTGGCCAGAAGGAGAAGTCAGAAGCTGAGAAAATAATTGCAGAAGCCCAGAAAATTATGGCCGAGGCTGAGCGTATTATCGGAGAAGCTCAGCTATCCAAAGCTGAAGCTGACAAGATGGTCGCTGAGGCCGCAGAAAAAGCTAGGACTGAAGCAGACCAGATCGTCGCCGAAGCTCAACAGAAAGCCGAAGCAGAGGTGGAACGCCTTACCGCCGAATCCAGAAAAACCAAAGCAGAAGCCTTCAGAATGCTTGCGGATGCCGAAGAGAAAGCCAAGGCTGATGCTGAGAGAATAATGGCTGAGGCTGAGACTAAAGCCGAACAGATATTAGCCGAAGCTGAACAGAAAGCCGAAACGGAAGTCGAGCAAATAGCCGTTGAGACCTTTCAAACCAAGGCTGAGGCTGACAGGATAATGGCCGAGGCCGAGGAGAAAGCCAGAGCTGAAGTAGAGCATATAAAGGCCGAAGCCCAGCAGGCTAAGGACGAAGCTCAAAGAATGCTCGACGAGGCTCAGAAGGCCAGAGAAGATGCCGAAAGAATGCTCGCCGAGACTAAGGAGCAAGGGCAGGCTGGGGCGGAGCGCACCGCGGACGAATCAACGGTAACAGCCAAAGATGAAGTCGAGCACATGATTATTGAAGCCCGTCAGGCGAGGGCAGAGGCTGACATGATGATGGCCGTAGCCGAAGAGAAGGCAAAAACAGAAGCGGTTAATATTGTAGCATCAATTGTAGAGTCGAGAGACCCATATACTGCGGGTCACCAAGAACTGGTGTCCATCATAGCCTGCGCCATTGCCCAAGAGATGGGGCTTCCTGCGGAGCAGATCGAGGTGATACGGATGGCCTCGCTCATCCACGATACCGGCAAGATATATGTGCCCGCTGAAGTCCTGAGCAAGCCTGGCCAGTTAACCGACGAAGAATACGCCATGATCAAATCTCACCCACAATTGGGTTACAATGTTCTAAAGAGGATAGGATTCCCCAAGAAGGTTATTCAAATAGTACTTCAGCATCACGAGCGTCTCGATGGTTCTGGATATCCTTCAGGGCTCTCCGAAGACGAGATCCTCTTAGAATCACGGATTCTGGGCGTCGCTGACGTTGTCGAGGCTATGGCGTCACCCCGCTCCCACCGACCGGCCCCGGGTCTAGAAAAAGCCCTCGAGGAAATCACAACGAATAAGGGTACACGCTACGACCCCCGTGTTGTCGATGCCTGCTTGAAGCTCTTCACCGAGAAAGGCTTCGCTCTGTCATAGAGTACAGAGCATGCTTATCACTCATCCTGTCTTCCTCAACCAAGCACCTATCGTTATGCTGAAACAGCGAGGTCTATGCCTGAATATATAAACCAGACCCCAAACCCGGCCAGGACAGCGGAGCACACCCCGAATACTACTCGATTCACCTTTTGTGTCCACAGCGGCTTTGACTTGAACACCGCCCATGAGACGAGCCAGAGCCAACCGAAATCACAAAGCCAGTGCGTCACACCCATAGCTGCAACGCCAGCCCCTCCGAACTCACGGGCACTTGTCAGTAACGCGGCACCAACTGTTGCCCACCATACAAAAAAATAGGGATTAGCCGCAGTCGTCGCTATCCCCGCCACTACCGAACCATGAGTCGTTTCCCTGTGCTCACCAAAGACCGATGGCATATTCCTGAACATGCTCCAAGACATCCAGAGGAGCACCAACCCACCAGCCAAACCAACCCCAATCCTTACCCCGTTAAGTTCAAAAAAGCTGGCTAGACCGAAATAAATAAGCACAATAAGAGGAAGCTCGATTAAACCATGCCCTACGGCTATAAGGGCACCGGCGCTTACACGTCTGGAACCCTTGGTAACAGTAACTGCGGTAACAGGCCCCGGCATCATCACGCCGGTGAGTGATATCGCGATGACAGAGCCAAGAAACAGCGGCAGGCTTGTGGTCTCGGTCACTATAACTCTTCTAGCAAAAATCCAGCCTTAATGTAAAAATAGGCACACCGCTCTGCTTAGACAAAGCAGGATGAACGATAGCCTTTTTAGATTATCCTCAGGTTCAGGTTATCAAAGTACAGGACACGTGTCAATTTGCATCGCTCCAGAGCCTGCCGAAGTGCCTGTCAATCCCGTTGACCGCTGCGTTTCCCAATAGTAGAATGCTGACAAAGAACCGTGCCCTTACTGGAGCATCCTCAACTATCCTGAAAATGCAAATTCGATAAGGAGAGGAGGCGATATAAATGGATTGGTATGCCTACCTTGCCTACTTCTTTGCCGGCGTGTTCCTCTCAAACGGCGTACCTCATTTCGTACATGGAGTAGCCGGCAAGCGATTTCAGAGCCCTTTCGCCTCACCCCTTGGCGTTGGCGAGTCGTCCCCGCTTGTTAACGTTATTTGGGGTCTGGTCAATTTCGCGATTTGCTATGTACTCATCTTCGGGGTAGGAGACTTCACTTTCGGACTTACCCGCGCCGCTATGATGGTGGGTACAGGCGCTCTCCTTCACGCAACGTTTTTATCTATCTATTTTAAGCGCATACACGGGCACTGAGCTTCCATTTCGACTGTGACCAGGTCGGACGAGATAGAAAGGTTGGGATGTTCAAATGGATTTGCAGGACAGGCTGGCTGTCATCACCGGGAGCGCAAGCGGTATCGGCAGGGAGACCGCTATCGAACTTGCGAGGAAAGGCTGTACTTGCGTTCTGGTAGATATACAGCAAGACAGGCTGGCAGAGGTTCTGGAAGAGGTGCGTAGACATAGTCCGGCTTCGACATCGGAAATCTGCGATATTGGCGATGAGATACAAGTAAAGCGAATGGCCCAGACCGTAAATGAACGGTACGGCGGCATCGACATCCTGGTCAACAACGCTGGTGTTATGATAGTGAAGCTGTTCCACGATATGTCGGAGGAGGAATTTCACAGGCAACTGGGCGTCAACTTCTATGGAGCGCTCCATCTGATTAGAGCAGTCGTTCCAATCATGCAAAGCAGGGGCAAAGGAGTAATAATAAACGTTACTTCACTGGGCGGTAGACTGGTTGTGCCGGGAACAAGCTCGTACGCAGCCAGCAAGGCCGCCCTTCACGCCTTCTCGGAATCGTTACACTACGAAATGAAGGACAAAGGCATTCACGTAGGCATAGTCGTACCCGGAGGCACACGCACCGGGATCTTTGAGCCATCGGTGAGCAGGCTAGGTGATTACTATCGAGACCAATCCACGATGCCGCCAGCCAAGGTCGCGAGGCGCATCAGAGAGGCGATAGAGAAAGAACACTTTACGACCTTCGTGCCCCTTAGCTCAAGGCTGCTGCTTGGTATTCATGATGCCTTCACCGAATTTTTCAGTAAAATGCTTCTGCGGAGAACGCGTCCCTACTTCAAATAGCGATCATGGTGATAACTACAGAGGTGAAATCTACCAAGAAAGGAAGGGAAGATGACGCAGGATAAATTAGCGAATAAAGTAGCGCTGGTAACCGGGGCCGCTTCAGGTATTGGCCGGGCTATCGCCCTGAAACTAGCGGCGGAGAGAGCCGCGGTATCCGCCGTAGATATAGACCTCGAAGGCGCACAAGCGGTGTCGAAGGAGATTGAAGATTCAAACGGCAACGCCATAGCGGTTCAATGCGACGTCAGCAGCGAGGGGCAGGTAGAAAAGGCGGTCAAGGAAACAGCGGATAAGCTCGGGCATATAGGCATTCTGGTCAACTGCGCCGGTAAAGCGGGGGCAAATTTCCTCGCCGACCTCACAGCGGAGGAATGGCGCCTGATGTTCGAGATTCACTGCGATGGTACGTTCTTCTTCTCCAGAGCTGTGGTTAAGTCGATGAAAGAAGGTGACAGAATAATCAACATCTCATCGATAGACGGGATTCAAGCCCAGGTCTTTAGCTCCCATTACGCCGCCGCAAAGGGAGCGATAATCCCTCTTACAAGGTCGCTGGCGCTCGAGGTCGCACACCGTGGCATCACAGTCAACGCCATCGCTCCCGGCGTGATAAGAACACCTATGGGCCAGTTGCTTATCGACGCCTCACCCGATTTCTATAAGGAGATACCGGCGCTCAGATACGGGGAGCCTGAGGATATCGCTGAACTTGCCGCTTTCCTGGCCTCACCGGGAGCAAGCTATATAACCGGACAGGTGATTCTCGTGGATGGGGGGATAACCCTGGCCAATCCGATCAACCGCTTCACAGCGAAGCTGATGGGTCTGCCATAAAGCAATTGAGGAGGCTTCCTTGAGGCGCCTCCCCAAACAATTTTTTGATACTTTTTAATTTGAGTAAGTCGTTAATTTCTATTCTTTGTCTTCGTCCTCGTCTTCGTCTTCTTCTTCAACCTCATCCGACTCGGCCTCGGTTCCTCTTCTGACGAAGAAGTACACCGCGCTGACAACCACCAGTACCCCGAGGATTGTGCCGATTACCACCCCCGCGTTCAACTTGCCTTCGTCCTCATCTCCGCCGTTTATGACGGGGCCTCCATCCTCAGGGGTGGGCTGTTCATCTCCATCCTCCTCCGTCGGCTGCGGTCCAAAGCCTTCCAGGCCCTTAACACCCCTCTGCTGAAGCTGAGGTATGTAATCGTTTTTAGATTTATCGCTCAGGGGATTGCCAGCTAAACTAACATAATCCCCCGTACCTATACCGCTGTTCTCCACCAGCGGAGAAATGTCGCTTATCTGGTTATTCCAGATATTTAGATTTACCAGGTTAATGAGATTTGACAACGCACTGATGTCGCTTATCTGGTTTACCTCAAGGTCGAGCGTTTCGAGGCTGTTCAGGTTAGATAGCGCGCTAATGTCGCTCACCTGGTTATCCCAGAGGTTGAGCACAGTCAGGTTAGTCAGGGCGGAAATTGAACTGATGTCGCTTATATCATTGCCCCTCAGTGTAAGCTCGGTAAGGTTTATCAGCCCGGAGAGCGGAGATATATCGCTTATCTGGTTATCCATTAAATCGAGTTCAATCAGACCAGTTAAACTGGACAGGGCGCTGATATCGCTTACCTGGTTATCCCGCAGGGACAGCCTCCCCAGGTTGGTGAGGCCTGACAGGGCGTTTATGTTGCTTATCTGGTTATACGCAAGCGAGAGGTCAGTCAAGCCGTCGCAGTACTCCAACCCGGTGATGTCGCTGATACCCAGGTTTTCTGCCTTAAGCTTGGTCAGGTTTCCCACTTCCGACTGATAAATGGCCCCGGCAGGCTTTTCTATCGCATCCCTGATCGCCGCCTCAAGACTGAAGTCGGGGAAAGTAACTACTTCGTCAGCCCCAGCTACCGGGAATGGCATATAAACAGATAACAGGCTGATTAAGACAACCGCCAACACGAGCTTCTGCAGTATCCTCATTACCATCCTCCTTATAGCTCAGTGCCGCCCTGCTTCATGTAAAAGTCTGCCCGCTTTGTGGAGCAGACTACCAATTATTCATAGATTTTTATGAGATCACAGGCACGTTGAACTGTGAGAATTCTATTCGTCTGCACGGCGATTTGTCAAGTGTTTCCGAAGTAGGCTAGCCCTGCGGGGCTCTCGCCTGGACGAAGGCGATGAACTCACCGAGCAGGCGGGAAACAACCCTCTCCTTCCGGTAGATACAGTAGAAGTCACGCTTCATCTTCAGTCCCTCAACAGCCACCCGCCTGACGAGGCCAAGGGCAAGGCTCTTTTTAATAGCAAGATTCGATACGAAAGCAATACCCATCCTCGCCTCCACCGCCGATACAACAGCCTGTGTCGTGCCCAGTATCAAGCTCGGCGACCACTTGGTAATATCAATTCCAGCCTCTGCTAATAGCGACTTGAGGCTCTGCTGCGTTCCCGAGGTCTCCTCACGCAGGATAAACGATTCATCCTCCAGGTCCATCGGCGACACCTCTTCCCGTTTGGCAAAGGGATGCTCCGGGAACACGATAAGAACTATCTCGTCCTCCGCAACCTTGAAATGTTCCAGCTCTTCGCCCTCAGGGGCAACTCCGCAGAACCCAACGTCATAATCACCTTCACTCACCCTGGAAATTACGGTCAGGGAATCAGAGATCTCTACCTGAGCCCATATCGAGGGATGCAGCGCCTTGAACTCGCCCAGCATAG
>SMTZ1_10003709_pt1 | contig 34335 bp, 34 predicted proteins | sample DeeMarSWOR136_30_FD_25667 | JGI IMG/M metagenome (IMG submission 25667)
CACCTGAGGGTCTGGGATAGGACTATTGTAAACAGCGGATACAAGGGCTGGCGTACCACGTCCACGGTCGGCTTCTGCCTGACCGAGAAGGGACCTCCCGGTAAGGCAAAAAAATGAAGGGCCCAAAACACCCCCTTTTTTTATTGAAAAAGACTGAGTACATCCGGCAACATTGAATCTTTAGCTGGTTGTTTACGTGAATCTTTATTACGTCTCCCGGGCAAACACTGATCGATTCAGTTGAGCCTGATCGTCGGCACCAGCGGATGGTACTACGACGAGTGGGTAGGCCCCTTCTACGAGAGCAAGAAGGGGATGCTCACCCAGTACACGAAGGTCTTCAACACGACGGAGGTGAACAGCACCTTCTACCGCTACCCGTCGCAGAGGATGGTGCAGGGGTGGTACAGGACGGCCCCGCCCGGATTCATCTACGCCCTGAAGCTCCCGCGGGTGATAACCCACGAGAAGTGGCTCAACCTGGGGCAGGGCACCGAGGAGGACACCTGGAAGTTCCTCGAGCTGATCAGGCCTCTGGCGGAGAAGACGGGGCCCATCCTCATCCAGCTGAGGCCCAAGTTCAACTACGAGGAGCACGCCGGCGCCCTGGAGAGCTACCTGGAGGTCCTCCCCGAGAACCACGAGTGGGCCGTCGAGTTCAGGCACAGGTCCTGGATGAGGCCCGAGACCTACGAGATCCTGGGGCACCACAACGTCGCCTACACGATTGTGGACGAGCCCCTCCTCCCCCCGGAGACCCACGTCACCGCGGACTTCGCCTACATCCGCTGGCACGGCCACGGAGCCCGGCCCTGGTACAACTACGAGTACAGCAGGGACGAGCTGGAGGCCTGGGTCCCGAGGGTGGAGGAGACGAAGAGCAGGGCGAGGAGGGTCTACGGCTACTTCAACAACCACTTCACCGCCAACGCCGTGAAGAACGCCGTGGAGATGCTCCAGATGCTCGACTCGGCGACCAGGGAGCAGGAGGCCGCCCACTCCAAGATCGTCACTTTCAGGCAGAGGGCCCAGCTTCAGGCGGGGGCGCAGACCCTGGAGGCCTTCGTGGCCGACGAGGAGGGGCTCAGCGTCGCTGACAGACTGATACGCCTCACCACGGCTTCGAGGCTGGCCCGGGCCGAGAAGATCGAGGACGGGGAGCTGACCATTAGCCTGGTCTCCGACGAGAGGATCGAGGCGGGGATAAGGAGGTACTCCATAAGCGTGGACGTGGATGGCAGGGCCATCAGGCACGACTGCGACGACTGGAGGAAGGGGAGGGACCAGAGGAGGATCTGCAAGCACGTCGCCAAGATGTTCCTCAGGCTGCCCCCGGGGCTGGCGGAGAGGGTCCTAGACGACATCTGGGAGCACAGGGAGAGCTGGCGGTTCGAGGACGTAGAGTAGCAGGCGGGTCAGTCCAAGGGGAGTCTCCGCTTCTCTGCGATCATAATTCCCATAGTTTTTAGAGTTTCATCTGGCCTCGTACTCGACGTCCAGCTTCCGGAGGGCGACCTCCACCTTCTTCCTCTGGTAGCCCTTCATCCCCTTGTCGAAGACGGCCAGCTCGACGCCGCCGACAGTCTTCTCCACCATCTGGCTGATTAGATCGTCGTTGAGCAGGTCCAGGGCGTACTTGGGGCAGATGTGGCCGAAGGCCAATTCCGCCTCCTTCACGGAGAACGTGGGGCAGTAGTGGCCTCCGCCGAAGCCGATGGCGACTGGGGCCTTCCCCTCCGCGGATATGCCTCTCAGGATCGCCTCGGCGAGGTAGGCTCCCGCCTCCTCGTCCACCCACTGGCGCCTGCTGCTGCCCAGCTCGGCGAAGAACATGGGGGTCTCGAACTGGGTGGGGGAGTGGTGGGTGGCCTCCAGGGAGATCGCGTAGCCCCCGGGGGGGTCCCGGGAGACCTCTAGGAAGACGTCCCTCAGCGGGTTGGCGGGGACTGACTGGAGCTCCCTGTTCCTTCCCCCGTAGACGGCCTTCCCGAAGTTGCCCGTGGCGTGGACCGTGAGGCTCGGCTTCCCGCTCTCGGAGGCGTGCCTGGAGGCGACGACGAAGTAGTCGATACCGTGCTCCCGTGCTATGGCGTCATAATCCGCGGGGAAGGGGTCCGGCCCCTCTGGTGTCCTGTACTTCTCGACGGGCACTATGAGCGTCTCGACCGTGAAGATGTAGACGTCCCCCCTCCTGAGGACGCCCTCCTTCCCCGTCTCCTCGAAGCCCATGCCCCTGAAGTGGCCCAGCATGTTGAGAGCAGCCTGGTCCCGCAGGGAGAGCGTGATGCCGACCTTGCCCATGTTCCAGCCCCGTAACGGTGTATAGGCGCCCGACGGTCGTAAAAGTCTTTACCGAGGGGCTTGGGCTCACCCGAGGCCCCTGTAATACCTGTCCAGATCCCCCCTCCAGTTCTCGTGCCCGTGCTCAGGGAGGGCCCTCACCCTGCGGAGGGGCTTGGCAATGACCTCCTGGACCTCGAACTCCCTGAAGAAGTTCATGCTGTAGGCCGTCCTCACAGCCAGGGCGGTGTCGAGGCCCTTGTAGGTGCCTGCGCAGGAGGCGACGACCTCCCCCTCGTCCAGCGCCCCGGCGTCCGTCGCCATGAGCGCCGCCTCCACAGCTATCTTGGTGCCCGCTCCGAAGAGCTCCAGGGTCGCGTCGACGACGGCCGGGGGTGTCGGGTAGCCCCATCCCAGGGACCTGGTCGGAGGGGCTAAGGGCCTGGTACCCTGGACGACCGGGACGCCCGCATCCTCCAGCCTCCTGAGGGCCTCCGCGTACTCCGGTCGCCTGAGGCCGATGGGTATCTCCCCCCGGGGGCCCGTCGTCTTGGCCGGGTAGTGGGTGACCACGACCAGGCCTATCCCCGACCCCTTGAGGGCGTCCAAGGCCCTGAGGGCGCTCGCCTCCGTCTCGGAGGCGACGACCACCCTGCGGCAGCCCGCCTCCCCGCACCAAGCCCTCACTCTCGCGAGGAGCACGTCGGTGTTGGCCTCCCCGCAGTACCCGAAGTAGAGGACCCGCCTCTCCACGTCGCCTGCGTCAGCTTCCATGCTCATCCCTATCGTGTAGGTGGGGTTAAAACTATAGGCTGACTGCGCCTCGGTGCACTAGTTTTATAGGTCTGTTCCCGATTCGAATAGGTTGGAAAGCTCTGGTGGTGTCCATGGGGAGGATAGGTAAGGGGACGAAGTGCTCGGTGGCCAACTGCGAGGAGGAGGCCGTGAGGTCCATCTCGGGGCCGAAGGCGAAGGCCGCGGGGCTGAACGTGGAGGGTAGGAGGGCCTACCTCTGCAAGGAGCACTATAAGCAGTACAAGAAGGGCAGCAAGCAGGAGAAGCAGATAGAGAAGTGGCGCCACAACGTCGCCTGAGCCCTAGTAAAGATCGGTCACTGGATGCATGGTTTTTCAGTGCCTGAATGTGGATTCTTCCGACGCTATTATGAAAAAGGTGTTGGATGAAGTGGGGTCACCCTACGAACTTGGGCCTCCTCTGGACGCTCATGGGTAGGGGCAGCGGCCTGTAGGGCTTCCCCTCGACGGCCTTTCTGATGGAGGAGCTGAGGTTGAGGAGGGACATACTGTGTATCTTCCCGTCCCTCCTGACCCTGACGGGCACCTCCTCGGCGTCCATCTCCCTGTCGCCGTAGACGATGATGTAGGGGATCCACTCCTTCTCCGCCTCCCTGATCTTCTTCTGCACGGTCTCGTCCCTGTCGTCGACGTCCGCCCTGATCTCGTTGGAGGCCATCTCCCTGGCTAGGTCCTCGGCCGCTGAGACGTGGTCCGCGGTCACTGGTATGAACCTGACCTGGGTGGGCGAGAGCCAGAGGGGCAGCATCGGCCTCTTCCCCCTTCCCATCTCGATGTGTGCCTTCTCTAGGAGGGCGTAGATGTCCCTCTCGATGGCTCCGCTGGGGCTGCAGTGGAGGACGAGGGGGTACTTCTCGGTGCCGTCCTCGTCCATGTACTTGATGCCGTACCTCTCCCCGTTCTCGACGTCTATCTGGTCGGTGGAGAGCGCCGAGGCCTTGTCCAGGGCGTCGACGAAGTTGAGCTCGTACTTCAGTATGAAGTAGAAGAACCTCTCCGCCCACATCTCGACCAGGGCTGGCCTCCTGTGCCTCTTCACCAGCTCGTGGACGAACGCCTCGTTCTCCCTATAGAAGTCCTCGGTCACCCTGATTCCGAGCTCGTAGTCTGCGCCGTCGATGCCTATGCCGGAGAGGGTCTCCTGGCTGAGCCTGAAGCGGCGTAGGAACTCGGACTTGGCCTGGGGGAGGTCCCTGCAGAAGGCGTGGACATCGGGCATGGTGAAGGCCCTCAGCCTCCTGAGGCCGACGAGCTCCCCCCTCTGCTCCCTGCGGAAGCTGTACCTAGTGAGCTCGTACATGCGCAGGGGGAGGTCCCTGTAGCTGATGGTGGCGTCGTGGGCCATGAGGAACTGGCCGAAGCAGGCGGCGAAGCGGAGGAAGTACTCGTCATCGTCTGACTGGACGGTGTACTGTCGTGCGGGAAACCTGTGGAGGTACTTGGCGAGTGTCGGGTGGTTCATGTCGTACATGATGGGCGTCTCGACGTCCATGCCGCCGTAGTCGAGAACCATGCGTGTCACGTAGTCCTCCAGCAGCGCCTTGATCATCCTACCCTTTGGGTAGTACCTCATGTTCCCCGGGTCCGAGGCCGGCTCGTAGTCGACGAGCTCCAGGTTCCGCATCAGCGTGACGTGGGGCGGCACCTGCTCGACAGCTCGGCTCTTCTTCTCCTCGTAGTCGGCGAACTTCCTGAGGTTCACGTTGCCTGTGAAGTCGTAGTCCTCCATGGGGGTCAGTCTCCCGTCCATGTCCAGGACGTGCCACCTCGACCTGAGCATCTCCTCCGCCCTCAGGGCCTCGGAGACGACCTCATCCTTCTTCTCGCTCATCTGCTCTCACCTGCTCTACACAGAACGGTGTATGGGCCTCCAAACGCGTAGGCTGCCTTTGCAGCCGGTTTCCCAGAACGGAGAGGCGACTGGGGGTATGCTCGAAGGGCCTTGCGGCCTAAATTGTTTGGCGGTCGATCACCGCTTACCTCTCCAAACCCTTGTTCAGGGTTCCCTCTTTTAACCTTTATGTATGAGCCGACGTAGGAGCCCCGGACGCCGTCCCACAACCTGCGGGCCTCCAGGACCTCAAGCCTGCTCCTGAACCAGGGGGCGTCGAGGACCAGGGTCTCCATCTCTCCGCCCTCGCCGCAGACGTCGACCCCGAACCTCTCGTTCAGGTCTCTCAGGGCCTCGGCGGCCTCCGGGTCCAGGACCCTGCCCAACCAGCTCTCGTCGAGCCCCATAGCCGCCACGGCGGTGACGATTATCACCATGCCGCCGGAGAGCATCTCTAATAGGAGCCCCTGCGTGTCCCTGCCCCAGAGGGGGGAGATGTGCTCCAAGCCGAGATCCCGGCAAATGCCATCCACCCGGCTCCTCTGGTAGGTGGTGGCGATGGTGCCCGTCACGACGCCGTCGATCTCCAGCCGGTACAGGGCGGCCTTCAGGTCCTCAAGCTCGGCCTCCTTCTCTCCGCGGGTCTCCGCGACGACGCTCTCGATGCTGTAGGCCTCTGCGACGAGGGGCGCCAGGTGGCTGTTCACCGTGTGGAACATCCAGCTGTCCTCGCGCCTCGATTCCATGGTGACGAGGTGGGCGACCTCGTGGCCCTGAAGCGTGGCGAGGCGGGTGGCGTAGGTGCTGTCCTTCCCGCCGGAGAAGAGTGAGGCGAGGCGCATTCCAGACGATGAACGAGAGGCAGTGACGCTATATGTGTCTTTTCGGACTATTGCGCCACGGATTTCTGGCGGGATTCGGAATCAAATGTGAAAAAAATTGAAAAGGGGTGGCCCCGAACCCTTTCGAAGAGGATTTATCTCTGTTTCGGAAAGGGTTAGAGGAGGGTCAGAATTGGGCGACGAGTGGTTCTACGAGTCGAGGCGGAGGCGTTCGAGCTCCAACAGGGGCTGGCTCCCCGTCTTCGTGATGATCATCATCCTGACCGCTAACGTGGGGGTCAGCTACTACTTCCTGAGCGAGTCACAGGAGAAGCTGGACAGGATGAACCAGGAGGTGGACGCCCTCAAGTTCCAGCTCTCCAGCGTCGAGTACGAGCTGGAGGCCCTCAGGGAGGAGCTGAAGACCCCCACCCAGGGCAACGCGTCCACGGGCGTGGAGCTCACCCAGATATACAACGACAACAGGAGGTCCGTCGTCCTCATATCCGTGGACACGCCCACGGGCGGTGGCCAAGGCTCGGGCTTCGTCTACGACGATGAGGGGAGGATCATCACCAACAACCACGTCGTGGAGGACGCCGAGAAGATCACGGTCACCTTCGTGGACGGTACCATCGCGGAGGCCACCCTGGTGGGGACAGACCCCTACGTCGACATGGCGGTGATAGAGGTGGACGTGGAGGCCTTCCTCTTGGAGCCCGTATACCTGGGCTCCTCCTCCGACCTCATGGTGGGGGAGAGGGTGATAGCCCTCGGAAACCCCTTCGGCCTCGCCAACACGATGACCTCGGGCATCGTCAGCGCCCTGGGCCGGCAGATGGACGCCCCCGGGGGATACGCGATTGTCGACGTCATCCAGACGGACGCCGCGATCAACCCGGGAAACAGCGGGGGGCCCCTCCTCAACCTGAGGGGGGAGGTGGTGGGCATGAACACGGCCATACTGAGCGAGACGAGGCAGTTCTCGGGCATAGGTTTCGCCATCCCCTCAGACACGATCCTGAGGGAGGTCTCTGCCCTCATCGAGGAGGGCGAGTACGAGCACCCCTACCTCGGCATAACCAGCGTCGGCCTCTTCCCTGAGCTCAACGAGGCGATGGGGCTCGACCCCTCCCAGAGGGGAGCCCTCGTAGTCAACGTCGTAGACGGGGGCCCAGCCGACCAGGCCGGCGTAAGGGAAGGGACGAGGAGCGTCGTCGTCGACGGGACCAGCATAACCGTGGGGGGAGACGTCATCATAGGGGTCGACGGGCGCACGGTCCAAGACCTCTACGACGTCGTCGTCTACCTGGAGCGCTTCAAGAGGCCGGGCGACGTGATTGCCCTGAAGCTCCTGAGGGGCAGCGATGTCATCAACCTGGACTTGGAGCTGGGCGCGAGGCCCCAGCCCTAGCGCGTGCCTCTAAGGGCAGGTTATGCCTTCCTCGCGAGTTCTCGGCATGGGCTCGTCTTAGGTTCCTACTGGTACTTCCTGAAGCTGAGTATCTCCACGATGAAGCCGGCGAATCCCTGGGTGTCCATGTAGGCCCAGCCCTCCTCGGGGTCGTCCAGCCTGCTCACCTGGAGGGGCTTGACGCCCAGTCTCCCCCACTTATCCAGCTCCTCCTGGAAGGGGAGGGGCGTCGGGAAGCCGAGGTGGTGGATCCCCTCCCCGTGCTCCTCCAGGAACTCCTGGTAGATGGTCCTCCCCTCCACCGTCTCCACGAGCTCCAGGGTTATGGGGCCCACCCTCGCGTAGGCGAACTTGAGCGTGTAGGCCACGGGCTCCCCCCGGACGCTGGCGTGGGACTCGGGGTAGCTCTTCAGCCTCACCTCGAAGGGGCCTATGCCGAGCCTCTCCGATATCCTCCTGGCCGTCTCCTCGACGTCCCTCACCACGACACAGGCGTGGACTATCTCATTGAGCTTGACCCCGTCCTCGGGGATGATCTTCACCCTCTCGTCCTTGATGACCATATCCTCACCGGAGATCAGAGGAGCGCTCGGACCTTAAGAATCATTTTTCCCTCACTGAAGACCGTCGGCGCACGTCCTCCAAAGGCAATCTTTTAGACGAGATGAACCCCCAGAATTACCAGAGATCTCCGAGGGAAGATCATGTTCGATTTGTTGGAAAGAGCAGCGGAGAGGAGCAGGGAGCTGGGGGCTTCCTACGTCGAGCTCCGCGGCGAGGAGGGCTTCGTCGAGTACCTGCAGATGGACGACGGCAGAATGAACGCCCTCACGCAGAGGATCGAGAGGGGCGTCGCCATCAGGGCGCTGGCCGACGGGGCCTGGGGCTTCGTCTCCACGGGCGACCTCTCCTCGCTGGGAGGGGCTGTGGAGGACGCCTGCTCCATGGCGAGGGCTGCGGCGCGGACTAGGAGGGAGCCCATCGAACTCACCGAGGTCGAGGCCCACGAGGACAAGGTTGAAGTCAAGGTGGACAGGGACCCGCGGCACGTCCCCATAGAGGAGAAGATCGGCTACATGGCCAAGATGACCAAGGTGATCAGGGACTACGACCCTAGGGTCACCGCCGTCACGGTCAGGGTGAGGACGGCCTCCGGGAGAAAGTACCTGGTCACCTCAGAGGGGACGCGCATCCAGTCGGACGTGATGCTCGTCTGGGGCTACCCCTGGGTAACCGGGAAGGAGGGGGACCGCCTCAGCGCGGCGAGGCACGAGGAGGCCTCCACCAGCCAGGGCTGGGAGTACATGGAGTCCTTCGCGACACCTGAGTACATGGGCTCCGAGGTCGCCCGGAGGGTGAAGCTCCAGCTGGAGGGCGCTCCCGCGAGGGCCGGCTCCTTCCCCTGCGTCCTTGGCCCCCGGGTCGTCGGGGTGCTGGCCCACGAGGCTCTGGGCCACCTGGCTGAGGCGGACCTCACGGTGAGCAGCGCCTTCAACGGGAAGCTGGGGGAGGTCGTCTCCGCCCCCGGGGTGACTATGATCGACGACGGCACCCTCCCGGGGCTGGTGGGAAACGAGAGGTACGACGACGAGGGCGTCCCAGCGAGCCGGGTGGAGCTCATCAAGGACTCGGTCCTCACGGAGCTCCTCACCAACAGGGAGTACGCCGCGAAGCTGGGGCTCAGGCCTACCGGCAACGCCCGGGCGGAGAGCTACCTGCACCCCCCCATCATCAGGATGAGGGCCACCTTCTTCGAGAGAGGCGACCACACAGACGAGGAGCTCTTCGAGGGCATCGACTTCGGCTACTACTGCGCTGACATGAGGGGTGGTCAAGCCCAGATGAACGCCAGCTTCCAGGTGGGCATACAGGAGGCCTACGAGATTGTGGACGGCGAGATCGGGGGGCCCGTCACGGACCTCTCCATCTCGGGCATCGCCACCGACTCCCTATTCAAGATAGAGGCCGTCTCCAGGGAGGACTTTCCCTTCGGCGCCGGCCGATGCGGCAAGGGCCAGGAGGCCTTCATGTCTGACGGGGGGCCGAAGATCCGCTTCGGGAAGGGCGGGATAACCTTCGGAGGGAGGGCCTGACAATGGATGAACACCGTCTCCTGGAGCTCTGCCGGCACGCAGTCGCCGCGGGGGAGAGGATGGGGGCGACGGCCGTCGAGGCCCAGGCCCGGTCCGCCAGCAACGTGGGCGCGGACATCGAGCAGGGGCAGGTGAGCGCCGTCAACAGGAGGGCCTCCGACAACATTGCGATCAGGGCCTTCATCGGGAGGAGGATGGGCTCGGCCTTCACAAACATCGCCACGAGGAAGGCGGTGGAGGAGGCCCTGGGCCTCGCCCTCTCAAGCGCCAGGGCCACGACCGAGGATAAAGACTGGGTGGCCCTCCCCGAGCCCAAGGTTTACCCCGAGATCAGGGGGCTCTGGAACGAGGACCTGGCGGCCGTCGAGCCGGCGAAGGTCGTGGAGATCTCCGGGGAGCTCATGGCGAGGGCCGTGGAGGGGGAGCCCGGCCTCATCCCCGCCCTAGGAGGCTCAGAGGTGGCCGCCTACAGGTCCGCCTTCGCCAACAGCGGCGGTATAGCTCACGCCGAGAGGGGGAGCGTCGCCTTCGCTGGGCTGGGGGCCATCGCCAAAACCGAGGGCGGGGTGACCCCCATGGTCTTCAGCTACGAGGTGGACAGGACCCTGGAGCTCGACCTGGACAGGGTCGTCTCAGACCTCACCGAGAGCATCAGGGTGTGCAAGAGGACGGCCGAGGGCGAATCGGGTAAGAGCACGGTCGTCATGCACCCGGAGGCCTACGGGGAGATCCTCTACTACACCCTCCAGCAGTCGATCCGCGGGGACAACGTCGCCCGAGGGAAGTCGAAGCTTGAGGGCAAGGTGGGGGAGAAGATCGCCTCCGAGCTGGTCACTATCGTCGACGACGGCGTCAACCCCCGGGGCGCTGCCACCTTCATCTCCGACGACGAGGGCGTGCCGAGGCAGAGGACCCCGGTGATCGAGGGAGGAGTCCTCCGGAGCTTCCTCTGGGACAGCTACTGGGGGAACAGGATGGGGAAGGAGAGCACCGGCAACGCCTCCAGGAGGATGCGCCAGGGCCTCGTAGAGCTCTCGCCGACGAACACGGTCGTGGAGCCCCGGAGGAGGGAGATCGGGGACATCGTCTCCGAGATGGAGACCGGATACCTGATCAGGGGGGTCCAGGGGGCCCACAGCTCCAACCCGGAGTCGGGGGACTTCAGCGTCGTCGGGAACCCGGCGATGCTCATCGAGGGAGGGGAATTGGTGGGAGCCGTTCATGGCCTCATGGTCTCCGGGAACGTCTACGAGCTCCTGGGACAGGCTGTCGAGGTGGCGAGGACGCCCATAACCATACAGGGGCTGATCGGGCCCGAGATCGTCTTCGAGGACGTCAATGTGATCTCCAGGGGCTAGGGCGGGGTTAACTCAGTCTTCGTCCCGCGGCAGGACCTCGTCGAGGGGGACTTTCCGGTTCCTCCGGCCCTCGAAGACGCAGAGGTGGTCGTAGCCGGCCTCCTCCAGGCGCCTCACCGCCTTCAAGGTGTTCAAGCCGAGCTGATCCACTGCGTGGCTGTCGGAGCCGATGGTGACCTTCTCCACCCCCGCCTCCTTGAAGGCGGTCATGAGGCCCCGAATCGGGTAGACGTCGCCTATGCCGTGCCTCCAGCCCGAGGCGTTCACCTCGACGCCGACTCGCATGCTCCTCAGGCTGTCGATGGCCTCGTGGATCGTGGTGCCGTACTGCTCCCAGAGGATGGGCCGGGGCCGGGCGAGGTGGAGGAACCTGCGGAAGTAGTCGGGGTGGGCCATGACGTCGAAGAGGCCCGTCTCAATCGCCTCCCTCCAGCCCTCGTAGTAGGTGTCCACGGCCTCTTGGAGGGGCCTGCTCCTGAAGAACTCGGGGGAGCTGACCCGGTTGCCGATGTCGTACCCCCTTATGGTGTGGAGGCTGCCCAGGACCAAGTCGAGAGTGTACTCGTCGAGGGCCTCCTCTATCCGCCTCACCGCCTCAGGGAAGTAGTCCACCTCCAGGCCCGCCCTGAGGGTGACGTCGGTCCCCTCCTGGGCCGCCTGGATCTCGTCCAGGTACTCGGGGATACGGTTGGGGGAGATCCCGTGGGCCATGTCGGGGCCGTGGAGGATGAGGTGGGTGGTGAAGCAGATCTCGTCGATGCCCCTGCTCTCCGCCATCCTGCAGTACCTCTCGACGGTGGCTCCAGGGGCGTCGGCGGAGTGCGTCTCGTGGATGTGGAAGTCCTTGGTGATCCAGGTCCTCTCTGGGGCCGCCATGGAGTGTTCAAGGGTTAAGGGCCGTTTCCATATTTGAGGGGTTCGCATCCCGGAACGGAGTTTATTTCATCCCTGAAGTCTGGCGGATGATGGTCTCCATCCCCTCGGTAGTTGCTCTTCGTAGGGAGTTCAGGAAGATCTCGTTGTAGCGCCTTCCAAGACAGCTCTCTCAAGTGGACGCGCGCAGCAAACATTTTAAGCAGCCTCGACCCTTCTCGCCTCTGGCGGGTGAGTGGGCCCTCCCACCCGTTCCGCCTGACAAACCCCGGAGTAGGGAGGAAGAATGGAGACAAGAGAGATCAGCCTAGCTACGGTGATAGCCGCCCTCTACGCGGCCCTCGTCATATTTCTCGCGCCCGTATCCTTCGGCCCCATACAGCTCAGGGTCGCCGACTGCCTCATACCCCTGGCCACCCTCCTCGGCTGGCCCGCCGTCGCAGGCGTCTCCCTCGGCGCCCTCATCGGCAACGCCTACTTCGTCTCCTTCACAGGCCCCGTCGACGTCGTCTTCGGTGCGGTCGCCAACCTGGTCGCCGCGGCTCTGGTCTTCAGGATGAGGAGGAGGCTCCTCCCCGCCTGCGTCGCCGGCTCACTGGTCGTGGGCATCATCGTGGGGGGCTACCTCTGGATCTACTTCCCGCCCCCGGACCTGGGGGTCGCCCTGCCCGTCTGGGCGGCGATGATCGTCAGCATCACACTGAGCAGCCTGATCGCCATCGCGGGGATGGGCTACCTCCTAATCGAGGCGCTCAGGAGATCGGGGATGGCCTCAGTCCTGGAGGCGAGGGGGCTCAGGACCTACCTGGACTGATCCGCTCCCGCAAAGCTGAAAGCCTCATCTCCCAGAGATAGACGCGTGAACGTCCGGCTCGTCAGGCTCTTCGGCTACTTCGGGATACTGGCGCCCATAGTCGGCTTCTCCATGATCTTCCTCGCGATAGCGACGGCCCCCTGGTTCAGCTGGACGGGGAACGCCCTCAGCGACCTCGGCGTCGAGGGGGTGACCGCGGTCCTCTTCAACTCCGGCCTCGCCATGACCGCGGCCGTGATGATGGCCTTCAGCCTCGGCCTCTACGAGCTCACCCGGGGGAGCAGGGTGGGGACGCTGAGCTTCCTGCTCATGCTCGCCGCCTCGGGCTGGCTTCTCGGGATAGGGCGCTTCCCCGAGACCGCGGGGCGCATCCACTTCTACTTCTCGGTCGCCTTCTTCGCCACGCTGCCCCTCGCCCTCGCCGCCTTCACCGTCTACGCCCTCAGGACGGGGCCGAGGTGGCTCGCCTATCTCACCGCGGCCTGCGGGCTGGCTGCGGCAGTGGTCTGGGCCCCCGACTGGAACGCCGTGGCTATACCCGAGGCCCTGTCGGCCCTCGCGGTGGGGATCTGGTCGACGGCGACGGGCCTCTGGATGATCAGGACGACCCGCGATGCATAGATCTCGCCTGACAACCTTCCTGCTGCCCACCGCATCGTGAACCACTGATAGCTGATATCTATCCGCAACATAGGGGGAAAAAACACGCGCGTGCGCTGGATCAAGCGGGTTTTTTCCCAAAAATGGGAAAAAATCTCCCAGACTCCCTGACTCTTTACCCAAAATCGTTAGAGAAGCCTTAAATCTGAACTCAGTTCAGGATTTGCCCAATCCGATTGTGTCGGAGGGTGTTGAGAAAGTGTTGAACCGAATGGATGAGGCCCCCGAGGCTCACGCGCGAGCCTACCGCATCTGGAACCTCGCAAACAACGTGGGCTACCTTGCGGCCCTGGTCCTGACGACGCTGAGCGTCTTCAACTCTGAGTTCTTTCAGACTTACCTGAGGGCCCACGGATACCTGACGCTGCCCTTGGCGGCTGCCTTCCCTGCATCGCCCGGAGGATAGCCCAGATAGCGGGGCTCCAGCCGGTCGTCCCGCGCCTCCCCGCCGCCCTTGACTGATGGGGAGAGGCGAGATCCGGGTCTTCCCGTGACAGGCTACGAGATAGTTTCCAGACAGTCCGAACGTTCTTACTGTTTAACTTTATAATATCTGTCAACCAATATCCGGTCGAGCGTTGCTCAGGGGCCCAGCCCGGGCTCCCTCAAGGTAGGCGTTTCCGTGAAGATCCTGGTCTATGGGGCGGGGCCCCTGGGGAGCTACTTCGCAGCGACGCTGCGTGAGGCGGACCTCGACGTCACCATCCTGGCGAGAGGGGGGAGGCTCCGCAACATCAGGTGGAGGGGGATCTACCTGGAGCCCTTCGAGGGGGGCGAGAGGAGGAGGGTGAAGGTGGCGGCCGTGGAGAGGCTGGGGCCGCTGGACGCCTACGACCTGGTGATGGTGGTGGTGGGGAAGAACTACTACTACGGGGTCCTCCCCTTCCTCATGGCGAACATAAACACCCCCAACGTCCTCTTCATGGGCAACAACGCCGCCGGCCCCGGGGAGATGCTGAAGCAGCTGGGGGAGGGCAGGGTCCTCCTCGGCTTCCCCGGGATGAGCGGCGCGATGGATGGGAGCGTCGTCCGCTACATGTCGGAGCTCACCCCCAGCATAACCATGGGGGAGCCCGACGGCCGGACCACCGAGAGGCTGGAGAGGTTCAAGGCGGCCTTCGAGGGGGCGGGGATCGAGGTGGAGGTCTGCGACGACATGGACTCCTGGTTGAAGCACCACGCCGCGGTCGTCCTCCCCCTCTGCGGGGCCTACGCGAGGTCCGGGGACGACCTGGAGACCCTGCAGGGGGATAAGGAGGGGGTGGCCCTCATGGTGGGGGCGATCCGTGAGTGTTTCGAGGTCCTCAGGGAGCTGGGCCACCCCCTGATGCCCGAGAGGCTGAGGAGGCTGGAGAGGACGCCCATGTTCCTGCTGCTCCCCCTCGTCCGCAGGTCCCTGAACAGGGGTGAGATGAGGCACGTCTTCGCCCACGCCGAGGCGATGAAGGGGGAGCTCGCGGTACTGGACAAGGAGTTCAGGGAGCTGATCGACTCCACCTCCGTGGAGACCCCGTCCTACGACGAGCTGAGCGTCTACCTCCGCGAGTAAATCCCCATCCGGACGCTGAGGGGCTCGCCATCGATAAATATCCGGTCAACGCCCTAATGGTTCTGGAAGGGCGGGTGTGTCTTGACGGAGTTTATATTCATGCTGACTCGGAGCGACGTCACCGTCCCGAACGCGCTGGAGGTCCTCGAGGAGTTGAAGGGGACGGGGCTCCGGTGCGTCGGGTGCAAGGACGTGGGGCTAGATCGGGGCCTCTACGCTGACCTCTTCGGGAGGATGAGGGACTACGGAATGAGGAGCTTCCTAGAGATCGTCACCTACGACGAGGGGGAGCACTTCAGGGGCATCGACCTCGGCCTCGAGATCGGCGCCGACTACATCATCGGCGGCATGCCAGAGTACAGCGAGAAGACGATGGAGGACCTGAGGGCGAGGAAGGGGGGAACGAAATTCTTCCCATATATCGGCGAGATAGCCGAGCACCCCTGCGTCCTCAGGGGCTCGATAGACGAGATCATCGAGGACGGGAGGGAGGCGGAGAGGCTGGGCGTCGACGGGGTCAACCTGCTCCTCTACAGGTACGAGGGGGACCAGAGGGCCCTCCTGGAGGAGGCCGTCAGCAAGCTCAGGCTGCCTCTCCTCGTGGCGGGGAACATCAGCAGCTTCGAGATGATCGAGGAGATGAAGAGGAACGACGTCTGGGCCTTCACCATTGGCAGCGCCGTCTTCAGGGGCGACTTCGCCGGGGGACGGGGTGTCGCGGATCAGATAAGAGCAGTTCTGGGTGCACTGTAGAAGATGAGGGCGGGCTTCAGGCCGATAATCGGCATAACCATGGGGGACGCCGCCGGGATAGGGCCCGAGATAGTCTGCAAGGCCCTCTCCCTGGAGGAGGTGCACAGGGTCTGCAGGCCGGTCGTGATAGGCGACGCCGGGGTCCTGGAAGACGCCCAAGGGGTCGCGCGCACGGATCTGAGGATGAGGCCGGTGGAGCGCGTCTCCGACGCCACCTTCGCCCTCGGCGCCATGGACGTCCTCGACCTCCACAACATCGACCTCGAGCGGCTGGAAATGGGGCGGCCGCAGCCGATGGCGGGGAAGGCCTCCTACGAGTACATAGCCGAGGCTGTCAACCTGGCGCTGAGTGGCGAGACCCACGGGATCACGACGGCCCCCATCAGCAAGGAGGCCCTCCACATGGCGGGCTACGACTACCCCGGCCACACGGAGATACTGGCGGAGCTCACCGGGACGGAGAGGTACGCGATGATGTTCGTCGCCGGGCCCCTGAAGGTGATCCTCGCCACGATCCACGTCCAGCTGAGGAGGGCCTGCGACCTCATCGACGAGGAGGGGCTCCTCAACACCTTCAGCCTGGCCCACGAGACGATGCTCAGGTTCGGGGTCGACGACCCGAGGATCGCGGTGGCCGGGCTCAACCCCCACGCGGGTGAGGAGGGCCTCTTCGGAGACGAGGAGTTGAAGATCATAGGTCCCGCGGTGGAGAGGGCGAGGCGCCGGGGCCTCAACATACACGGTCCCCTGCCCGCCGACACCCTCTTCTACAGGGCGAAGGAGGGGGACTTCGACATCGTCGTGGCGATGTACCACGACCAGGGTTGCATCCCCATCAAGCTGCTTGGCTTCGAGATTGGGGTGAACATCACCGTCGGCCTCCCCATAACCAGGACCTCGGTGGATCACGGCACGGCATACCGCCGAGCCGGGCTGAGGCTGGGCACAGGGAACCCGTCGAGCCTCGTCGAGGCGCTCAAGATCGCTTCTCAACTGTCTGGTGGATCAATGGACTAAGTCTCCGGGGGATGCAGCGACTCTTAGGGAACTCCCCTACTCCCCTCTCAACCTTCGCAGGGAGTTATAGAGGACTTCTCTAGTGCCAAAGCCCCCCGCCTTCGTGACGACGGGGATCTCGACCGGGCCCACCAGCTGCCCGAGGGGGATTCCCGGCTCGATCTCCTCCAAGAGCTCGATGCCCAGGCCGCCGAGCCTCGTGCAGATCATCTTAGCCGTGTCACCCCCGGTGAGGACGAGGCCGGAGACCTCGAAAGACTCGAGGACCCTCTCGGTGACCTCGGCGAGGGCCGCTGAGATCATCCCCGGAGCCCTTTCCTCGCCCAAGCCCAGCTCCTCGCCCCTGGACCTGACGACGGCCACCTCCTCCCGGGAGGGGGGGACATGCAGGGCCACGTCTAGGCCCGCCTCCAGCGCCTCCCGGAGCCGGGAGAGGCAGCGCTCCTTCTCCTCCCTCGCCCTCTCGCCGCCATGGATGACCTCCAGGGGCCTCAACACGGTCGTGGAGACGCCGGGCTGGGCCCCCAGGAAGCCTATCTGGGCCTCCGTGACCTCGGAGGTGCTGCCCGAGACGACCATGCCCGGGCCACCGGATCGTCGGGGCCTCCTCAGGGATTCCATTATAGTCTTGAAGTTCAAGGCGAGGGGGACGCAGCGGGCTAGCCCCGTTGAGCCAACCCAGAGGACACCCTGATAGTTCTCCGAGACGGTCAGGACAACCCGGTCGAGGTCCTCCTCCTCCTGGGCGTCGAAGACGAGTAGCTCGACCCCCCCGGAGACGAGGGAGTCTATCCGCCTGGAGACGACTGACGCACCGCCTCTCAGCGTGTCCAGCCTCACGAGGCCGGCCCTCCGCCTCGACTGGGACTGGAAGAGCCTGACGAGGTCGTCCTCAGCCACGGGGGTCTTGGGGTCCCTGGCGAACTCGGTCCGGGTGATGGGGACGCCCCTCAGGTAGTGCCTGCCGTCCGTGGTCGTCCGCCCGTAGTGGGGGAAGGCCGGGGCTATCACCGCCATCTCGAATCCGTAGGCGTCCATGACGGCGTCGACCTCCGCGCCGAGGTTGCCCCTCAGAGTCGAGTCGAGGGACTTGTAGACGGCCCCGAAGCCGTCGGCCCTCATGCGGGCCGCAGCCTCCCTCACCCGCCCGTAGGCCTCGCTCGGGGGGAGGCTCCTGCTGTCGGTGTCGATGGAGACTGCGCTGAAGCCCCTGACGCCGGCGCTGGACCCGTACTCGCCGAGGAGGACGAGGGTGTCGATGCCGCTCCGGGAGACCTGTATGCCGCAGTCGGTGGCGCTCGTGAGGTCGTCGGTGATGATGGCGAGCCGCTGACTCATGATATTCTGTCATCTGCCCCCGGGATTCTTATAACGATGATCTCATCTGGATGAATTAACTACGGGAAAAAAAGGGTGGGGAAAATCATTATCTGGCGAGGTCGAAGCGGTCGAGGTTCATCACCTTGTCCCACGCCGCCACGAAGTCATGCAGGAACTTCTCCTGGGAGTCCTCGCATGCGTAGACTTCCGCTACGGCACGGAGTCGAGAGTTTGAACCGAAGATGAGGTCGACACGGGTGCCGGTCCACTTGAGCTCGCCCGTTGCGCGATCACGGCCCTCGAACACGTCCTCGTCCTCCGAGGTCGCCTTCCACGTCGTGCAACACGTCCTCGTCCTCCGAGGTCGCCTTCCACGTCGTGCCCATGTCGAGCAGGTTCACGAAGAAGTCTGTGGTGAGCGTCTCCGACCGCTTGGTGAAGACGCCGTGCTGGGACTTTCCGAAGTTGGCGTTCAATACACGCATGCCGCCGACGAGAACAGTCATCTCGGGAGCGGTCAGCGTCAGCAGTTGCGAACGATCCACCAGCATTTCTTCTGCCGATACTGCGTACTTGGCTTTCTGGTAGTTGCGGAACCCGTCTGCATACGGTTCGAGTACGGCGAATGACTCCACGTCGGTCTGCTCCTTCGACGCATCCGTTCGTCCCGGCGTGAAGGGAACGGTCACATCGTGACCGGCATTCTTCGCAGCTTTCTCGACACCCGCGCATCCACCCAGGACGATCAGGTCGGCGAGCGAAACCCTCTTCCCGCCTGACTGCGCACTGTTGAACTTTTTCTGGATTCCCTCAAGTGTCTGCAGCACAGTCTTCAGTTGGGCCGGCTGGTTCACTTCCCAATTCTTTTGCGGTGCAAGACGGATGCGCGCCCCGTTCGCACCGCCGCGCTTGTCGGAGCCACGGAACGTGGATGCCGACGCCCAGGCGGTCGAGACCAGTTCTGAGATCGACAGGCTCGAGGCAAGGATCTTGCCCTTGAGGTCTGCGATGTCCTGCGCGTCGATCAGCTCATGGTCAACTGCGGGAACCGGGTCTTGCCAGATCAGCTCCTCATCCGGGACATCAGGACCGAGATAGCGTGAGCGGGGGCCCATGTCGCGGTGCGTCAGTTTGAACCAAGCCCGGGCAAACGCGTCTGCGAACTCGTCGGGGTTCTCATGGAAATGCCTCGCAATACGCTCATAGATTGGGTCCATCTTTAGCGCTATATCTGCTGTATTCATGACCGGGGTTACCCGCTTCGATGGATCGTGAGCCGCTGGAGCATAGTTATTTTCAGCTAGGTTCTTTGGTATCCACTGGTGGGCTCCTGCGGGGCTCTTAGTGAGTTCCCAATCATATCCGAATAGCATGTCAAAGTATCCCATGTCCCACTTGGTTGGGTTCGGTGTCCAGGGACCTTCAAGGCCGCTTGTGATCGTGTCATCACCCTTGCCTGTACCATGGCCCGAGACCCTGCTCTTCGATGCCTGCTGCTTCTGGCTCAGGGCCTACATGTTTTGCATCGCCAGCACCGTGCATTTTACCGAAAGTGTGTCCTCCTGCAATGAGTGCCACGGTCTCCTCGTCGTTCATGGCCATGCGCGCGAAAGTCTCTCGGACATCCCGCCCGGAAGCAACGGGATCTGGTTCTCCGTTTGGGCCTTCCGGGTTGACATAGATCAAGCCCATCTGTACGGCTGCGAGAGGGTTATCGAGTTCACGGTCTCCAGAGTAGCGTTTGTCTCCCAACCACTCCTTCTCTTCCCCCCAGTAGACGTCCTCTTCAGGTTCCCAGATATCCTCGCGTCCACCTGCGAAGCCAAAGGGTTTCAACCCCATCGATTCAATCGCACAGTTACCAGCGAGAATCATCAAGTCGGCCCATGAGATTTTCCTGCCATATTTCTGCTTGATCGGCCAGAGCAAACGACGCGCCTTATCAAGGTTAGCGTTGTCAGGCCAGCTGTTGACAGGCGCCAAACGCTGATTCCCCGAGCCAGCGCCACCGCGACCATCGCCGGTTCGGTAGGTGCCTGCGCTGTGCCAGGCCATCCGTATGAAGAGCCCACCATAGTGACCATAGTCAGCCGGCCACCAGTCCTGCGAGTCAGTCATCAGCGCATAGAGGTCCTTCTTCACAGCCTCCAGATCCAATTTCTTGAATTCCTCGGCGTAGTTGAACTCCTCACCCATCGGATTTGACAGAGAGGAATGCTGGTGCAGAATGTTCAGGTTCAACAGTTTCGGCCACCAGTCTCGGATCGATGTGCCACGCGAACGCGTTCTTAGATTCTTTTTTTTCTCCAATTTAGAATTCCAAGTAAAATTTTTGTAACGGGTTCTAATATGGTTTCTGTTCTTGGTGTTTGTTTACGTGTACGTATAGATAGGGATGTCTATCGCGCGCATCCGCGGGGTCTCGGATGAAGAGGACGGGTGTGTTGTTCCCCACGAAGTCGTAGTTCTCCTCCTCCATGTAGAACTTGATGGCGATGTTTCTGGGGTTCCTCTCGGCGTCGGCGGAGCCCTTCGCCCCCGACGGTGGAGAAGCGGGTTCTATATGGGTTACGTCTTCGTGGATTTTTCCGCGGGGACATGGGAGGCAGTCTTTCACTCACAGTCGGGTGAGGTATCTGGACACAGAGAACACGAGATAATCACTGGGGTTTGCGTCAGTGCTAAAGGTGCCTGCGTTTTAGGTATGAGTGACTCTGTTTTTCTCTCCTTCGTCGATGACTGTTTCGCCCTCTCTGTGCCTTATCACGTTCTCTCTCGAGTTTGAATCCAGCCAGATGTGGGCTGATGCGGATCCGCTTGGGGTGGCTGCGAACATCCTCCCGTCTGCGTGGTTGTCGCTGTACTCGTCCGGCTTCTTCACAACGAGTTCTCTCATGTCGTTGGCTTCGACCAGGTTGTTGAGGGCTCTCAGGTCCTGTTCTCCGGGCTTTCTTCGGCCGGACACTCGGATCCCGTAGTACGCAATGCCTGATATCCTGTTCTCTGTCACCTCGAACTCGTCGCATTTCCTGATGTGAATGCCCTCGTATCCATCCCTCAGCAGGATGCGGTTGTTCCGGATCGTGCCGCCTCTGAGCTTATCGGCTCCCTCTCTTTCCATCACCGGGCCTAGCACTACTATGCCGGAGTAATTCAGCTTGTCCAGTTTGATGGAGTTGCCCTTTATCTCGACGTTGAACCCCGGCGAGGGGAAACCCCAGGCGCTCTGGGCCAGGATACCGGCTCCGGCCTCGGGGCTCGAGAAGGGGTAGGAGCCGTACAGGTCCGACACGACGGTGTTGCGCCTTATCATCACGTCCGCAGTGGGGAGGTTGCCCGTTACAGCTATCCCCCTGGCGTTGGCGTTTAGAACGGTGTTGTTCTCGATATTTACAGGGCCCGACGACTGGTGCACTGCGATGCCGAAGCCCATGTAGTACTCGTGGCTGAAGAGGTCGGGGCGGTACTCCGGGTCCTCTTCGAGCCCGCCTCTTGTCAGGAATCCGCCGAACGCGCCACTGCGGGCGAAGTCGATGTAGTTGTCGACTATCTCTACTCTGCCACTGAATATGCCGGTCGCGGGCCAGACATTTATCCCTATGACGATGTCGCCGAATGCGCCGAAGCTCATCCCCCTCCCATACCCCGTCATGAGGGTGATCCTGTTCTTCCTGATGTTCAGGTTTCTGCACCGAACCCCCCAGATGCAGACATGGTTGAAGTCCGTGAACTGGATGTTCTCAACGGTGACGTCAGCCCCCTCGGCGTCTATCCTCAGAACAGAGTCCCACTCGGTGAAGGGGAATCTCCAGCCCTTCTTGTATACGACCGTCTTCGGGGTATCGCCCTCCTCGCTATCTCCTCTGACGGACACGCTCCGCGATATCAGCACGGAAGAGGACCCGAAGTTGAAGGTGCCCCTCAGGATCACCTCATCGTAGTTGTCCACGGCGTCCTGGACCGCCTGGGCGTCGACCTCGGGCCTCTCCTGCCCGACGACCACGATCCTGTTTGAAGGCCTCGATCCCCTGGAGACGCGCCCGCGCAGGACCCTCGTCTCAGGGCGGACTATCCTCTGCTCTGCCTCGTCCCAGTTGTGCGCGAAGAGCTCCTTGCACCAATTGAGGGACGACTCGTCCGCCGCCGCAAAGCCCTTGAAGTCGTACTGGCCCTCGCGTGTCTGAAGTGCCAAGACGCATCGGGCCTCGGACATTAGCAGGTAGGCGTGGACCTCATCGACCATCCTCTGCTCCACCAGGGGCGTGTGCCTGGTGCGGCTCAGGGCCCGGGTCTCCTCGGAGGTGCCCCCCTCCAGGTCGGGGTTCAGCGTGCGTTCCCTCGGCTCAATGATCTTGAACCTGACACCTCGGTCTATAGCGTTGACGATGGTGGAGAGCAGGTTCGTGGGGAACTGATCCACGAGCAGCCACACGTGCTCCTTGGACTCCTTCAGCAGGTTCTCAGTGTGGCGGAAGAAGTCGATGGGGCTCGAGATGCTCTCGCTCTCGCCGAGCTCACTTATCCTCTTGACGAAAACCGGGGGGATGTCGGCGAGCGTGTGGGTCAGGAAGTACTCTCGGTTGGCTGACAGGAACTGCAGCTCCTGGAGTAGAAGAAGAGATGACTCCCCGTACGGCGTGAGCCGGTAGTACCCTTCAATGTTTCTCTGAATGAGGCCCGTGTCCTGAAGCCTTGAGACGTGCCGCCTTATCTCGGGATACGTCAGGGCTAACTCCTTTTTCATGTCTGTGATGCGCATCGCCCTCTTCTGAACGAAGAGGAGGATCCCGTGCCTGTACTCGTTCGATACCTCGAAGAGGAGTTCGTAGAGGCGTTCGAGCTCGGACACTGATGGCGTACCAGTATTTACTTTGAATTACCAGTATTATTTTCTTTAGATCGGTCCTCCGGAGAACGTTTATTGCGATCAGGAGTTACCCGGCTTGAAGGTAAGGCTAGCGCGATGCTCGATGCGTCAACCTTGGATCACACGTTCTCCGTTGAGATGAGGTCGAAGAATCACGTGAAGAGCATCTCCATCTCCGACGAGGCCCACGACCGGGTGCTCTTCGAGGGGAACCTCGGGGAGCTGCTGGAGCTGTCCTTTGCGGAAGGGGGGGTCCTAGAGTTCATGGGAGTCAACGGAGTGCTCAGAGTCGCAGTCACTGAAGAGCAGCTGCGGAAAGCACTGGCGGCGGCATCGCAAGTCGAGCCCTAGTTCCGAGGTGGGGAGCTATAGAAATACCAAGAAACCTGCGAGGTGAAAAAAGGAATGAAAGGTAGGAGATTAATCCTTCTGGCTTTGGCATTGGCCCTGACTTCGATTCTGGCGACATCGGCGACTACAAATGCTAGGCCCCTCGTTTGTACAATGGATTTGATCAAGATATCATTGGGTCCGCCGCATCCTGAGTGGGGGCCCAACACCTGGAGTGGGACGATCAGCGGGATCATCGAGGGAAACATCTACTTCTACAAGACGGGGGGAAAACTTGTGGGACAGGCGAACCACTTCGAGGAAGTGTGGCTGATCACGGACGACGAATATAATATGATCTTGATGGGAACTGACGAAGGCGTGGTCAGCCTGAAGAGCTTCAGCTACAGGATGAGCGGTGTCGTAACAGACGCGGCTCCTCAATATGAGAGTTTGATTGGTCGCAAAGTGTACATGCGTGGCGACATCGACTTTCTAACTCCCCCAGTATCCACCGCCATCTTTCGGGTAAACTGAGGCAAGAATAAGTGATGAACGAGGCGCTCCAGGCGTTGGCCAGGAGGCCTCCCCCTTTTCTTTAATCGCTCAGATGCGTGAATCCATCGAGAAATACGAAGGTTATTTAATACTTTGAATCGACATTAAATGCATATAGGGTTGTTGAAAGTAGAGGACGTGTCTGAGGAGAACCTGGAGGACATCTTCAAGATCTGCGCACGCGCCTTCGAGATCCCCCCCCACAATAAATTCGACCATCTGCTGTACGAGAAGGGCATGGAGGTCAGGAGGCGGTGGCTGATAGACGCGTTGAGAAAACGAGGACCCTGCGCCAAAATAGCCTACCTAGACGGGAGACCCCGAGCCCAGATCGTATTCTGCCCTGAGGAGATGATGCCCCACATCCGCGACTCGAGGGGAGACGTAATCAGCATCCTGTGCATGTACAACCCATTCCCCGAGGCGCAGAGGAAGGGGGTTGCGACGGCTCTGGTGGAAGACCTGCTGGGGGAGTGTGACTCGGGGCTGAGCTGCCTGGGAGGGCCCTGCCGCTTCCTGGTGACAGCGCCATTCCCCCCTGACGGGCCGACGCTCACCGAGTTCTACAAGAAGCACGGTTTCAGGCGGGGTCGCGGAGAGATGTACCGCGAGGTGAGGGGGAAGTACCTGCCGAGGGAGACTCCAGAGTACACCCCCCGCCCCGAGGACCTCGAGAAGACGGTTATCTTGTATAACCCAGCCTGCGAGTGGGGGTACTTCTACGCGTTCAAGGTTGTAGATCTCATCAAGGAAAGGGATCCAGATCATCCCGTGGAGATATTCGACATCTGGGAGAGGCCCGAGGAGTACATGAGGAGGACTCTGCACAGAGTGACGGCCGGGCGGGCTATTGTCAAAGGGCGGGTGATGAGCGGAGGAATTTTCTGGACAGACCGAGAGGCCTTCATCCGAGAGTTGGAGAGAGCGCTGCGATGATGAAATCGAACGCGCGCTCATCTCACTTGAAACGGGGCCTTCACGCCTCACCTGCTCGGCTCCTTGCCCTCTACGATTCTTCCTTCCATTGGAGCAGTACGTAAAAAGTAGCTGATGACCAGCTACCTGCTTTGTTGACGCTGGGGATCTCCATCTGTGGGTGGCGTGTGATGAGGGTCTTGGGAGATATCTGCTGGTCTCGCACCATGTTATGAATGGAGCCCCTCCTGGAGCTGCTCTTCAAACGCTTGTGTCTCAGGGAAGGCGGAAGGCATGGACGCAGTGCTCGTCCCCCTTTAGTAGGGACTTGACCACCTCGACATCGACGGGGCGCCCCAGGACGCCCTCCCAGAGCTGCCTGTCCCAGGAGGTTGAGCAGTGGCAGAAGGAGGGCGGGACCGCCTCACCCGTCCTCAGGGCCGCCCTCACCCAGGGGCAGTGGCAGTAGGCCAGCTTCCTGTCGAGCTCAGTCTCCGCCTTCTCATACGATTTGGGGTTGCAGGGGACCTTGTTTATGTAGACCGTGTCCCCCTCCCTCCGGGGGGAGTCGTAGTAGGAGGTGCCCCCGTAGGATGCGTCGCTGTACATCGCCTCCAGGAGCTCGTCGATGCTCCCCGACTGCCCGTACAGCCTCCTCATCCTCTCTATGCGCTTCCTCGGGTAGGTGTGGGGGCAGGTGTCGATCATAATCCGTCTCACCGTCTCCTCGTCGACGAGGGCCTCCAGCCTCTCCATCGCGCCCCCGACCCACCTCGCCCTCCTGGAGGGTGTCGGGCGTGAGCCCAGGTTCTCGCTGCCCCTCAGGACCTCCTCCCTGACGGCCTCGCCCGCGTGCCTGGCGATGCTCCTGGAGAAGCTTTCCAGCCAGGTCATCCCCATCCATATGGCCTCCTCAACTGCGATCCCTCTATTTGGGCATTTAAGACGCGCGCCGCAGCGAGCACAAAGGATTCTATAGAATGTACGCGCAATCTTCGCACGCGACCAGAATAGGAGTAAAAAGACTTTATTGACCAGCATCCCATTGCAGAACACAGAGTGTTAGATCAAAACGAAAAGAATCTAATACCAGCCGAATTGGAGAAGGCTGTACGTAAGCTGACCTGCCTGATCGGAATAAATGACTACATCCCCCAAGTGGGCTCCAACCTGGTATATGCCGGGTCGGAGTCATCGACCATTGAGGACGCAGCCGCGTTGACTGGTAGGATAATCTCCACAATCGAAGGCCCCATCGCCTGCGGGAAAATAGCCTTCGGGGCCTCAAGGCACCTGGCATCCGTGGTGATCGAGGCGCAGAATCTCAATGGGGAGATACGCGCAGGGTTAAACATTAGGGCCGACTATGAGATAGCTAGGCGGTTGAAGGAGATAGGGCTGACGGTGGTGACAATTCCGGGCAAAATGGAGGGAGAGGGATGCCCCGTAGCCCTCTATATCAGGAGCACTGGGAAGCTGGCTGATGCCTACGTACATCCCGGCGACTTCGGTGTGGAACCGACCACGACTATTATTGCGAGGCACCCCCAGAGGCTCTTGGAGATCATGGCGGAGATAGTCGCCATTGAGTGATGTCGTTCGCGCATTTGACCTGGTCGCTGGCACCTACGATGACTGGTACAACCATCCACAGGGAAGACAGGTCTTCGAGGCCGAGCTCAGAGCCGTGGACATTCATCTACCGGAAGAGGGGATAGGCATTGAGCTGGGAGCCGGAACGGGCATTTTCGCCGAGCACCTGAAGAGGATGAGGAGGACCATAGTCTGCCTCGACCCCTCAAAGGAGATGCTGAAGAAAGCCGCCGAACGTGGCGTGATGTCCGTGCTTGGGTCGGGAGAAACTCTACCCCTCAGGGTTGGCGTCCTGGATTTCACGTACATGGTAGCCGTCCTAGAGTTCCTCGATGAACCGGCGGCGGTCTTGAACGAGATAATGAAAACCGCCAAGAAAGGCGCCGGGTTGACCATCCTATTCATCAACTCGGAGAGCTCATGGGGAGAACTGTACAGGGACATTGGATCAAAGGGGGACCCCGTATTCAGGCATGCCAGGCTCTTCACAATATCAGAGGTAGAGAACCTGTTCTCCGTAACAGGATACGAGATCAGCGGGAGTGCTGGTACCCTTACGACGCAGCCAGGGGATATGGAGGTCGGAGCAGCGATCAAGGAGCCTGGCAGTGAAACTGGGGTTGTTGTTATGCGAGGCTTTGTATCCCAGCCTGAAGCGTACGCTACTAAACTTGTTTAATCAATCATGCCTTATTTATTCAGGCCCAAGATTTCAAGAGCTACAGGAGTAAGAACATAAGGTCCTTTAGAACGTCTCCTCGAGGCTCCAAACTCAATGAGATCATATTTTTGAAAGACGGACAGCGCAGATTGATCATGAACTAAACGCCCAGATGCATGAATCCGCAACAAATCCTTACGATAATACAGAACCATGTTCTCCAAACTTCTCTCCATCAGAGTTTCCCCAGTGTCCTCCAAGAATCTACGCTCATCAGCTAAATAACCTGGAAATTCATCCTCCAACGTGGACACAAATTATTTAGGCCAACCTAAAATATAAATGGCTTGGCGTGTGTCCACGCGCGCGCCTATCTCTCCCAATCTATCTGTACATTGCACGCATCAACAATGAACCACTCACGTGGATAAACACACATGCTGAGTGTGGAATGCTCGAAGAGGGTACGGATTTAAACGCAAACCCGTATAATCTTGAGTTCAAATGGGGAGCATTGAGGGGGTCCTCTTTGATTTCGGAGGAACATTGTACGATTATCACCCATCGAACTCCGTCATCTGGTCTCGAATAGCGAAAAGGCTGGGCGCAGACATCTCACCAGAGGACCCACGCATCTGGAGAGGGATGCGGAGAGGATCCATAGAGGCTGCCAGGCGAGCCAAGCCATTCTCCAAGTTGTCGCGCGAAGAGATACACGCGTTGAATCTTCTTGTCCTGTCCGCCATGGGTGTCGATGGAAGGGGTGCTATCGAGGTCATTAGCGAGGAGTACGGGAGAAGGGGGCACGGGTACCTGATCAATCCTGAGAGCAGAGAGACACTCGACCGGATCTCCTCAATGGGCATCAAGATAGGCCTGCTGTCCAATTGTCCCTCCGAGTTCGGGAAGACTCGACGGCTGACCATGAAGGAGGATGGGATTCTGCGCTATTTTTCCGCGATCCTCCTCTCGGGCGAGATAGGTCACGAGAAGCCTGAGAGGGAGGTCTTCGAGATCGCGTTGGACTCGTTGGGACTGCAAGACCCTTCAGGCGTCGTGCACGTCGGGGATTCGCTTTTCGCTGATGTGATGGGAGCACGTAATGCCGGGTTGACTCCCGTTCTCATTGATTCATTGGGCTTCCACCCGAGTGAAGAGGTAGCAACGATCCAGAGACTATCGGAAGTTCTTCCTTACCTGACATGATTTGGATTGTGGCGCGCTTTGGTGCTGCGCCGAGGAGAGAGTGTATGCATATGAGGGAAGGAAAGGAAGAGAGAGGGTTAGTAGCAGAATTGGCTGAGAGAGAATTTGAGGTTGGAATATGAAACATATCCCACATATAAGAACACGAATATCGATCGAATCATGCGTCGTTTTTTTGGGCTTGTGGTAGAGTATTTTATGGAATGAACTCACTCCAGTGCAAGGACGGTGAAAGATCTTGAAGATCGGGATCCAGATTGAGCCCCAGATGGGGTACACCTACGGAGACCTCGTGACCCTTGCCAGGACTGCCGAAGATGCTGGCTTCTACAGCTTCACCGTCTCCGATCACTTCTTCGGAAATGTTGAGAGCGTGGAGAAATATGCCCACGACGCGTGGACGCTCCTTGCGTTGTTGACCCCGCAGACGGAGCGCATTCGCCTGGGGACGCTTGTCACGTGCCAGTCCTACAGAAACCCTGCGCTGGTGGCCAAGATCGCGGCGATCCTGGACAACGCGTCGAACGGGAGGATAGACTTCGGCATCGGGGCGGGGTGGAAGAGGCCGGAGTATGAGGCGTATGGCTACCCCTTTCCTTCCGCGAGGACGAGGGTTCGCCAGCTGGGAGAGGCGATTCAGATCATCGAACTCCTCTGGACGGAGGAGCGGCCGAGCTTTGAGGGGGAGTTCTACAGCATCAGGGAGACTATGTTCCTGCCTAAACCGGTGCAGAAGCCCCGCATCCCGATCTGGGTTGGAAACATGAAGCTGAAAACTTCCCTGATGGAGGAGATCGTGGCGCGTTACGCCGATGGGCTGAATTATGACTCAGAGACGCCGGAGGATTTCGCGGAGAAGAAGAATCGCGTGAGGGCGGCGTGTGACAGGGTCGGACGCGACTTTGATGACCTGAGGTGGTCGATCTATCTTTGTACGTCGGTGATTGGGGAGGACGCCGATGACTTTGAGAAGAAGAAGCAGGACCTGCTGGGTCAACGCTGGCTGTTCGAGGAGATAACCGACGAGTTGAAGCAGAAGGTCCTGGACGTCATGCTGGCGAGGTATGTCTCGGGCACCGTGGATGAGGCTGTTGAGAAGCTTTCCAGATACAGGGGTGTGGCAGACGTCATGGTCTTGGGCCTTCCCATGGTCGGGGACCTCCTGAAGAACGGGCTGGATACAATAAAGCTACTGAAAGATCATGTCGTTCCCAGACTCTGAGGTTACTAAAAAAAGATCCAGGCTCTCATTGAGGAGGGCGCGTGCGTGCATGTAAGTTGGGGACTAAATCAGGAATGGTTTTTGAGTATACAGATGGATCTGCCTATGCTTTTAGGATTCGAATAGTTCAGGTGAGCGCACTGCACATGTGAAAAACAGCTTCTGTGAAAAAAAAATCAAGAAAAAATAAATTTAATGAATAAAAAATCGATGGAAATAAGAAGGATAGTCCTAAAAATAAATTGAGCTAGGTCCTGAGGGGTACTGTGGTGATGCTTGTTGGGCTCCCTCAATATCGTATACTAGGTTGTGCGTATGCAGGGGGTACGGTAGGGGGTAGCATTGCGTGTGGCCGGGTTGATTCGTTGTAGCATCTTTTTGTTGAGGTTATTTTTATTTCGTTACATTTTTTTATGGGGAAGATTTTTTATTTTTTGCCGCTGTTTTTTTTGTTGAGCCTATTTTGCTTAAAGTCGTTGATGAGCGGCAGACAAGGGACATTTTACGTTTCTTATTTAGCGGCTACAATTTTTCCGAGACAGCTCATTGGGTAGGTATCTCATCTCCGACGGTTTCCAAGAGGCTCAAGGATTTCATATCAAATGCAGAGAGGAGTGATTTGATGTCAGCGGCTAGGTCCAGTGGCGTGGAGGAGCAGGTCAGGGCTTTGATGAGTTTGTCTCAGGAGTTGAAGAAAAATGATGTCAAAGTATCCGACTGTCTCCTGGGTTCGAATGTCAACGAGAGGCTTCGAGGCTTCGGTGTGGACCCGTCTAATCTGTCGGATTTTGTGTCCACCGTCTATATGGAGTCTACAGCTCAGGATTTGAAGCCCGCCGAGTTGGTGGCTTTGTGCCAGGAGATGCGTAGGATAAAGGAGGAGACTGGGAAGAGCTATCACGAGATCGTCGACGATTATGGAAGTCTGAGGGAGTCCAATCAGGTTCTCAGTGAGGAGAACGTCAGGCTTGAGGGGGAGCGAAGGGAAAATAGCAGGATTCTTCGAGAGCAGGTGAAGGAGAATGAGACGACTCTCGAGACTCTCGGCTGGTTCGCTGAGACGAGGGATAAGCTGAGTAAGGTCGGTGTGGATGTCGAAGATATCGATAGCCTATCAGTCTTAATGAAGAACCTCAGGGAAAGCGAATACGACGCTGATGGGCTGATTCTATTCTACTCCAGTGTGAATGAGCTTCAGAGTGAGAGACAAGGGCTTGAGGCTGACGTCGCGTCTTTAGATCAACGGTTGAACTCACTTACCCTGGAAAATACGCGATGTGAGAAGTCACTTGAAGCTAGTCGTGAATTGGTAGCCGCTGTTGAGGAGATGAGAGCCTTGGATCTCAATGCTGATCGTCTACGAGTTTTCATGGAGAAGGTCGACGAGATCTCATCCCGCCATGGATACAGTAAGTCTGAGGCGCTCGAGGAATTCTTCTCAAACGTAAGTGAGCAGTATGAGCCATTGCTTGGCTACAGGAATGAGATGAACAGGTTTGAATCCCGCCTTTCGTCGATTAAAGATGCGATTCAAGTTAAGGAGAACAACCTTGAACAACTTGAAAGTGTATGTAGTGCAAAGGCGAAGACAATCAAGAGTCTAAAATTCCTCAATAAAAGCGACGTATCGAACGAAGATCTGATGAACTGGGGTGAGATACTTCGAAAGGAGGAGACAGACCCAGTTGCATTGAGGAGGGAGATGACTAAGCTAGGAGGGTTGAGGCAGTACTTTAAGGAAAAAGGCAAGGAAGTTCAGAGGCTTGAGGTGAAGGTTGAGCAGCTTGAAAACGAGGTGTCCGAGCTGGAGCTGGCAAAGGATGGCCTCGAGGCAGCGTTGACGACCCTGACTAAGGGTACTCTATCGGATGTGAAAGACGAACTGGAGAAGCTGCCGGGTATACTCGGAGAGCTAAGGGTTGTCCTGCTTGATCCTGAGACGGGTTTGAGGGCTGAGACCCTGAAGATGATTGATGAGACTCACGGGTCGATAGGGGATCTGTTGAACGAGAAGGAGACGCATTGGAAAGAGCTCCTCGTCAAGGGAGAGGGTATGCTTAATGAGATGAACGATCAGCTTAAGGAAATTATGACGGAATATTACAACGCGGGAAAGATGGTTGGCGAATACAAGGCTCTGAAGCCCATTCACCAACTGCAAGCCGGAGATGACCCAGGATATCATGAGGGATTGTTGGCAATACTGGCAATGACGGTCTATTTCAGTGACTGGTTTAAAAAACATAACTTAAGGGAAGGACATATGACCGCAGAACAATTGATTAGACTCGTATAGGGTGAATTACGTGACCCAGAGGGTAAACGTTTCAGACAGTTTTAGGAGCGATATTCTAGAGATCGCTCAGATTTCTGATAAAGCCAATTTAATGGCTGATAGGACTGTTAGGATACTTCTCGAATATTTGCTTCCTGAGCCAGAGACTATAACCAAGAAGACACTGGACAGTCAAACCAAGTTCTATAAAGATGTGGGAACTATCATCACAAGTCTTATTGGATTATTTGATAGGACAGGTGAGTTAAGTCGTGGTATTGCTTTGTCGAGGGAATTAGACGATCGAACCGAGGAGTTGAGGAAGGAGGAGATTAAACGAGCTGTCTCACTTATTTATGAGTTAGAATTTCAGGATCTTTTATCCTATTTCTTCGATTTGAAGTTGAAAGGACACAAATTTGTCTTTTCAAATTTAGATAAATATCCCTCAGCAAAAAAAATTAGGGTCATAGAATCCCGTGAAAAAAGGGAGACACTAGAATTCCCTGTAACAGAGTACAGTATTCCCTCACGAGAAGATCAAATCCACATACCCAAGTATGTCCCAGCTGATTCAGAACCAGTACGAGAAATCCCTATTCCTCGGTATGTTCCCGCTGAAACCAATTCAACTGTCCATATACCTCGATACATTCCCGCTGAACCAGAGCCGGAATCTGAAGCCAGTGATGAGAATATTGGGAAGATTAACGATGAAGAGGGCGATGATAATAAAGAATGAATTATACTCTTGTATCTCTAAATTACAGCTATTTAATGTTGATGTGTAGCGCGCGAATTTTTTAATTATGATATTATTATTTAGATAGTCAATACTATCCATTGATTGGGTTTGGGTAAAAAAAAAGCCTTGCGGAGGAGTACCTGGATGATGTTCCCGAGGAGGATCAGGGTGAAGGCACTTGGCTAGTGATGTATGATTTCGACAGCCAGCCGAATCCCAGGTTCTGACTGAATCTGAGGAGGTTGGTTGGTCTTGTGGTGGATAGGTTCAATGGTCGGGTGAAGAGCACGCGCGCAATTTTATGACGGTCGAAGGGATACATCCCAAGGGTGTAGTTGGAGATAAAATCGCCTTTTCACCCTGTAGCTCAGCTCAACGTTCGATTCACCCATGTTCTCCTCCATTACCCTGATGGCGGGCTCTCCATTGACGAACTCGAACTGCCTCACATCCTCCAGGGAGAGTTCTCCGAGTTCAGCCTCGATTATGAGATAAAAGTCGATTCTGAACGTGCTCTCGGAGAGATCGATCTTCTCGATGTTCCTCACAGCTACCCTTACCTGAGTATCGGGAACATCGTTGCTCGCCTCACATGCGGCGGATCTGGAGCTGAGAATGATAAGGACTACAAGTAGAGAAACGGAGATGGCTCGAAATCTAATGCGTGTTATTTTTACATAATTACTACATAATTTTTATGCGCGCCGCAATTATAAATGGGAACTGATGAAAATACTGCAAATAAAATGAGGCTAGGTAATACTAATTTTCTAGATGTTCTTGAAATCATAATTTAAATTTCTTGTAACAATATAAATTATTTTTATGTGGGGAAGAATAACTATTCCCTAACCCACCTATTCCTACATCCCTATCTATGTCCAATCAAATACACAAATCTCAGAACGGTCTTCATGAGGCGAGTGCGTATAAAAAAAGTGTTGAGACTAGGCTTCTGCCTCTTCAATTCTCCATGTCCATTCAATGTTTCCCTTCAAGCTTCCTGTGGATTCGTCGAATTCAGTGTATGTCACTTTGATCTCCTCGAAGTTCAAGGATAGTACATCACCAGGCTTGATGCCGCTTGCCTCCCCTCCACTCTGGTAACTTGTTACTAGCACGTTCGTGAGCTCGTATCTGTAGAAAGTATCTTTACTTCCCGTTGGTCGAACAACCTCAATTATCACCTCACCTATCACCGTGCTGCTGGTCAATGCCTCCATCAGCTTTGGAGTCGATTTGTCGACGCTCTTGGTGATGAAGATGTCGTTGGCCACGACGTCCCCGCGTCTCCTCGAGGTTCCAGACGCCGGCCCGGGGACAGCCATGCTGAATTCGAAGGAATTGATTTCTATCCAGTTCTTGTGTTTTTCATCTGTGGACTCGCCGTTGATAGCCTCAAACTTGGCAAATATCGTTGAGCTTGTCTCTGATTTGGAGCCTCCGAAGATGTCCTCTAACCATCCGTTGACGGAGTCAGACCGTTGGTTTAGCCCGATTCCAGTTAACGGTACGACGCTGATTACTAGCGAAAGAATTAGCACTGGGATTAGCGATTGTCGATCGAGATAAGCCATATTTTCATTCACCTAGAAAAATGGGTCTCATAATGACTAATAATATGTTATCTGCGCGAGCGAACAAGTTATTCTTTATCCTTCCTCCACCTGAAATATGCTTGTGTCGCCATTACCTCAGCAACCATTACCATCAGACTAACCGCTAGAGCCTCAGCTATAATCTCCACCCAACCATCAGTCGGAGATATGAAGAAAAACCCAGTCGTAGCACCCCATAAAAGAATCATAATGAAACTTCCAGTGAATGTTACCCTCCCCCAAAACCAGGGGTCACGCGCAACTTCCTTCGTACGTGCTATTAGTCCACCAACAACGACAATAACAAATATTACACCGCCAACGATGAGCGAGAATGACCGTAAAATCGTATCAACCGTCACTCGAAATCATCTCTAGACGTTTTCACGCGCGCTCGCTTCACTCCTTCAGCCCTGATTTATTTGAAGTGTCTAAGAAAAATAAATATACCTAGCAAATTTGAGGGAGAAAGGAAAGTGCGCGCAAACCTAAACCCATCTAATCGCCGTTGGAACGTCATGCTCGATGATCCTGTCGCCATTGCCGCAATGCCAAGCCCTGCTATGTGCTCGAACGGACAACCTCATGTCACAGGTCGTTCGCCTTTGGGTCGGTCTACGTGTCGAAGAAGTCCGAGATCCCTGCGTGCTCAAATCCTTCGGTAGAACGATGTCGGGCCAGTTTCAGCAGGGCAGTGGTGACTGTGGTGTGCGGGTGCGGCCATCCAAGCTTCCGTGCATACGTTCGATTCTCCCAAGCAAGTTTCA
>SMTZ1_10001461_pt1 | contig 34316 bp, 35 predicted proteins | sample DeeMarSWOR136_30_FD_25667 | JGI IMG/M metagenome (IMG submission 25667)
TCAGCCCCGACTGTTCGAGCCCAATCAATTAACTCGCAGATTATCGACGGCTGATCCCCATAAGCCATCGAATATAAAACTCCTTTTTCACTGGCCTTTCTCTTGAGTGCCAGCCCCAGCAGCGCGTCCGTTTCAACATTTACCATGACCACGTGTTTTCCAGAATCCAGGGCTGTCCAGGCATGATGGGTCCCGGCCTCGGTGACTCCAGTAGCCTCGACAATCACATCCATCTCTGCCTGCAGTAACCGGTCAGCATTATCGGTCAGCGTAATCTTACCTGCCTCGGCAGCAGCATTAATCGCTGATGGGGAACCTCCCGTCACGATGGTATCTTCTGGCCAGCCTGCCTTGACACAGGCGTTCTTCGCCTTTCCCAGGTCCAGCTCAGCGACGCCGACAAGCTGCATCCCCGGCGTATACCTAGCCTGGCTCAGGAAAGCCGAACTGAATGTCCCGGCACCGATGACACCGATTTTGATGGGTTTTTTAATTTCTTCCCTTTGCTGAAGGAGCGCATACAGTCCCATTTATCACCTCATCTATCATTATCACGCCGCGAGCGCCTGTGGCCGTATAACATGATTTTCGCCAGGTCGATATTAGCATTTCCGCGTTACAGCTCCAAATTCCAGAGACCCAGTACATTCTTGGAGAGAAAGCCGTCTATTTCTCCCTCTGTCAACGGGGCGTACCCCTGTGCCTGCAGGTCAGAATTCAATCCAGTCTTTATATATGAAATCTCTCGCCGCAATAAATCTATGTATTCACCCACGTCCTCACCAACGTAATCCGAGCCGTAGAATACCCGATTGAGAACACCATACTCCCTCGCCATGGCGAGGTTCCTGGCCAGCAACAGGCGTCTTCCTGTACCCAGATAAGGGTCAATAAACATGGCAAAATCGGTGTAGACGTTCGGAGAACGAGCCATTATGCAAAGAAGCTCTTCTGTCCAAGGGTAGCCCATGTGTTCCACGTCAAACCTGAGTTCCGGAAAATCAATCGTTAAATCGTCGAGGAACGTGACCTGACAATACTTCAGGGGGCAGTTTTTCGGAGGCCCAAACTGGTGTGAGTGATGAAAGTAGACGGGGATGCCCAGCTCCACAGCTTTTTCATAGAAAGGGTAAATCCGCCTGTCGTTTGCGTAATAATAACCGTAGCCCGGTGTCAGCAGCAAGCCCTTTATCCCTTTGCTGGTCACCAGCTCGTCCATTTGCTCAAGCTGCTTCGTATTCAGGCGGTCCTGCGCATCCAGCGGTTCGGCAGCAGCAAAGGCTATTATCCTCTTCGACGCCAGTTTCTGTATTTCCGCAGAGAGCTCATTCGAGCCCAGCCACATACCACGGATGCGCTCCATAGACTGAGACATTATCTGGAAATGGGATACGCCTAACTCGTCCAGCCGTTTCAACAACAAATCGATATCAAAGCCCTCGATATCATCGACGCTTTTCTTTAGCTTATTCACAGGGGCATGTTTCTGGTACATATGGGAGTGGCCATCGATTATGCTCATTTTCATCCTCCGTTTGTAATAAGATGCTATAGCCCGATTTTATCTGACACTTCCCGCATGCCCATGATAACATCGTTAATCACGGCTGGCAGTTCCCCTCCCATCATCGCCACTCCTTTCTCAATCACGGAACGGTTGACACCGGCGGCGAACGACTTGTCTTTCCATTTTTTCATCACGGATTTCACTTCCAGGTCCATAACGCTCTTTGACGGTCGGATGATGGCGACGGCACTGATAAGCCCGGTCAACTCCTCGACGGCATATAGAACCTTCTCCAGGTCGGTCTGCGGCTCGATATCGTTGCACAGGGTCCACCCGTGAGAGGCAACCGCGCGCACGTACTCTTCGGGCCAGCCTCTCTCACGCAATATCTCCTGTGCTTTAGCACAGTGCTGTTCAGGAAATGCTTCGTAGTCCAGGTCGTGTACCAGCCCGATGATAGCCCACTTATTCTCGTCCCCTCCCAGCTTCCGGGCCATATAGCGCATCACCCCTTCAACGGCGTAAGAATGCTTGAGCAGGCTATCGCTCTTCACGAACTCGTTCAGCAGGGACTGCGCTTCCTCATAAGTTGGCACCTTTTCCGACATTATTCCATTCCTCCAGTTATTAATATTATGTAAATTTAACGGGCCTCCGTCTTTAGAGCTCAAAGGTTATCCCGGCGATTTAATAGTGGTCTATGTGCGCGCCGCAGTTCACGACCAGGGTATGACCGGTGATAGCACTTGATTCATCGGAGGCTAGAAACACCGCGGCGTCAGCCACCTCTGATGTCTCTGCCGGTCTTTTCAGGCAGTAGTTTCTGGTAAGCCTTGCAAGCACCTCTTCAGGTGAAATGCCCTCTGCTTTGGCCTTGGCTCTGGACATGTTGATTATACGCTCTCCCCGTACCGCCGCCGGACTGATGCAATTGACTCGAATATTATAATCTCCCGCTTCAATAGCCAGCGTCTCCGTAAAACCGATAACGCCCATTTTGGAGACACAATACGGGCTTCGCAGGGGAAACCCGGACCTGCCACCTTCGGAACTCATATTGATGATGTTGCCGCTCCGGCGGGCCTCCATATCCCTGAGCACCTCCCGACAGCAAAGCATGGTGCCGGTGAGGTTGACGGCCAGCACTTCATTCCACTGCTCCAGATGCATATCGGCGATTTTGCCCGTTGGGCCGGGAATACCACTGTTATTAACCAGAATGTCAATCCGGCCGTAATGCTTCAGGGTTTCCTGTACCATATTTATTACCTGGCTTTCGCTGGAGATGTCAGTTTGTATCGCCCTCGCATCTCCGCCCTTGCTCTTGATATCTTCCGCCACCTCATTTATTCGGGAAAAGTTGCGCGCCGCCACCACAACCACAGCCCCCTCGGCAGCGAAAGCGTATGAAATAGCGCGTCCTATGTCAGTGCCGCCGCCGGTAACAATGGCCACCCTGTCCTTTAATCTCATCGGTTTCTACCTCCGTAGCCGTTCAAATTCCGCAGCACCTGCTCTGGCCTGTTAAACGCATTCTAAAGCAATACCCCGATTGCTTTCAATAAATCTGCCCTTCTTTTTCAGGAGCGCGTTTTATGCTATTCTTATACATTATTTGATTTCATATTGCCCGCCGCAATAGAGCCTGAAAACAGCCGGAGATTTAAGGAGGATAGCCATGGCAATTCAAAAAGAGAAGTTGATAGACATGTACCGAATGATGGTAAGGATTAGAGCCTTTGAAGAACAGATGGCGAAAGACTTTGCCGACGGCAAAATACCCGGCTTCCTCCACTTAAGTGTGGGGCAGGAGGCCAACCCTGCCGGTGTCTGCGCCAACCTGAGAACAGACGACATCGTTACCACCAACCATCGCGGGCACGGCCACGTGATTGCCAAAGGTGGCAACCAGTACCCTTTGGCCCCGCTGGTAGCCGAAATCTATGGTAAGAAAATCGGTTTAAACAAAGGAAAAGCCGGCTCCCAGCACCTCAGCGATCTGGACATCGGCGTCCTGGTTGCCGAGGGTATTCAGGGCACCCCGTTAACCCTGGCGGTCGGCGCAGCCCTGTCTGCGAAATTCAAGGGAACGGGCCAGGTAGTGGTTACCTTCATCGGCGATGGCACCCTGAATACCGGCCGCTTCCATGAGGGAATGAACATGGCTTCGGCCTGGAAACTGCCCCTTATCTGCTACTGTGAAAACAACATATATGCCGAGTCCACGAGCATCTACCACGAGCATCTACGATTCCACAAATCTGAAAGACCTAACCGACCGGGCAGCCGCCTTCGCCGTGCCCGGTGTATCCGTTGACGGCAACGACGTTATGGCAGTGTATGAGGTGACCAAAGAAGCGATTGCCCGCGCCCGGAAAGGTGAAGGGGTTACCTTTATCGAAGGCAGAACCTGCCGGCAAAGGGGCCATTTTGAGGGAGATGCTCAAACCTATCTGACCAGAGCGCAGAGAGACGAGTGTTTGAAAAGAGACCCCATACCGCGATTTAGAACGAAACTGATTGAGATGGGCGCCCTGACCAAGCCGACGGCAGATAAAATCCACCAGGAAGCCGCGACAGAAGTGGATGAGGCGGTCAAGCTGGCAACAGAAAGCCCATACCCGGCTCCAGAAGAAGTACTGACAGATGTCTACGCTTAGGGAGGCAGAAATGAGAGAAGTTACCTATCTTCAGGCGATAAACGAGGCCATTGATGAGGAGATGGCCAGGGACCCCGCTGTAATTGTCATGGGACAGGATGTCAAAAAATGGGGCGCCCCTCTGGGCGTGTTCAAAGGTTTATATGAGAAGTACGGGGAGAGGGTGCTGGACACGGGTATATCGGAAACCGCCATGCTCGGGGCCACTGCGGGCTCGGCAGCCACAGGCCTGAGACCAATCGTGCACATTATGTTCGGCGAGTTTCTGGGCGTTTGCATGTCCGATATCAGGTGCGCGCTGACCAAAACGAGGTATATGACCGGCGGCAAGACCAGGTTTCCGGCGACCATCATGACTTATACCGGCGCTGGCAGATCCGCCGCCGGCGAACATTCAGCATGCCCTTATGGAGTAATGATGGCCACCCCGGGACTCAAAATTATAGCACCAGCCACTCCCTATGATGCCAAGGGTCTGACCAAATCGGCCATCAGGGAGGATAATCCGGTGCAGGTCTTCTATCATGTTGGTCTGATATTGAGTAGAGAAACCGGCCAGATACCGGAAGAGGAGTATACCATTCCCATCGGCGAGGCAGATATAAAAAGAGAGGGCAACGACGTCACCGTAGTAGCTATTGGCATTATGGTTCAGCGAGCACTCAACGCGGCAGCCAATCTCCAGGAGAAGGGCATAGATATGGAAATCGTCGACCCTCGAGCCCTGGCGCCACTGGACAAACAAACCATTATCAATTCGGTCAAGAAGACAGGTCGGCTGATAATTATGGATGAAGAACCAAAGACAGAGAGCGCATCATCAGAAATCGCCGCCATAGTTGCGGAAGAAGCCTTTGACTACCTGGATGCCCCGATAAAGAGGGTCTGCGCTCCGGATACCCCTATTCCGTTCAGCCCTGCACTGGAAAAAGTCTGGATGCCCGATGAGGAGGACCTAATAAAGGCAGTAACCGAGTTGACCGGTTAAGACACCATTTTCATCAGGTCAACGGAAAAGTAGCTTGCCCAGCAGCGTCTCCCGTATGGTAACGGCCCCCTGCGGGCACAACTCCTGACAGCAGTAACATCGAATACAGCGGTCGTATTGAAATGTCGGCGGTCTGGATTCATCACCGTCGTGCCAGTCGACCGCCTTCGGTTTAACCGGGCATACCTCAACACACGTACCGCAACTGGTGCAAACCGCTTCATCGATAGCTGGCCGCGGGCATAGCTGGTTCTTGAGAAAAGTCCGCATCGGACGGTGGCGATACGCCACCGGGGCCTTGCGCACAACCTCGAAATCCCGGGTGATAAAAGATTCAACAGCCTCGCCCACAACTTCAATGTTCTCGTAACGATATGTACCGAGCCCCGCTCTCTCTCCCGGTTCCGAGGTCGGCACGAATGCCGGATTCAAGCCAATGATTTTGCAGGCTATGGCGTCAAGGGCAACGGGGTCAGTGGAGAATAACAGGACACCAAGCTTTCTGGGCTTACCACTCCTCGGCCCATTCCCCTCCATAGCCATGATACCGTCCATAATATACAGGCGCGGGCTTATCAGCGTGGTCAGGTCAACGAGCATGGTAGCAAAATCATACGGGTCTGCCATTTTGACATGAAACTGGCTCTTGAGGATACCGGGTACACAGCCAAATTGATTTTTAATGGCCCCGGTAAACCTTGTCAGGCCGTGTGTTTTCAGCTTCGGCAGGCTTACCAAGCCGTCTGATTCAAGGACCCCATTGGCGAGGACAAACCTTTTATTCAGAAGCGCTTCTTTGTGAGAAACGGCCCTGCCCCTATCGAAGTCAGTCAGCTTAATTCCAAGTTCATCAGCCACCGCCTTCAAGCCAGCTCTTCTCATATTGTCTTCACATCGGCCAAAGCCCGAGGAATCTCCACAACAAAGAGTAACATCGGCTTTTTTCAGCAGCAATCCCACAGCCCTGAATACGGAAGGATGCGTCGTAACACACCTCTGAGGATTGACGCCGAATAGCACGTTAGGTTTGATGACTATCCTTTCACCGGGTTTAACAAATCTGGATATACCTCCGAGCAGGTCAACTCCCCTCCCAACCGCCTCATATACCTGCTGGCTGTCATACGCATCACATCTCACCAGGGCTACAGTTGATTTAAGCATAACCTATTCTGTTCCAGACCTGCTCTAACTGTTCCGTTTACTATAACATCGTTTTTTACCACCCGCAATCAATTAATTGGCTCTTGCCAGCAGCCCTCGGCTTATAGTACTATGCATATACGTAACTTATAGGATGTAAATTGTCGTTATGAAGCTTATTGACCTGACGCTTCCAATCAAAGACCACTGGCGCTGGTCGGCCAAATTGCATACACAGCGCACGTTCGATGATTACCACTTTCTGCTCCAATCTATTGAACTCAACCTTCATGGATTTACTCATGTTGACGCGCCGTTACATTTCCTGCCTGATGGTCTTTCCATAGAAAAAGTGACGCCGGAAGGGTTCATGGGAGAAGCGGCAGTTGTCAACCTTTCCCATCTGGGGGAAAACGATGCCGTTACCGCAGAGGACCTGGAGGAAAAAGGCAAACACATAAAACCAAACGACATCGCTTTGCTTCGCACCGACTGGCCCCTGAAATGCGACTATATGAGCCAAGATTTCTGGGGGAAGTCTCCCTATACATCACTTGAAGCCTGTGAATGGCTGGTAGAGCGGAAGGTCAAAGCTGTTGGCTATGACTACCCTCCAGACTACGTTCTAAGAAAGAAGCTTTCTGACCCGCAGTACCAGGATACGCCAGAGGAAAACACCACCCACTACACATTTTTCAAGGAAGGCATCCTGGTCATAGAGTACCTGTGCAACCTGCACTTAATCTCCAGAGACCGCGTACACTTTATGGCGCTTCCGCTTCCCATTGAAGGTGGCGGAGGCTCGCCAACCCGGGCTATAGCCATCGAGGAATAGATACTTTCAGAGCACGCTTTGCCGTCTTACTTCTTCTGAGTGATGACTCCGTAAATTTCCGGCCGGCGGTGGCCTATATTATCTATCTCCCACTCACCAGCTATGAACACGCGGTGCTTCTGCCGTGCTGCCTCCAGACTCACCTCACCATATACAGTCTCTTCTTTGTCCGGGCTGGCGATACCGAGAACTTCTCCGGTTACATCCACAACATTGCTCAGCCCGGCAAAAGTAAAGCCTCTCTCAGTGCCCACACGGTCGGACGTCACCATATTAACTTTGTTCTCAATAGTCCTTGCCCTGGCCACGCAATTCAATGCATCTCCACGACCCTGCGGGAAATTCGTGGACAGTACCACGATATCAGCACCGAGCAGGGCCATAATGCGGGCGCTTTCCGGGAAAAGCACATCGTAACATATATGAAGCCCGACATTGCCTATTGCGGTTGGGTGTACCTGAAAAGGCCTGTCCCCTTTGTCAACAAAGCGGTCAATGCCTAGGAAAGGCAGGTGGTTCTTCCTGTACGACGCCACAAATCCCTTTGGCCCGACGAAAGATAAGGCATTGAATAATCCGTCGCCATCTTTTTCCAGAAGTCCAAAGACAACGTAGACATCAAGTTCACGACAGACTGCAGCCATTCCCTCAGTACTGGGGCCGGGTATGGTTTCAGCATAAGGCAGGGCTTCTTCCCGACTGGTAAAGACATAACCGGTAAGGCTACACTCGGGAAAGACTATGAGATTGGCCTTATTGCCGGCTGCTTCCCTGGTCATCTTCACCATGTTTTCCAGGTTTTCCTTAATCTGCATTAGTTTGGGATCCGTTTGAGCGGCAGCGATTTTTATTTTGTCCGACATATATCCTCCTTGGTGAATTATAGTGCTATTTCTTCTCTTTCAGCTTCCGCAACTGCTGGTATTCCGGGCGTTGACGGTAGAAATCATCCAGCGTATAACAGCCAGACACCAGACCGTTCATAGGGGCTGAATTACAGTTTCCGCAGGCACGGCATATTAAACCGTCTTTCAATACCCTCCCGGCAAGCACATCAGTGACAATGTCAGGGTAGCACAGTGACATCCGCCCAATTCCCACCATATCCGTCATTCCATTGCGTACCACGTACTGTGCCACATTAGGCAGCCAGCGCTGGAGGTATGAATAACCGCTGCCAACAAAAACCATCTCAGGACGTCGCCGTTTCAACTCCCCGGTTACCGAAATATGACGGGCCACCCCGGCCAGCGGGTCTTCCGGTGGACGGTATCCGCCGATAGTCGGCGTAAAGTAAGGCCGCACGACATGAGCATTGTAAGCCGCACCACCTGATATGCACACCAGCTTGATATCCATCTTGACCAGCAGTTCCAGAAAGGCCAGCGGCTCAGCAAGGTCTATACCCAGTCCGGTGCCATCGCCCCCAAAAGCGTATTGATATCTTTCACCGGTGAAGGCAACCGGCTTCCCGCGCCCATCTTCACCCCGCTGAAACGGTAAAAAGTCAAAGGCACTGAAACGAACGGCGATATCCAGCCCCGGTGCCTCGGCTCGAATGCCGGCCACTACCTCTCTCAGGAACCTGGTCCTGTTTTCAAAGCTGCCGCCATAATTGCCGGGGCGGTCAACGGCGCTGAGCAACTCGTGGCCCAGATAGCCGTGGCAGTGTTTTACATCAACAAAGTCAAACCCGGCCTGCTGCGACAGAACCGCTGCTTTGACAAAGTCATCTACCAGACGACTTATTTCCCCATCGGTCATTACCGGCGTATCCTCAGCCACTCCAAACCTGTTATCCAGGACAGGGTGATGGTAAAGGATTACGGGCTCGGGGCGTTTCATATCGTGCGGTTTAGAAATCCGTCCCGAATGGGTCAGCTGCAACCCGACCAGCAGGTCATCGCTGTTGCCGTGGTATTCTTCATGGGTTCGCACCAGAATCTCCCGCAGTTCGCCAATCTCGTCCGCAGTTTCTTCTGATAACATCAATTGACTCGGGCTGCCCTTACCATCGTGGCGAACCGCCACCGCCTCCCCACCAAATATCAATTTCGCGCCACTGAGGCCAAAACGCTGCCAGCGTCTCCTGGTCAGCGCAGTCGGTCGTCCATCAGCAGTGCTGTCCCAGCCTTCCATAGGCAGTACGGCAAAACGATTGCCAACAACCCTGTCACCGAAGACGCAGGGCTGAGCCAGTGGCGAATCCGGCCCTGACTTCACCTCCTCATCGAAAGGCAGAGACACCCCGATTTGGTTTAAATAGCTGCTGAATTCGGCGACGCTTTTGATGGCACCAATATTTCTCATACCCGCTGATATCCTTCCAGAGCCACAGCGATAAAACCAGCTCTAACCCAGCGCTATCTCTTCAAATTCCACTATCAATCTGTCGGGCTGAAATCTTTTCAGCACTTCATCAGGAGGAGCGTCAATAAAGCGCTTGAGTGCACGTTCACAGCTTGCCACGTCCTCATAAACCGACTCGGATATGCCATAGATATCGTTATCGTTGAGCCTTTTGATAACGCGGTTTATGGTATACTGCTTCAATTCCGGACCGGCCAGATTTTTGTAGTTGGTCGCGTGTTCCGTGCGCCACAACTGCCAGGTCTCATCAGGGTCATACCCCGGTTTGAGCCGAATCACACCCATGAATTTGACCATGATAAACCTCCTCTTTTTTGATGTGAGATTATATCATTTGCCGGATTAAAGTCAATGATGAAATAAAAGCCTTTGCCTTGTATACCCTGGCCTGTAATCACATTATAAAATGGTTTATAGTTACGGAAGGATAAAAAGGAGGTGAAGCAGTGAAAAGAGAGTTTATTGCACCTGAAGGCCTGTTTGAACCCATGGGCTGGTCACACGCTATCAAAGTAGATAAAACTATCTACCTTGCCGGTATGGTTGGCTTCGACGAGCAACGAAACGTGGTGGCTGGCGGCTTTGAAGCCCAGACGATTAAAACCTTTGAAAATATAAAGCTTACCCTCGAGGCAGCAGGTGCTTCCCTGAAAGACGTGGTCAAGCTCACGGTGTATGTAACCGACATGGACAATATAGCCAGATTCAGGGAAATCAGGGGCCGTTACTTCAGCCCTCCCATGCCCGCCAGCACCGGCGTTGAAGTCTCCAGCCTGATACTCCCCGAGCTTCTCGTGGAAATAGAAGCCATCGCTGTTGTTGAAAAATGACGTATCTTGTAGAATAATGCCAGTCAAGATATTTCCAGCGATTACAGTACAGGAGGGAAAACTATGGGCGCAAAGACGACCCGACAAATTGCAGAATGGGTATGCAAAAACAACTATGAAGACATTGGCTCAGAGGTCATTGACTATGCCAAATTACTTGCTCTCAGCCACCTGGGAATGACCGCTGCCGGTGCCGTGATGCCTTTCGGTAAAATAATGCTCGAATATACCAGAAATAACGCTTGCAAAGAAGAGGCCGGGGTGGTTGGTGGCGGCTTCCGCACCTCAGCCGAATATGCGGCGCTGGCAAACGGTTCGCTGGCACATACCACCGAGCTTGAAGATGACAGCTTCCCGGAAGGGCTCTACTCGTGCGGTGCGTGGCCAGCGGTATTTGCCATAGGCGAAAAATACAAACTCTCGGGGAAGGATATCATTGAAGCACATGCCCTGGGCTATGAAGTGGCTTCAAGAATCGGCCTTGCTTCGCTACCGGCCGTGGTCAAAGGCCACCTGAATGCCGCCGGATGCCTGACTATAGGCTCTGCGGCCATGGCGGCCAAGTTGATGAAACTCAATGTTGAAAAAACCACCCATGCTCTGAGCCTTGCCGCTTCACAGGGACAGGGAATAGCCCGACAGACCGGCGCCGGTGCCCATTTGGTCGAGGCAGGCTTTGCCGACCGCAATGGCATATGTGCTGCCACACTCGCGGCACTCGGCTATACCGGCAATCCCACCATTCTGGAAGGGCGCGGAGGTTTTATGGACCTGTGGGCCGGCCAGCCCGACTTCGATTTACCTCTGGGCGAAGGATTTAAGGTTATGGATATCGGCATCAAGAAATACCCCTGTTGTTATCTGCAGCAGCGCAATATAGATGGAGTTCTTGACCTCATTGCCGAGCACAAAATATCCTGGGAAGACGTTGAGAGCGTCGAACATGAAATAAACCAGACGGTTTCCATGTACCTTAAATACGCCCAGCCGGAAACAGGAGAAGACGCCAGGTTCAGCCTTGAGCACAGCACGGTGGCTTGCTTCTTCGACCGGGACGTCTTTTTGGACAGTTATACGGATGAGAAAGCCAGAGATGCCCGCTTTAAGGAAGCACGGAAAAAGGTGAAGGTGACGGTGCACCCTGAGTGGCCCGGCGGTTATTTCGCCTTCGAAAGCCCGCTCACCATCCGCATGAAAGACGGTCGCGAATTCAAAAAGGTCTGCGTTGACGCCAGGGGCGACCCTTCCCGACGCCTGAGTCCGGATGAAGTGATGAAGAAGTACCAGGACTGCATCGACTTCGCGGGCATATATTCGGCAAAGAAGGCCAAAGAGGCAGCGGAGATGACCCTGGAACTGGACAAGGTGAAAGACGTTAACGAGTTAACCAATATCCTGACCTACCCGGATAATCGTGCTGCGTAAACCGACTGTTTTGAAAGCAAATATAGGAGGAAAGAGCCGATGACGAATTTGTTTGATTTGACAGGCAAAGTATCTATTATCACCGGCGGCAATGGTGGTATCGGCAAGGGAATCGCCGACGGCTTGGCATCAGCCGGCAGCGACATCGTGATTTTCGCCCGCAATGAGAAGAAAACTGCCGAGGCAGCCGCCGATATCAAGCAGAAATACGGAGTGAAAGTACTGGGGCTGCAGGTTGATGTGGGGCAGGAAGAAAGCATCCGGAACGGCGTGAAACAGGTGCTTGACGAGTTCGGAAAAGCGAGCGTCCTGGTAAATAACGCCGGCGTCAATATCCGCAAAATGCCCGAGGAATATACCGTTGAGGAGTGGGACTGGATACTGGGTATCAACCTGCGCGGCGCCTTCCTCTGTGCCAAAGCGGTCTATCCCGCCATGAAGAAGGCCAGAAGTGGCAAAATCATCAACATCGGCTCCATGACGTCACTCTTCGGCCTGCCCCGGGTCATGTGTTATGGCGCCAGCAAGGCGGGTATAGTCCAGATGACATACACCCTGGCTCTCGCCTGGGCCAAAGATAATATCCAGGTCAATGCCATCCTGCCCGGCTGGATTGAAACCCCCCTCACGATATCCGCACGCAAGGACTTCCCCGGCCTGGATGATTTCGTACTGGACCGGGTGCCAGCCGGTCGCTGGGGGGTACCGGGTGATTTCGCCGGCACCGCTGTTTTTTTGGCCAGCAAAGCCTCCGACTTTGTTACCGCAGAATACATCAAGGTGGATGGTGGCTTCGGGCAGAGCACAAACACCGTTCACCCTTCCGCTCCCTAGCCATCTAACATTGAAAACATAACGAAAGAAAGAGAGGATTATGAAATGGCATTCGGAACCGGAAAATATACCTATGAGCTGGTTGACGGATGGGCAAAGCTGCCTGAAGGGTGGTCGTTTCTGGACGTCGGCGGTATATGCATAGACGCTCAGGACAGGCTATATATTCTGAACCGCAGTGAACGCCCCATAATTGTCCTTGACCGCGAAGGTAACCTGCTCAACTCATGGGGTGAGGGCTTTTTCAACCGCGCTCACGGCAGCTGTATCGGCCCTGACGGGAATATATACTGCACCGATGATAGAAACCACATTGTCGCCAAGTTCACCACAGATGGCGAATTGCTCATGATGCTGGGCACCAAGGGACAGGCGACGGATAGCGGCTACACCCGAACCTGGGATTTCTGGGAGAGCCTGGCCAGGATTACAAAGGGTGCCCCACCGTTCAACCGTCCGACCGGCGTGGCGGTAACACCATCGGGCGAAATGTACATTGCCGACGGCTACGGCAACGCCCGGGTGCACAAATTCTCTCCCGATGGCAAACTGCTCTTCTCCTGGGGAGAGCCCGGCGGCGCTCCGGGACAGTTCCGACTCCCGCACAACATTTATCTGGACAGACAGGAGCGTGTCTGGATTCCAGACCGTGAAAACAGTCGGATACAAATTTTCGATTCAGAGGGCAAATTCCTCACTGAATGGACTGATGTTATCCGCCCCACCCACGTTTTCATCGACGAAGAAGACACGGTCTACGTTTCCGAGCTATGCCTGCGGGTAAGCATCTTCACCATTGACGGCAAACTCATCACGCGCTGGGGTAACGAGGGAAAAGAGAAGGACACGGCGCTTTTCCACGCCCCCCACGTCATCGCGGTTGACTCACAGGGAGACTTATATGTCGGCGAGGTATCCATGACCAGTGCCGGCGTTGACAAAGGCTCCCGGACTATTCAGAAGTTCGCCCGAAAAAAGTAAATACAAGCGATTTCAGGAGGCAATTATGTATGATGTCGTTGCTTTTGGCGAGGTCCAGCTGAGGCTGGCAACCAAAAATTTCGAGCGACTCGAGCAGGCGACCAGCCTTGATGTCAAAATAGGAGGCGCCGAGCTGAATGTCATGGTTACCCTGCAAAGGCTGGGGTTAAACACCTCATACGTTACCCGGCTGCCGAAAAATGCCCTGGGCCGGATGGTGCAGAACAAAGCCCGGGAGCATGGTGTTGATACCTCGCATGTCCTGTGGTCGGATGAAGACCGACTTGGCATCTATTTCCTCGAATTCGGCGCCCTGCCCCGTCCCAGTTCTATTCTCTACGACCGGGCTGGCTCCGCGATTTCCAAAATGCAGCCGGGAATGATGAACTGGGATGACGTCTTCTCCCAGGCCAAGGCCTTTCACGTTACCGGCATCACCCCCGCTCTGAGCCCAAACTGTCTTGAGGTCACCGGTGAAGCCCTGAGCAAAGCTCGCCAAAAGGGACTGTTGGTAAGCTTCGACCTCAACTACCGGGCCAAGCTATGGAGTCATGAACAGGCCAAAGCTGGGCTGTCGCCACTTATGCAGTACGTTGACGTGCTTATCACCACGGAGGAGGATACAGCACGGGTATTTCAGATTGAGGGCAAGGACTGGAAAGAGGTCGCCCGAAAGCTGACTGACACCTTTGGCTTTAAAATCGTAGCCATAACCCTGCGGGAAAACATCACCGTGTGGCGCAATAACTGGACCGCCATCGTCCTGGCCGACGGCAAAATCTACGAAGACCGGACTTATGAGGTTGAAGTAGTAGACCGTGTGGGCAGTGGTGATGCTTTCGCTGGAGGTTTCCTCTATGGTTACCTGACTGGCAAAGGCATTGAAGCTTCCCTAAAATACGGCAACGCAGGAGCATTGCTCAAGCACTCCTGTCCTGGAGACCTAGCCTGGTTCACCCTAGACGAGGTGGAGAAACTCATCGCCGGTAAGGGAGACCTCAGGATAAGCCGCTGATTATTAAATAATAACGAGTGTTAATTGCCGCGCCCCCGACCGGTTACCGGTATTTCTTCCTCAACGGCGCCGGTTCTCACGCCGTATATGCGGTCGTGTATGTTGATGACGAGAGTGGCATTGTTGGGCACTATTTCCAGCCGCTCGCCGAGGGTCAATTTATTCCCCGGCTTCATATAATATACGCCGCCGGTCTCGGCAGAGAGGCGCCCGAACCACAAGTCTGGACGGCCCTGAACCGAGCCGTAGCTCAATTTTTCCTGCCACCAGAAATCGGGTTTGTCACGGTGCTCGAAAAGGGAATCGCTGCCAAACGTTTTGTAGCCAGCATCAATTATCGCGTAATCATCACGCAACGCGCTCAATACCGTGGTCAATACCGTCACCGCGCACGCCTCCCGCGTGTTGCCGCCCTGTCTCATGTAACGTATATCGCCGACAAAGAACGCCCCGGCGTGGATTTCAGTTAATTCCGGGAATTTGCCTTCTTTGCGGAAACGGCAGGTGGAGGGAAAAGTGGAAGAGGCACCCACGGATACGTGCTCCATATCCATGCCCGCGCTCCTCAGCATACGGGCGTTTTCGACCATTATCTCGGCGGCTTCCAGAGCCACCTCATCTTTATCTTCAGGGGTCGGCTTGACACCCATCTCATGTGAATAAATTCCAACGAGCTCGATGCCCGGTAACTTGCCGAGTTGCGTCGCCAGGTCCATAACCGGCTTGCCGGGCGGCACCCCAAACCGTGAGCTCCGGCCCAGGTCAACCTTTATCAGCACACACGCCTTCCGGCCCACAGCCTGCGCCACCTGTGATATTATTTCAGCCTGTTCCAGCATATCCACCACCATAGCCAGCTTCAGGGCAGGCTTACCCAGAAGCTTCTTGAGAATTTCCCCTTTGGGCCCGCCGTAATAGCCGGGATGAGCGACGAGGATGTCATCAATGCCCTGCTCTGCCATGGCCTCCGCCTGCTCCACAACGCCTACCTCCACCCCACAGGCGCCAGCCGCAATCTGTTTCTTGGCAATCGATGCGTTCTCATGAATCTTGACGTGTGGCCTGAGCTTTAAACCCGCTTCCTTGGCCAACCCGGAAATCCGGTTTATGTTCGCCTCAAGCGTATTCAGGTCAACCAGCACAGCCGGCGTATTCAAGGACGGGTACGGTACAGTTTTTTCTACCATTTCAAGACCTGCTTTCTTATAAAATTTGTTATACCCACAGGTTTAATTTGTCTGTTTCACCTCTTTGCGCTATACTATTGCGGTGTCAGAAGCATCCATTTACTTAATAATAAACTATTTTTATTGAGGAGGTAAACGTATGACCAAAAGAATCGCGGTTCTGGGAGCAGGGGCAATAGGCGGCGCCACAGGTGCCTACCTGATAAAAGCTGGCCATGACGTCACTTTTATCGACCAGTGGGCAGCACACATAGATAAAATCCGCAGTGACGGTTTGAAAGTGACCGACCTTAAAGGCGAGTTCACCGTGCCCGCAAAGGCACTGCACCTCAGCGATGTCAGCGGTGTCAAGGAACCGTTCGACATGGTCTTTTTGTCAGTCAAATCCTATGACACAAGGTGGTCCGCGTACCTCATCGAGCCATATCTCAAGCCTACGGGCTTCATCCTGCCGACGCAGACTGCTTTGAACGACGAAACCGTCGCCAGCGTGGTCGGGTTCAACCGCACCGTTGGTTGTGTGACCTTGCTCAGCGTTGGCGTGTACGAGCCGGGCCATATCAGTCGCCACGACCCTCTGGACAGACCACACACTTTTACTGTTGGCGAACTTTCCGGACTGGTATCCAACCGGGTTAAAGAAGTGGTGACAGCCCTTAATGCGGTGGGCCCGAGCGAGGCAACCACCAATATCTGGGGGGTGCGCTGGTCTAAACTGGCGATTAACAGCATGTCAAATGCTCTGGCGGGTGTTATCGGCCCAGAAATCGTCTCTCTAAATGAAGAAAAACAGGATGCGGTGAACCTTATCAAGGTCGTCATCGGCGGAGAGGTGGCACGAACTGGCCAAGCCCTGGGTGTCAACATTGAGCCAGTATGGGGACTACCAACATCTGAGTTCGCCGAAGCGACAACCAAGGAGACTGTACAGAAATTAAAGGCAAAGGTCGCTGAAATCCTCAGCAAGCAGTTCCTCCCGGCTGAAGAGCTGCAAAAGAGAGTGGGGACACCACAGCGCCCATCACTCCTGCAGGATATAATAAAGAAGAGACGGACGGAGGTAGAGTTCCTCAACGGAGAGGTGGTCAGAAAAGGCAAAATAGTGGGTGTGCCCACACCCCTGAACCAGGCTCTTCTCGACCTTACCCTCAGCATAGAGAATGGTAAAGTTGAGCCCGGCCCGACAAACATTGAGGTGCTTAAAAAACATATCTCATTTTAGTATCGATAGAATTTTTTTACATTGAAATGCTGAAGGATGGCTGTAATGAGAAGCGATATAGTGAAAAAAGGCATCGAGCGTGCTCCACATCGTACCTTTTTCAGAGCACTGGGTTGCAATGACCAGGATTTTGAGCGCCCTTTCATCGGTGTTATGAACAGTTATAACGGTAGCATACCCGGACATATGCACCTTCGGAGTATTTCAGAGGCAGTAATGCAAGGGGTTCGCAGTGCTGGAGGTGTACCGTTCGAAATGAATACCATTGCTCCCTGCGATGGCATTGCAGAAAACCACCTGGGCATGAGATATATACTACCGGCACGTGAAGTCATTGCTGACTCGGTAGAGATTATGGCTATAGCCCATCCCTTTGATGCCATGATTTTTATACCCAATTGCGATAAGATTACACCCGGCATGTTAATGGCCGCGCTCAGACTGAACCTGCCCAGCATATTCATCAGCGGCGGCCCCATGCTGGGCGGTCGCTTAAACGACCGCTATATCGATATCAGTGATGTCTGGGAAGCAGTGGGCGAGGCCATTCGGGGCAAGATGACCGAAGCTGAACTCAAGCGGCTCGAGGAAAGAGCCTGTCCCGGGCCAGGGTGCTGTGGAAACATGGGTACGCCAAACACCATGAACTGCCTGACCGAGGCTCTGGGAATGAGCCTGCCCGGCAACGGCACCATTCCGGCTCCAGACTCCCGCCGGCTTCAACTGGCGCGGAGGGCAGGACAGGAGATAATAAAAGTCCTAGAAGCAGGCTTGCGCCCCAAGGATATAGTTACGAGGGATTCCATCCGTAATGCGTTTATCGTTAACATGGCTATTGGCGGCAGCACAAACGCGGTACTCCATTTGCCAGCAATAGCCGCAGAGGGCGGAATTGATTTCCATCTATCCGAAATAAATGATATCAGCAAAAAGACTCCCTACCTGTGCAAGATTAGCCCCGTCGGAGACTACATGATGGAACACCTGGACCGTGCCGGCGGTATCCCGGCCGTGATGAGCGAGCTGAAAGACCTCTTAAACCTTAAGTCCAGAACCGTGCTCAACAAAACACTCGGCGAGCAGATTGCTGAAGCCAGGGTGCTTGACAGAAATATTATTCGACCCCGCAGCGAGCCATATGCCGCCACCGGTGGGACCAGCATTCTCTTCGGTAATCTGGCGCCAGATGGAGCCGCCGTAAAAAGCGGTGGCGTACACCCAAAAATGATGACACACAGTGGGCCAGCACGTGTCTTTGATTCCGAGGATGAAGCCTGCGCCGGGATTAAAAACGGTTCCATAAAGCCCGGCGATGTTATTGTCGTACGCTACGAGGGACCTAAAGGCGGTCCCGGGATGCCCGAAATGCTGGCAGCCACTTCCATGCTGTGCGGCATGGGTCTGGATGATAAGGTAGCCCTCATCACTGACGGACGTTTCTCCGGGGCAACTCGAGGCGCTGCCATCGGGCACATATCGCCGGAAGCAGCCGAGCGCGGCCCCATTGCCGCTCTAAAAGATGGCGACCAAGTTATCATTGATATCCCGAATAATAAGCTTGAAGTCGCTCTTGAGCAGAGCGAAATTGACCGTCGCATTTCCCAGCTATCTCCATTTGAGCCCAAGATTAAAACAGGTTATCTGGCCAGATATACGGAACAGGTGACTTCGGCCAGTACGGGAGCCGTCTTTCGCTCTGTACTCGGTTCGCAACCTTCTGCTTAGCATTTTATGTAAAATATTTTCAGCAATCATCCAAAAGTTTTGCAAAGGAAAGTAAAACCATGAAGAAGGCTATCACAATGGACGCAAAAGACAATGTGGCCACTGTTATCAGTGCGATAACGGAGGGGGAGGAAGTGGAAGTATTTTCCACGAAACAGGAGGTCGTGCATCGCATCAAAGCCAGAGACTCTCTGCCTCTGGGACACAAAATTGCACTTACTGATATCAGGCAGGGCGATAGCATAAAAAAATACGGGGCTGTCATTGGCAAGGCATCTAAAGACATCGCCGTCGGCGAGTACGTCCATATTCACAACGTTGAAAGCAATCGAATGCCGCTGACTGAGCACATGCTCAGCTATAAATAGTGGCAATCAAAATGGAGGCGAAACGATGAATTTCCAGGGATTTATGAGGCCGGATGGTCGTGTTGGGGTGCGCAACAGGGTTCTGGTGATAGCGACCTGTGATTGCGCCGAACCTACCGCACAGATGATTGCCCGCGGCATAGATGGAGTGGTATCCGTCAGCCAGCATCTGGGGTGCATTGCCACAGATACCGCCACAACTCTAACCGGAGCCGCCAAGAACCCCAATATCTGCGCTGCGCTGCTCGTCTCCATGGGATGTGAAGGCATTGAGGCGGAGCCAATGATAGCGGAGATAAGCAAGACTGGCAAACCGGTGGAACTCGTCCGAATTCAAGAGATTGGCAGCACACGCGGGACAATCGCCCGAGGGCGTGAGATAGTGCAGAAAATGACCGACGAAGCACAAAAGCAACAGAGAAAGACCTTCGAGATAAGCCAGCTTGCCGTTGGCGTGAAGTGCGGCGGCTCTGACACCACCAGCGGCATAGCCGCCAACCCGTCAATAGGCGCCATGACAGATATGCTGGTTGACGCTGGCGCCTCGGTGGTAATGATTGAGCCCATAGAAGCAATAGGCGCCGAGGATTTTCTGGCCAGCCGGGCAGCGAATCAATCGATCAAGAAACAGGTGCTGAAGTGGATAAGCGACGAAGAAAAGCGCTGGACGGTTCCCGGCGCAAGCACCGATTTCATGTGCCGCGGCAATATTGACGGCGGACTGACCACCCTTGAGGAAAAGGCACTCGGTGCGATTCACAAGGGTGGCCACAGGCCAATCCAAGGAGTCCTGAAAAACAGAAAGGGCCACCTGGAAATGGTGCCTCAAGGCGGAGGTTTTTACCTTCAGGAGGGCACCCACGAGGAAATACCAGCCATTACTTACATGGCAGCGGCTGGCGTGAACATGGTCGTTTTCGCTACCGGGCGCGGCGGCGTCTTCGGACATGCTATCAGCCCCATCATCCGTGTTACCGGCAACCCCGAAACATGGGTCAGAATGAAGGAAGATATGGATATAAACGCCAGCACCATCATGGAAGGAAAAGAATCTATCGAGGGTGTGGGCAAACGCATATTCGACGAAGTACTGGCGGTTGCTTCTGGCAAGCCGACTCTCAGCGAGCAACTGGGGCTTGATAACTTTGCCGTATGGAGATATGACTCCAGACTTGAGGCACTTCTGGGATTGCTATAGGAAAGGAATCACCAGGAGACTTCCACTCCCCTCCTCTGAAGCCGGGGAATAAAATCATTAACTGAGGCTTCACCCAGTGGATTGCCGTCCAGATAAACCTTGTCACCTGCCGCCAGCCCCTCGTTGGCAACGAGGGGCGAGATATCGCTTATCCGGTTATCCTGAAGCCACAGTTCCTCAAGGTCTGGAAGAGAAGCCAGCGGCGAGATGTCAGTTATTTCATTGCTGCGGAGGCGCAGCCACCTCATTTCTGTCAGTGATACCAGCGCCGAGATATCGCTTATCTCATTGCCGCTCAGGTAGAGCTTGGTAAGGCCCGCAAGAGATGCCAGCAGTGATACATCATCTAACCGATTGGCATGAAGGTAAAGCGACCGCAGGCTGGTTAGAGAAGCAAGGGGGGATACATCGCTGATTTGATTATCGCTGAGGTCGAGCCAGATAAGGTCGTCCAGCGACGACAATGCTGATACATCACGAATCTGGTTGATTCCCAGGTTAATTTCGGTGAGCGATGTGAGAGAGGCTAGCGGTGAAATATCGCTTATCCGGTTCTGCCCGAGATAGAGCTTTTTCAAGTTTGTCAGCGAAGCCAGTGGCGTAATGTCGCTGACATCATTGTTCCAGAGAATGAGTTCCTTCAGATTGGAACAGTGCTCCAGTCCGGCAACATCGGTGATTCCTTTTCCCGAAGGGCAGAAAGAAACCAGCTTTTTCAGGTCCGAATCGAGTATCGCACCCTCTGGTTTATCAATGGCCTCCCTTACCGCAGCTTCAAGGTTCGGGTCAGGGAAGACCACTCCCGATGAACCGCAGGCACCAAGACTTAGTCCCAGTACCAGAATGATGACCAGCAAGAACCTGTTAAGCATCGTCATTTCGTCGTTACCTGAGAAACGATTATATACATTCGCTCCTATGTTTGGCAAACAGTCGCTATGAATGACAGTGTGCGCACCACATCCGCAAAGCCCACCTTGCTTCCGACCAAAAAGCCTTATCAACCCGTTGCAAAACGCTGGCCTTTTGCCTAAACTTAAGTAACCTGCATTCGACTTGCACCAATATCAAGGAGGAGAAATGAAGCGGATTGGCGTTTTAACCAGCGGCGGCGATGCCCCCGGCATGAACGCTGCCATCCGTGCCGTGGTACGTACCGGCCTCGCCCAGGGCTGGGAGGTCATGGGCATACGGAATGGCTATGCCGGCCTTTATAACAATAATATGACCTCACTTGGGGCCCGTGATGTGAGCGGCATTATCCAGCAGGGCGGGACCGCTCTCGGCAGTTCCCGCTGCCCCGAGTTCAAGACCGAAGAAGGCCGACGCAAAGCGCTGCGTAACCTTGAAGAACGGGCGGTTGAGGCGCTCGTCATCATTGGCGGCAATGGCTCACAGACCGGAGCCAATGCTCTGTCCCAGATGGGTTTCCCGGTGGTCGGCGTGGCCTCAACCATAGACAACGACCTTTATGGTTCGGAAATCACCATCGGTGTCGATACTGCCCTTGATGTAGCACTTGTAGCGATAGACCAGCTCAAGGTAACCGCCTCATCGCACCACCGCGCCTTCATCGTGGAGGTGATGGGCCGTGATTGCGGCTATCTGGCGCTGGTGACGGGCATCACAGGCGGCGCGGAATACATTGTCATCCCTGAATTTGAGATTGACGCTGAAGATGTGGTCAACGCGATACGCACTGCCTACGAGCGCGGCAAGGCCCACGCCCTTATCATTGTGGCCGAAGGTGCAAAATACAACGCACACGGCCTGCAAAACTATTTTGCCAAACACCACGCCAATACGGGCTTTGATCTGAGAATCACCACCCTGGGCCATGTACAGCGGGGAGGCACTCCCGGGGCCTTCGACCGATTGCTGGCGACCCGGCTCGGTGCTGCCGCCACCGAGTACATCGCTCAGGGAAGATTCGGCGTGTTGGCTGGCCTGAACAAGGGACAGGTTACACCGACCCCGTTATCAGAGGTCGTGACCGGTGAAAAGCCCCTGGACCTCAATTTACTGCGGCTGTCCGAGGTGTTGAATACACTGTGATATATCCGCAGTCAAACGAAGGGATAAATAATGAAAGATGCCATACAGGAGATAGCGGATTTTATCGGCTCGTTATTCGATGTTTTTGGAATCGCAGAGCACCCCGACCACGGTACCTTGATTATCGTTGGTCTCGAATCGACACCGGAACGCAACCTTGACGAATTTGGGCGGACAGATGATGAAATCAAGCTAGCTGGTTTTGAGAAATATATGTCTCCGTTGCTGGAATCAGCAGTCAGCTTTATAAGGGATAAAGGGTATACATCCGAATTGTTCGACAGACACGGCTATCCCCCTAGAGGCCAGCTAAACCTCAAGGAACTTGCCATTCAGACCGGAATAGGTAAACGGGGCAAACATTCGGTGGTCCTGCATGACAAATATGGAGCACGTCTGCGGTTTGCTGTGATTAAAACAGATGCCTCGTTTCGCCAGCCAGTCAGGCCGATTCTCTCAGAGCCACCGAATCCCACCTGTCATAACTGTTCTCTATGCCTGGAAGCGTGCCCGGTCAACATCATTGAGCCGTACAGGATCACTGATATCTCCCGATGTCTCTCTCAGGTTATGATTATGGAAGAACAACAGGGCCGGCTCATTCCCTGCGACAAATGCCTTAAAGTATGTCCCGCGGGGAAAGGTTGACCGCTTATTTATACTTTTAATAGAGGTAACGCGCCTTATCTACTGGTTAACCGTTAAATTACCTCGTACACCCATATCTGATGAAAGACATCAGGTTCACCCTTGGGCAACACCTGTTTCTTTTCACTCGCCTCAACCAACTTCCATTTGCCGTCATTTTCAAGGCCGGTCATCTTTTCCTTGAAACCGCTGCCCTCATAGACATCAGGGCGCAGGGAAAACACGATGTAGCCGCCCGGTCTGGTAACCCGGACTAACTCGTCAAGGGAACTGGCCGGCGCATGTCCCACCGTCAGCACCCCGATGCTTATCGTGGAGTCAAAGGAATCAGTTGGGAAGTCCAGCTTCTCGCCCATCACCATCTGATGGAACTCACGATACACATTCTTCTTTCTGGCTTCCTCAAGCATGCCAGTGGAGAGGTCCATCGCCACTATATTACTATAACCCTTCTTTGCCAGGAAAACGCCTACCAGTCCGGTCCCGGCCCCGGCGTCCAGTATTTTCGCATCTTTAGACACATACCTGGCAAAAACCTCGGCGGCGACCTCCGGTCCCTGCCAATCGAAATCACGTTCCAAATCTGCCTCGTAATCTTTCGCCCACTGGTCGTATCGCTCTTCCAGTTCCTCATTGCTCTGCGATGAGTAGACCCACTGCACTTTGTTTTCCTGCTCCATCAATTCCCCCTTAAGACAAAAAATCCTAGACATATTACACGATTATTCCCCACATGGAAAACGGCAAGACAGCCATTTATCACGGCATTTCGGGGAATAAACAATAAGACGGATGTATAACGATGGTAATCACAGTTTTCTTCAGAACTTGCTGGACAAATAGTCGACAACGCGGGCTTCTATACCCTTCACCTGCTCCAGAGTATCGGACTCCGTTTTTTGTTCCGGCATGGCCAAAAATATCGGGATTGTCCTGCCGAGGTCGAAATCGGCCGCTTGAAAGACCTCATGCATCAACGGCAGGTGCCGCAGATAGGTCATCTGAAAGGCGATAAAAGCGTTGTTCAACTGGTCGGGCTTACCTCCCCAGATACGGTGAAGCTCATTGCCCATAGCTTCCAGCAATCGAGATTTTCTTATCAAGGCATCCAGTTCGGAAAGTTTCCCCTCGTGGTACTGCGCATAGAGGGCTTCAAGTTTGGCGTAATATGCTATGTAAACCTCGCTTTCCCTGAGCTTGTTATCAAAGTGTTTTACCAGAGTCTGATATACCTCCGAGTCCTGACCAAACCTGTCTCTGGCAAACAGCGTAGCGGCGGCATACCCGATTATCTCCGCCGATGGCTCCTCTAATCCATGAGGCAGGTCAATCTGCTCATGCCAGTCCTCGTGAAAGATTATCTGGATGAAGCGATAGAGAGGCGCCTGCAGCAAAGATTCGGTCACCGGTGTGCCTTCTCCAGCCACAGACGGGATGGAATAAAAATAGGCATCATATTTTTTAAAATCGAGATAGACGCTGTCCCGGGTTCCAATGGCCGATATCAGCATCGGGTCATCGAGTGAGTAAGGCAACTGCATGCTGGGGGTATAGAACAAGTAGTGGTACGCTTCTGTTTCCGGACTATACGTTTTGAAATTTTCCGTCTCCGCAAAGCCGAGCTCTTTCTCAAAAGCCTTTATCTCCGCTATCAGCTGACGCCGCTGCCCTTCGTCAACAGGTGCTTCCGGCTGGCAGGAAGAAACAACGGCGGCAAATAACATGAGCAGGGCAATGAAAAAAGGCAGTACTCTTCTCATCTCTATTACGGTATATTGTCAGGGCGTATCGCAGTCAATCAGCCCTGCACCAGTTCCAGCAGCACTCTGCCAGTACCTTTGGGATGCAGGAAGGCAATGCTCGTATCCTCAACGCCCTTCCGCGGTTTTTCATCAATCAGGGAGATGCCGTTCTGCGACACCTGTCTCAACGCTTCCTCAATATCAGCCACCTCCAGTGCCAGATGGTGCATCCCCTCGCCAAATTTCTCTAGGTATTTAGCAATCGGCCCCTCCGGGTCAGTTGATTCGAGCAGTTCAATTCTGCTCTCACCCACCGGCATAATGGCTGTCCTGGTCCGCTGCTCTTCAACAACTTCGATTCCCTTGACATCCAGCCCCAGCACGCCGGTATAGAGCTTCAGGGCCTGGTCAAGACTGTTAACGGCAATACCAATATGGTTAATCTTCTTTATCATCGCTTACCTTCTCCAGTTCAGCCTTGATAAAGCTGATGATTTCATTAATCGGTGTTCCCGGGCCAAAGGTACCCGCGATACCAGCCGCTTTCAACACTCCGATATCTTTCTTCGGAATTATGCCACCACCTATAAATACAACTTTTTTATTGCTTCTCTCTTTGAAACTATCTATAGTTTTGGAGAAGAGCGACAGGTGACCACCGGAAAGGCAGCTCAGACCAATAACGTCAACATCTTCCTGTATTGCCGCCTCCGCAATCTGTTCCGGGCTCAAACGCAACCCCATATATATAACTTCCATACCCGCATCTCTTAACCCCTGCGCCACCACTATGGCACCGCGGTCATGTCCATCAAGGCCCGGTTTAGCTATCAATACCCGTATTTTCTTTCTTACCATACCATACTCCTCATGTGTTATAAGTGTTCATTACAGCACACTTGGCTCCTTATACTCACCGAACACGTCTCTCAGCGCGTCAGTTATCTCCCCGACCGTGGCATAAGCCTTCGCCGCTTCAATGAGAACCGGCATGATATTTTCCTCGCTGCTGGCTATTTGGCGCACTTTGTCCAGAAGCTGGTGAACCTTATCGCTATCTCGCCGACTCTTTAGCTTGTTCAATCGCTCGAGTTGCTTCCTGGCAACACTCTCATCAATCTCAAGAAGTTCCAAGGGTGTTTGTTCTTCCGAGGTATATTGATTGACGCCAACCACAACCTGCTCACCGGTATCCACCGCCCTCTGATGGTTGTAAGCTGACCGCCTTATCTCTCTCTGAATATAACCTTTTTTAATCGCTTCCAGCGCCCCGCCCATCTTGTCAATCGTGGCGATATATTTCTGCACGCCTTCCTCTATCTTACTGGTCAGCCACTCCATGTAGTATGAGCCGCCCATCGGGTCGACAGTATCAGCGACACCGCTTTCATAGGCGAGTACCTGCTGGGTACGCAGGGCCAGCTGCACCGCTTCCTCACTGGGTAAGGCAAGCGCCTCATCATAAGAATTGGTATGCAGGGACTGGCAGCTGCCCAGAATCGCCGCCAGTGCCTGTATGGTGACCCTGACCACATTGTTGAGTGGCTGCTGCTCGGCAAGGGTGCAACCACCGGTTTGAACGTGGAACTTGAGCATCATTGACCGTTCATTCTTAGCATGGAACCTTTCCTTCATTATCTTTGCCCAGAGCCGGCGCAGTGCCCGGAACTTGGCCACTTCTTCAAAAAGATTGGTAAAAGCGGCAAAGAAAAAAGAGAACCGCGGGGCAAAAGAATCAACGTTCATTCCCCGAGCAATCATCGCCTGCACATAAGCGATACCGTTGCATAAACTAAAGGCGGCCTCCTGAATGGCGGTCGCCCCCGCCTCTCGCATATGATAGCCGCTAATGCTAATCGAGTTCCACTTTGGCATGTTCTGAGCGCAGTAACTGCATATATCCGTGGTCAGTCGCATTGAATGTTCAGGAGAAAAGACATACGTATTCCGCGCCACATATTCTTTCAGCAGGTCGTTCTGAACGGTTCCCATGAGATTACTCTGCGCCACGCCCTGCTTCTCCGCGGCAGCAATGTACATCGCCAGTATAATTGAAGCGGTGGTATTTATTGTCATTGAGGTGCTCACCTCGCCGAGCGGAATCCCGCTCCAGAGGTCCTCCATATCCTGCAGCGAATCAATCGCCACACCCACCCGGCCAATCTCGGGAAGCGCCAAAGGGTGGTCCGAATCATAGCCCATCTGAGTTGGCAGGTGAAAAGCAACGCTGAAGCCGGTCTGCCCCTGCTTGTAAAGGTATTTGTAACGCCTGTTTGTTTCCTCCACGGTAGCAAAGCCGGCATATTGACGCATCGTCCATAATCTGGTCCGATAACCAGCTGGCATTATGTTACGGGTAAAAGGATATTCACCTGGCAGACTGGTATCTATTTCGCCTTCTGATATACTACCCGGACTATATACTCTTTCAACCACAATCCCATCGACCGCTGTCTTAAACTCTTTTTTTCTTTCTTTTATTTCTGCCATGACTTCTTTCACCGCCTTCCCGCCATGATTTTTCCGAAATTAATAATAGCGTTGCATGATGATATTTGCAATGACGATTTCATCATACATTATGAGAACAGGCTTTAAATAATGCTAGAATTCATTTATAAAATTTGCCCAATAATAGTACTATATACAGCACAGAGCAAAACTGTGAGTATTATGGAGTATTATGCAGCATACAGGCGTATTCTTTTTGATACTCTGGTGAGAGGTAATATAATGGTTTATTGTCCCACTTAAACCGTCTTATTCGGATATTTTATTTTTGACTTATCATTCTTTGTCTGCTAAAGTACACTAGCTTTCAGGGCACCGACGTACAATGTGAAGCTAAAAGATACTCATGAGGAGGTTATGTAAAATTCCAACCGACAGGCTTTAACAGTACAGCTTCATTGTACTCGGTTGGCCGCTTTCTCCTGTCATTTCCCTCTCTTTAGGGCCCAATCCCGAGAGCGTACTTGAATTAGTCGAAAACGGTGCCTCTAAGCAGGAGCTTTTGGAACAGACAGGCCACGTTATCGCCATCCGGAATGTTTCCTTCGCAGTTCAGGAAAATGAAGTTTTCGTGGTCATGGGACTTTCCGGAAGCGGCAAGTCCACGCTGGTCCGCTGCATAAATCGCCTCATGGAACCGACAAGAGGTGCCATCTACATCGACGATGTCGATATCGCCCAGATGAACGACCAGGAGCTGCGGGAGCTGCGCCGGCACCGCCTGAGCATGGTCTTCCAGAGCTTTGGTCTCCTTCCTCATCGTACCGTTTTCGACAACGTCGCCTTTGGTCTGGAGGTCAGGGGAGATAAAAGAGACGAGCGGCACAAAAAGTCCCAAGAGGCGATAGAACTTGTGGGCTTAAAGGGCTGGGAGAAGAGCCGCATCGGCGAACTCAGCGGAGGTATGCAGCAGCGAGTGGGCTTTGCCCGCGCCCTGGCGGTAGGCTCGGAAATCTTGCTCATGGACGAGCCTTTCAGTGCCCTAGACCCACTAATACGCCGGCAGATGCAGGAGGAGTTCTTAAACCTGCGAGAGCAGCTGAAAAAGACGGTGATTTTCATCACCCATGACCTCCTCGAAGCTCTTACCTTAGGCGACCGCGTGGCCATTATGAGGGATGGCGAGATAGTCCAGCTGGGCACTCCAGAGGAAATCGTCACCAATCCATCGGATGACTATGTGCGCGAGTTCGTTAAAGATGTGCCCCGTGGCAAAGTGGTGCCGGTGAGCAATATCATCGAGGAGCCCCTTGTGGTAATCACAGAAGAACAACCAGTTAAGGCCGCCCTCAAGGAAATGGAGAAGAAGGAAGCCGATTTCGCGTTCATCGTGGATAGCAATGGTATCTTCAAAGGCGCTATAACCAAAGAGAATGCCCTCGCCGCGAAAGGAAACGAGTCAGTTAAGGTGGGTGAGATAGCCGATAAGGAATGCCCCACGGCACCACCCAACGCCACCCTGGAGCACTGCTTGCAGCTTGTAGCGGAGTCTGACATCCCGTTGGCTATTCTCGATGAGAGGCAGCATTTGCAGGGGATGGTCACCAGGACGGCCATAATTCAGGCCACCGGCGTCAACGGCACACTGAACGGAGCCAATGGGAAGCGCTAGCCGAGCAGAATTGAAATGAGGATGCGCGTTATATCTTTATTCACACGAAAAGAGAGGAAAGAGTAAAACATTATGCTGGATTTCCCCGAAGAATGGGATTTCGGTTGGGAAGTAATCAAGTTCATAGATGGCATAGTTGACTGGGTCGTAATCAACTGGGACCCCTTTTTCTCGGCCATCAACACAGGCGTTCTCCGTATCCTGCTTCCTTTCGAAGACCTCCTGCTGCTAATTCCATGGTGGTTCTTTATAATATTAATCGGCTTAATCGCATGGCGCGCCGCGGGCTGGAAATTCGGCATTATCTCAGTAGTCTTCCTCCTAGTCATGTCCTTCCTCGGCCTGTATGACCTGACCATGAGCACCCTGGCCATCGTCCTCACTGCCAGCCTGATATGCATTGTCTTTGGTCTGCCGCTCGGCGTAGCCGCGGCCAAGAACAACCGCTTCGACGAATATCTACGCCCTATCCTGGACGGTATGCAGACCATGCCGAGCTTCGTTTACCTCATTCCGGCGCTCATGCTGTTCGGCCTAGGCAAGACGCCGGCGGTAATGGCCACCACCATTTACGCCATTCCGCCCATCATACGCCTCACCAATCTGGGTATCCGGCAAGCAGATGCCGCGGTAGTCGAGGCTGGCAAGGCCTTCGGCGCTACAGCCTGGCAACTGCTGCGCAAGATACAGATACCACTTGCCATGCCGACCATTCTCGCCGGGTTAAACCAGACCATAATGATGGCCCTGGCCATGGTCGTTATCGCCTCCATGATAGGCACCAAGACGCTGGGAACTGAGGTCCTGAACGGCATCGCCCGTGTTGAGGTCGGCCGGGGTTTCACCGGTGGCATCAGTATCGTGTTCACCGCCAAGAAGGAACGCAGAGTTATGGCAAGATAACACCAGTGTCTCATCTGCAAATAGCAATTCAAGGCGGAAAGGAGGTGAATGAATTCAGAGATAAACGACAAATATTTTCGTTAACTGACTGGTTGCATTCAAAGCAACTTACGATACCATACTAGGAGGAAAAATGAAGAGAATCAAATCACATTGGACACGAGGGTTACTGGTTCTGGCAGTGTTGCTGCTTGTGGTAACCATGGTGGTTGGCTGCGGGCCCAAGGAGAAGCCCGTCATCAAGCTCGGTGACACCCAGTTTGAGTCTCTCTGGATAATCAATGCGGTCTTCGAATACATCGCGGAGAACGGCTACGGCTATCCGGTGGAGACCGTAGAAATGACCACACCCATCGCCGAAGTATCCCTGTCTACCGGTGAGATAGACATCTGGGTGGAGCTCTGGGAGCAGAACTGGAGAGACACTTACGACGAGTACATCGCCGATGGCAAAATTGAGAACATGGGCCCCGTCTACGAGGGTGGTCCCCAGTTCTGGGTCATTCCGCAATGGATGGCTGACGAGTACAACATAAAGACGGTCTACGATATGAAGGACCACTGGGAACTGGTAAAGGACCCTGAGAACCAGAACAAAGGCGCCTTCATCAGTTGCATCGTCGGCTGGGAATGCGAGGAAATCAACGAGGTTAAGATGGAGGCCTACGGGCTCACCGAGTACTACAACATCATTGCCCCCGGCAGCGCCGGCGCCCTGGATGCGGCTCTGATTGGTGCACAGAAAAAGGGCGACCCCATTTTCGGTTACTACTGGGCGCCCACGGCCATCATGGGCATGTATGATTGGCATGTCCTCGAAGAGCCTGCCTACGACCAAGCGGTCTGGGATAAGATAACCGCCGCCAGAACCGATAAGAGCCTGAGACCTCTCGACGAGGCCTGTGCTTACGAGACCCTTCCCACCAACAAGGGTATTAACCCGCAGCTACGCGATAAAGCACCCGAGCTCGTCGATGTCGTAGACAAGATGGAATTGGGCCTTGATGCCATTAACAAGGTGGCTGCCTGGTCCGTGGAAAACGAGGTCCAGGACTACTCAGCAGCTGCGGTCTACTACCTGGAAAACTGGGAAAGCACCTGGAAGACATGGGTTACTGATGACGCCTACAAGAAGATAAAAGAGGCACTAGCGCAACCATAGCAAACGACTGCGCCTTAATTGTCTTCAACCTGTCTAAATCGCGGGGGAGCCGATATCGGCTCCCCTTTCTTCATACTAGCATCACAGGTATAAACAGGTGTAAAATCTAGCTTAATGGTAAAATGTTTCACAGCATAACTACTGCCAGATTAAATTTAGAGGAGCAATAACCATGATAGTTGATGTGCATACTCACGTGCCAACCCACGTGTCAGAGGTACCGCCAGAAGAGGAAATAGTGAATAAACAGATGAGGCCGGACAGGTCGATCAGGATAACCACCAACCACCACGATTTCTTCAAGGCAATTGAGCCGGTGGACCGGGTTATCTCCTTCGGCATTGCCATGCCCCCTGACCGCCCCGCCGTCATCGGTGAGAAAGATGCAAAGAAGGCTAACGATGCCACCGCAGCGCTGGTGGCGCAGGCGCCGGAGAAAGTCATCGGCTTCATGTCCGTCTGGCCGGAGGCACCAGATGCGATTACTGAGATGGAGAGAGCCTGCCACGACCTCAAGCTACGCGGGCTGAAGCTGGGGCCGAACTACCAGAACTTTGACCCCCTGGGAGAAAACGCGCTACGCGTTTACAAAAAAGCCCAGGAGTTAAACCTGCCCATCATGTTTCACCAGGGAACCTCCCCCATACGCGATGCCCCCATACGCTACGCCCACCCGCTGGTGATGGATGAAATTGCCATTCTTTTCCCCGAACTGCGCATCGTCATGGCACATATCGGCCACCCCTGGCAGGAGGACTGCCTCGTTGTGATACGGAAACACCCGAATGTCTATGCTGACATTTCAGGCAGGTTTTATCGGCCCTGGTCCTTCTACCACGGCCTGCGCATGGCCTATGAGTGGGCGGTGATGGATAAACTTCTCCTGGGTTCTGATTATCCCATAACTACGCCGCAGGAAGCGATGGATGGCCTGCGCAATATGAATGATTTTATTAAGAAGCATAACCTTCCCGACGTTCCCCAGGAGCTTCTGGAGCAGATAATTCATCGCGACGCACTGGCACTGCTGGGCCTGAATTGAAACGGGGCCGACTTATTTGACGTACTGTGTTACAATATCAGATACTGGAATATCAAAAAACTGGAGGTGAGACGCCGCATCATGTTTAACTTAGATGAACTAACCAACAGCGTGGTTGACGGGCAAGTTGCCAAAGCAGTTGAGACTACACAAAAAGCGCTGTCAGCACAGGTGCCAGCCAAGGAGATACTGGACAATGGATTGTTGCCAGCAATGAACCGGGTGGGCAGCGACTTTGAAAGCGGTGAGATTTTTCTGCCCGAGCTACTCATGGCCGGTGATGCCATGAAAGCTTCCATAGAACTGCTGAAGCCAGAACTTACTAGCAAAGGGGCTACTTACGCGGGAAAATGCGTCATCGGTACAGTTGAGGGCGACCTCCATGACATCGGCAAAAATATCGTTATCCTGATGCTTGAGGGTAACGGCTGGGAGGTAACCGACCTCGGCATAGATGTTCCGCCACAGCGTTTCTGCGATGAAATCAAAAAGGGCAGCTATGATATCGTGGGGCTGTCCTCCCTGCTGACTTTTACCATGCCCAAGATGCCAGAAACGATAAACATTCTCAAGGAAGCCGGCTTAAGGGACAAGGTCAAGGTAATAGTCGGCGGCGTACCGTTGAACCAGTCTTTTGCTGACCAGATAGGGGCTGATGCTTACGCCCGCGACGCCGTAGAAGCCGTGGTAAAAGCCAGGGAACTTGTAAATAAGTAATGGAGGGTATTTAAGATGCAGACGCTTACCAGTTTAGAGCGCATAATGAAAGCGGTCCACCTGCAGGAACCGGATATGGTTCCCACTTTTGAGATAGACATTGATGAGCGGGTTATTGAAGCCCTGAAGCCCGGCGCTGTCTATGAGGACTTTATTGACTACATGGATATAGATGCGGCCTGCTACCACGAAACGCGAACGGACAGCTACGAAGTGCTGGACAAAGAAAAAAGAATTGTCCGCGACCAGTGGGGCGCTGTAAAGAAGTTTTCAGGGGTATCTTTCGGTATCCCCATGCTCTTGGAACCAGCCATCAAATCCAAAGACGACCTCAAGAAATACAAGCTGCCCGACCCTGACCGACCAGAGAGGTTTAACCGGATAAAAGATGCCGTAAAACGATTCAAAGGCAAGAGGGCAATCATAGCCACGGTCAGACCTTTCGCCACCATGAGGGATAGTCTCCGCGGACAGGACGAGCTTTTTAAGGACATGATAAGAGACCCTGAATTTGTGGATAGTCTGGACCATTTGCTGCGCGGCTATTATGGTCGCCTGGTAAAGAACCTGATTGATGCCGGCGTCGATATCGTTCTGGAGACCGCCGACATTGCCTTCACCAACGGGCCGATGGTGGCACTAAAACACCAGAGCCGCTTTATCTTTCCCGCACTGAAAGAGATAGTTGACTACTGCCACAGCCGGGGGATACCGTGTCTAAAACACACCGACGGTAACATCTGGGCACTCATGGACCTGATAGTGGAAGCCGGTTTCGATGGCATTCACCCCATCGACCCAGTAGCTGGTATGGACATCGGAGAAGCAAAAGATAAGTACGGTGAAAAGCTGTGCATTATGGGGAATGTCGACTGCGGCAACCTGCTAAGCTGGGGAAGCAAGGAGGAAGTCCGCGATACGGTCAAAGACTGTATCCGGAAAGCGGGCAAGGGTGGAGGCTACATCTGCATGTCGGGCAACTCAATTCACGGCGCTGTGAGTCCGGATAACTATGCAGAGATGATAAGAGCGATAAGAGAATACGGTAAATATCCGCTGTCCCTGGCATGAGATCATTATCCCAATTAGGGTCTAGTGCCTGATGTCCAGAGATATTTATTCTGAGATATATGACAACCTGGCTGCGGAGGGCCCCGCTAGAACCAGGTACACGAGAAAAGCGTTTCAGATGCTCCCCAGACTGGAGAAGCCACGTATCCTCGACATCGGCTGCGGTGCCGGGGAGCCGACTCTGGAACTGGCGCGCCTGACTCAGGGCGAAATCATTGGCATTGATATAAACCAGCCTGCTCTCGATAGACTGAAGACAAAAATCGAAAAGGCCGGACTTTCCGACCGCGTGAAAGCTCTGAACTACTCCATGTTCAACATGGACTTCCCCGATGAAAGCTTCGATATTCTCTGGTCTGAGGGTTCCATATTCAATATCGGCTTTGCCAGAGGCCTCAAAGACTGGCGGCGTCTGCTCAGGCCGAAAGGATTCCTAGTCGTCCATGAGATGGTCTGGCTGCGCCCTGACCCGCCCAAAGAAACCTACGATTACTGGAAACGACAATATTCCGGCATCTGTACTGTTCCGGAAAACCTGGCGCAGATTGCCCCCGGCGACTACAAG
>SMTZ1_10000589_pt1 | contig 34308 bp, 34 predicted proteins | sample DeeMarSWOR136_30_FD_25667 | JGI IMG/M metagenome (IMG submission 25667)
CCCGCTGGTGAACCTGGAGCGCTTGAGCCTGGGTCGAAATCAAATCAGCGATATCACGCCGCTACTGGAAAATGGTGGCCTGGGCGACGGTGACCATCTGGATTTGAAAAACAACAACCCTGACCTTTCCCAGAACTCTGAAGATATCGATGTTATTCGTCAACTGGAAGATAGAGGTGTCCAGGTGGATTACTAGGGACTGTGACTGCGGTTGCAGTTTCCGAAGAGGAATTCCTGACGGAAATATATGCAAAAATAGAGTAAACATAGATTAGACTCTAGCGAAAGTGGAAATAAGCTGGTATAATTAATTTAAAACGGTATCCTGAAGGTATAGGCTAATTAAATTAATATGAGAATCCTTTTTGTCTATCCGCGATATCCGGACACTTTTTGGAGCTTCCGCTACGCTCTGAAGTTCGTCTCCAAAAAGGCGTCCTTCCCGCCGCTGGGCCTGCTAACGGTGGCGGCAATGCTCCCCGGTGACTGGGAGAAGAAACTGGTCGACATGAACGTGAGCCACCTCACCGATGAAGATATCCGGTGGGCCGACTATGCCTTCATCAGTGCCATGGTGGTGCAGCGCGATTCGGCAAAGGAAGTGATCAATCGGTGCCAGCGTCTGGGAACCAAGACCGTGGCTGGTGGCCCTCTCTTTACCACCGGCCACCGGGAATTCAGGGAAGTGGACCACTTGGTGCTCGGCGAGGCTGAGGTAACCCTGCCGCAGTTTATCCAGGACGTGGCAAAAGGAAGTCCACAGCGTATTTACCTGTCGAAGGCTCGACCGGAAATCTGGGAAACTCCAGTCCCGCTCTGGTCGCTCATCAACCAGAAGCAGTATTCGGCAATGAGCCTCCAGTATTCCAGAGGATGCCCGTTCAACTGCGAGTTCTGCGATATTATCATTTTGAACGGACACCGGCCGAGGACCAAGGGCAGGGAGCAGGTGATTGCGGAGCTGGAGGCGCTGTATAGTCACGGCTGGCGTTCCGGAGTGTTCATCGTCGATGATAATTTCATCGGGAACAGGAAAAGGCTGAAGGAGGAGATACTGCCCGCGGTTATGGAATGGCAGAAGGCGAAGAAATATCCCTTTGAGCTCTCCACGGAGGCCTCAATCAATCTGGCGGATGATGAGACGCTGATGCGGATGATGGTGGAAGGCGGGTTCAACCGCGTCTTCATCGGCATTGAGACGCCGAATGAGGAAAGCCTGCTGGAGTGCAATAAAGTGCAGAACCGGAATCGTGACCTCGTTGCTTCGGTGAAAAAGATACAGAATTGCGGCCTGGAGGTGCAGGGGGGCTTTATCGTGGGCTTCGACAGCGACCCGCTTTCCATCTTCAAGAGCCAGATAAGTTTCATTCAGAAGAGCGGCATAGTCACGGCGATGGTGGGCCTGCTCAATGCCCCGCCCGGTACCCGGCTGTACAAGAGGCTCAAGAAGGAAAACCGGTTAACCAGAGCGTTCAGTGGTGACAATACTGACCTTTCCCTCAATTTCATTCCCCGGATGAACCACGCCACTCTCATCAAGGGCTACAAACATATCCTGGACACAATTTACTCGCCAAAGCAATACTACGAGCGGGTCAAGGCATTTCTGAGGGAGTACCGGCCAAATATCAGGAAAAGGAAAAAGCTCCATTTCTATCAGATTATGGCCTTCCTCAAGTCCATGTGGGTCTTGGGCTTCAAGGAGAAGGGCCGGAAATACTACTGGAGGTTTTTCCTGCTGACGTTAATGAAGTATCCGCAAAAATTGCCTATATCGGTAAGCCTGAGTGTCTACGGGTATCATTTCCGCAAGGTTGTCGATAAATATATCAGCACGTCGATAGAGAATTCGTTTGCCAGCCGGGTTATCAAGAAAGCGGATAACCGGCGGATGGCCTGAGGCTGTTCCAGCGGGTAAAGGGGTGAAAGCGATGCTACCACCGGTAATTTCGGTGAAGGGCAAACCTTTTGAGTGTGGTCAGCAATACGGTACTCAGGCGCAAAAAATAATTCAGCAGAACGTTGCCGTTTATTTCGATATGTGGCGCACTCTGTGGGGAGCCGAACGGCAAGAAATTCTGGAAAAGAGCCGCGCTTTAACAACGGTTATCGGTGACTATGCTGCTGATTTGCTCGAGGAGCTGGAGGGCTTGGCCAGGGGTGCCGGGCTTTCACTCGATGAAATAATCGCCGTAAATGCCCGCTACGAGATAAACTTTGCTCTGGGAATCCCCTCCCTGTATCACGGTGGCGGCTGCACCTCGGTATCTGCACTGCCTCAGGTAACCAGGGATAGCCATACGCTGATCGGCCAGACCTGGGACTGGCTGCCCCGGTTTCAGGAATTCAACGTCATTCTGAAAGAGGACCAGCATGGAAAACCGGCGGTGATAACCCAGCCGGAGGCGGGGGTTCTGGCCCACCGTGGCATGAACTCAGCCGGCATCGGTGTCTGTTTCAATGGCCTGGCCTCAAGTCAGGATAAATTCGGCGATACGGTGCCGTTGCTCCTGGTTTTGCGGCGGATACTGAATGCGGAGAGCTTCAGCCAGGCTTTGGGGGCGGTTCTGCAGACCAAGCACACGGTATCAGGCAACTTTTTCCTTGCCCACAGAGATGGCGAAGCGATAGATCTGGAAGTATCGCCTCTGGATGTGGGCTTTCTGTATCCCGAGGATGGCATTCTCACCCACAGCAATCACTTTATCGCCCTGAAAAATCGGGAAAACTTTACCGATATCCTCAAATTGATGTATCCCGATACGCTCTTTCGCCACCAGCGGGCACGACATCTGCTGGAGCCGGAGAAAGGAAATATCGACGTCAGCAGCTTTCAGCGGGTCTTTCGGGACCACTTCAGCCAGCCCAATTCCATCTGCCGCCATCTGGATGAGCGGGTTGATGGTATCAAGCAGTGGGTTACCCTGCATTCCGCCATTATGGACCTGAGCGAGCCTTCAATGTACGTCGCCAGAGGCTACCCCTGCCAGAGTGAGTACAAAGAGGTAGACTGTTCCGACCTGCTCAAGAGGTGATTGGTGCGGTCACCGTGCTGACCTTTCTTTGAGGCAGCGTTATCGGGCGAGCAGATGTTTCGTATCTTCCCAGCGGCGGTTGCGTTCCTGGTTGAGGGAAGCGATAACCATATCCGCGTCTGAGCCGGTAGCGCTGCAGATAATTCGGATGATGTCCTCGCACATCGGCGGACAGCCCCGGGCAAAGAGGCCAAGATGGGCGAGTCTGCGAGCACATTTGCCCAGGACAACCGTCTTTTCCGTCTTGGGGACCTCATCCTGTCTGGCGTTGCCCAGGATAACAGTCAGCTCAGACAGGGCCTCACCGCCGCTGAACTCTCTGACCGCCGTCAGGGCGCCCATCAGTTCCCCCATGCAGCCGCTGCAGGCCGATTCTCCCTCGATGATGTGAACGCCCGGATAGCGCGCCCGGAAGACGTCCCAGCCGGACTTGAAATTCATTATGTGCTCATCCAGAGGTTCCCCAACCACATCGATATGTTGGAGGTCTGCCTTTTGCCTTTGTCGGGCGGCAAAATACTGCAGGTGCATTACCTGAGAAGAGTTGAACCCCATCAGATGAGTCCCGACCGTATCCACGGCACAGGGCTCTCTGCCGGCCAGGATAAGGCCAGGTTCGACTCTGTCGTGGGGGTATGCCCACAGCCCCTGCATTCCGGCCAGGGCATCGACCACCACGTAGCTTGGCTTCACCACCGAATTGAGGTCGGCAATTGCCTTGTCCAGGCCCAGGGCATGTGTTTTCCTCTTTTCGGCACCGGGCAGGATACCTTTGGTGTTCTTCAGGCTCAGCGTAATCAGTGTCCTCAAATGCGTTTTGAGCACGGGCAGGCTGATGATAACATCGCTGTGCAGTGCGGTGCGGGCAATTTTCACCCGGTCCATAATGTAAGGGTTTTTTACAGATACTTCCTCCCATTCGTCGTCGTTGAAGTTGCACAGCTCCACGCCAAGCCGCGCGGCAACATCAGCCGTGCCGGAGACCCGGAATGCTTCCTCCGTGCTGGTACTGCCGCTGAAATCATAGCCGGCACCGGCACCCTCGCCGATTATCACTGACTTTGGATTAAGTTCCAGCACCAGCCTGGTGACCGCCTCGATAACGCGACAATCAGTGGTAACCCCTGTACCTGATGCTTCGGGGCGGCAAAGGTTGGGTTTGATCAAAACTCTGGAGTGGGGCGCAATCAGTTCCGGCAGGCCACCGGCCAGGTCTATGGCCTTACGCACGGCAACCTCGACGCCGATTTTTTCTGCGCTGATAATGGACACTCTGTTTTTCATATCATTCTCTCATCCGTAACAACATCGTTATAATAAAATTATATATGTTATGAAATTGCTTTGGCAAAAGCGGGCAAGGGGTCTGTTATCAACTCTGACGTGTTATAATTTAATATTGCGTGTGGGGAATGCGTATGGACGAAAAAAGCTGGGAAATACTGGAGTTTCCGCAGATAATAGCTATTCTGGCAGGCTACACTTCGTTCTCGGCCAGCCGTGAGCTGGCCTTCGCGCTGAAGCCGCTGACTGATTATGACCAGATTGCGCTGCGGCTCGAGCAATCCGCTGAAGCGCGTCACCTTCTGGCTATGGAACCGGGTTTTTCCATCGGCGGTGTTATGGATATACGTGAAGCGGTACGGATAGCGTCGCTGGAAGGCATCCTGGAGCCGATGAGGCTAGTCGAAATTCAGCAGACGCTGGCTGCCATGCGTCAGACACGCAGCCGCCTGCGTACCATGTCAGAGGAGCTGCCCCGGCTGTGGGATATAGCCAAAGATATAACGGAGCTGCGTCAGGTGGAAAAGGAGATCGCGCGCTGTATTTCCCTTAATGGCGACGTGCTCGACCGGGCGTCTCCAAATGTGGCGGCCATAAGAAGGCAGCTCAGGGAGGAGCGCGAGCATCTATGGAGTCGTCTGGAAGCGATTATCAGGTCGCCGCGGGGGCATAGGATAATCCAGGAACCGATAATCACCGAGCGAGAGGGGCGGTACGTCATCCCGGTCAAGATAGAACTCAGGAGGGAGATAAGAGGCATAACGCACGATGTATCCAACACCGGGGCCACGGTATTCGTGGAACCCTGGTCGACCATGGAGCTGGGGAATACCGTCCGTGAGCTGGTGAATGAAGAAAAGCGAGAGGTGGAGAGGATACTGCGCAAGCTCAGTGCAGAGGTGGGCAGCTACGCGGCGGAACTTTCCACAAGTATCGAAAAGATGGCGGAGCTGGACCTGACGCTGGCCAAGGCCAGGTACGCCCGCAGTTGCCAAGCATGTGAGCCGGTTCTCAAAAATATCGATGGCTTAAAAGATGAAGAAATAGAAGCGGCGGTGGTTAAACTGGTCGAAGCTAGGCACCCGTTGCTCGGGGAGAAGGCGGTGCCGCTTTCCGTGGAAATCGGCCGCGATTTCTCCACTCTGGTCATCACCGGCCCCAATACCGGCGGCAAAACGGTGGCCCTAAAGACCATCGGGCTGTTCAGCCTGATGACGCAGGCCGGCATACCTGTTCCCGCATCTTCGAAAACATGCCTGCCCGTCTTTGATAGCATTTTCGCCGATATCGGCGACGAGCAGAGCATCGAGCAGACCCTTTCCAGCTTCAGCTGGCATGTGGGCAATATCGTGCGTATCATACGGAACGCCACCCCGCGCAGCCTGGTGCTCCTTGACGAGCTGGGGACAAGCACCGACCCTGCGGAAGGCTCTGCTTTGGCTCGCTCCGTACTGCTTTATTTCCGGGAGAAGAAAATCCTGACCGTCGCTACCACTCACTACGGCGACCTGAAGGCGTTTGCCCACACCACCCCGGGGATAGAGAACGCCTCCTTTGACTTTGACCCGGCCACGTTTACGCCGACCTATCACCTGACGGTGGGCATACCGGGCGGCAGCAACGCCTTGGCCACGGCCACCCGGCTCGGCCTCCCGTCGGAGATAATCGATGAGGCCAGGAGTATGCTTTCCAAGGGAGCTCTGGAGTTGGAATCGCTGCTGAGCGGTCTGATGGCCGAAAAGCAGAAAACGGGGGAAGTCCGTGTCGTTCTGGAAAGGGAAAGAGATGAAGCACAGCGGCAGAACGCGGAGATAAGAGAACGATTGCAACACTTGAGGGAAGAAGAACAGAGGGCGTTGCAGGAAGCGAGAGACGGCGTGGTGCGGGAAGCGGCCGAACTTCATCGCCAGATACGTCAGGCAAGCTCCGAAATGCGCCGGGAGATGACCAGGGAGAGGCTGGAGCAGGCAAAGAAAGCGCTGCAAGGCGTTCAGGAGCGGTTGCACAGCGAGGCCTGGTCGCCAAAAACCGGCGAGCCGGAACTGGAGCAACGCCTTTCTACCGGTGATACAGTCTACCTCAAAGATATAGGACTGCAGGCCACGGTGCTGGCCGTTTTTGAAGAAACGCAGGAGGTTGAGGTTCAGGCGGGACAGCTCAAGCTGAAAACAGGGCTGGAGAATGTCGAGAAGGTGACCGAGCAGAAACCAGCGAGTACGCGGGGTACAACAACACGGGCGGCAACGAAGGTGATATCCACGGAGCTTGACCTCCGCGGCAAGCGGGCCGATGAGGTGGAGGTAGCGCTTGATATTTATCTCAATGATGCTGCGCTGGCCAACCTGAGCGAAGTCCGGGTCATTCACGGGAAAGGCACTGGCACGGTGCGCCAGATTGTCCGGGATTTTCTGGCCGCCCACCCGCTGGTCAAGTCTTTCCGTACCGGAAGACAGGATGAAGGCGGCGACGGCGCTACCGTGGTCAGCCTGTAATTCCGAAAATCTATGCATATACCGTGGGGAGGATTGTCAGCATTGGTATTAGTAGCCAACACATACTATCTGCGTCGCACCCGAACGCTCGAATTTCTGGACGGGCTGGAGAAGACGGACGATTCGACAGCCCGCACCGTATACCTGCCCGCAGGACTGCCCGTATCTCATATTGACGATGTGCTGAAAAGCGTTGCCGGCGAGGCTGCTTTTGCCGAAGAGCTGACCGGATTGATTACCCGCTCCCGAACCGGCGGGGTGCTGTTCTGGAGCAGCATGCAAAAGTATCTGATTTGCCCGCCTTTCCTGCTTCGGGAGCAGGTCATATACGCCGGATTTGTCACCGAGCCGCTGGCAAAGTTGCTCAGAGTTGATTACATGATTGGCCTGGTTCTGGTGCACCTCGGCGCCTATGCGGTGGGGCTGTGTCAGGGTGAGCAGCTCGTGACCAGCAAGGTCGGGACGGGACTTGTCCATGGCCGGCATAAGAAAGGTGGCTCCTCACAGCAGCGCTTCCAGCGCAGAAGGGAAAAGCAGGTCGACGAATTCCTGGACCGGGTCTGCCTGCACGCGCGGGAGCAATTCGAAGCCCAGGCTAAAACTATCGATTATATCGTCTATGGAGGGCCACACCAGACAATAATGCAACTGCAAAAGCGCTGTCCTTTGCTCAGTTCCTTTGCTGACCGTGTCTTACAAACCCTCGATGTGACGGACCCGCGGCAGGAAACGCTGGAGAAAGCCGTTGGCCGCATCTGGTCGTCCCGCGTCACCCAATGGCGGGAAGAAGTATGAAACCGGCAGTCAATAACTAAAATCCTGCCCAAAAAATTTTATAAAACCTCTTGACAAAAGGGCCCTTTGTCATTAAAATATATCAAGATATATCGTGATAATACTAGATATATCATGTTTATGGGGAGGGAAATATGTTTTTCCGGCATCGAGTTCTAAAGGGAGAACGCTTTTTTGGAGAGCGTGAAAGTCACTTCCAGAAGGGTGACCTGAAATACGTCATTCTGGACCTGCTTAAGGACAAACCGCGTTACGGATATGAGATTATCCGGGAACTTGAAGAGCGGTCCTTTGGCTTCTACACACCGAGCCCCGGGACCGTCTACCCGACATTGCAAATGCTGGAGGAAATGGGGTACGCCAGCGCCACCGAGCAGGACGGAAAGAAAGTTTATACCATAACCGAGGAAGGTCGCCGGTTCCTTGAAGAAAGGAAGGATTTTGCTGAGGAAGTCAAAAGCCATATGAGGCATCGCTGGAATCCGGAGAGCATCGGCGATATGGGCCAGGTCCGCCAGAAGTGGGCACGCCTGGGAAAGCTGATGGGCCGCTTTCACCATGCAGACCCCGAGAAAATGAAGCGCGTCCGCGAGGTTATCTCCCGCGCCTACAGTGAAATCGAAGCCATAATGGAAGAAGAGGAGTGAGGGAGAGCGGTGTCCAGACGACAGGATATTGAAATCGAATTTGACCCGGAGACTGGGAATTACTTCATCATCTGGGAACCGCTGGTCATCAGTCTGGGCAGGACGAAAGAAGGGGCATTGGAGGACTTGAGAGAGGCGGCTCATTTAGGTGTCGATATATTTATTGATTTAAAACTTAAGGATATTGCGAGAGGAGTTAGTTAAGATGAATAGACAAAGTCATAAGAGTTTCCTGTCGTTCCGGATAATGGCGCTGATTCACGACAACCGCTTGCGCCGTGCTCTGGATGACCCGTTTAAGCAATTGCGCGCTGCCGGTATCAAACAGGGACAGAGAGTGCTTGAGGTTGGCTGCGGTCCCGGTTTTTTCACTGTGCCAGCAGCGGAGCTGGTGGGATCGGATGGCTGCGTTTTTGCCATCGATATTCACCCTATGGCTATCAAGACCGTGGAACGTAAGCTGAGCAGGACCAGCTTGAACAACGTTAAACTGACGCTTGCTAGCGCTAACGATACCGGACTGCCCGCGGAAAGCATCGATGTGGCTTTCCTTTTCGGTGTGGCTCATGCCCTACCCATGGACGAAGTAATACCTGAGATGTACCGCGTGCTGAAACCCGGAGGAATTATGGCGGTAGAGACTTTTTCCAATCGAGCATTGCAAAAGATGCACAGCGATGGGCTTTTCCAGTTTGCTGGAAAAGAAGGCCGAGTCTGCAATCTAATAAAGCAATAAAGAATGGAGGCATAATATGGGCTACTTTGCCATACTGGCGGCGATACCGGGCTTTTTTCTCAGTTCCTTTTTTCTGATGCTTCTCTGGGGAGTTATCGCTCCCAAAATCGGCCTGGTCAGCATCAATTATGTGCTTTCCATGCTGGTGACCATCACCCTATGGCTGGCCGTGGCACCGTTGGCGGCAGCGGCCGCCCGCAAGGGAAAATAAATATAAATCAACTGTTTGCCAAAAATCTAAAAACGGAACGGGTGGTATCAGCTGATGGTAGCACCTGGCTTTTTGGCGACTTAGTATTTATCTCAAGGCAGACCTGTGCCTGTCTCGCTTCCTTGACAAAATACAGTTGGAATATATAATTCAATGGTAACTGAGGGAAAAAGGTGTAGAGCTGGCTTATGTTTGAGATTCCTCCGGGGGCCTGCGTGGCGACCAAGAAAAAAGGGATTCCGGGCTGGTTTCTGGAGAACTTTTTCAGTCCGCGCACTGACCGTGTGCACCACGTCCTGATCAGAGGCTACGTGCCGGAAATCGATGATTACGAATTCATCGAAAGCATCCATATCGGCCTGTTTGGCAAGGGAATCCGGCACGGCTATCTTTTTGCCGAGTATGAAGGCGTCGATGTGGAAATCTATACGGTCAGTTCTGTAGACCCGACAACGGCGAAGCGGGCACCTCTGGAACTGATCCGGTTTGGCAAAAGCCCTTATGATTTCTTCCTGATAATATCCGTGCTGTCCCAGATACCGTGGATTATCTTGCGCAACCTGCTAAAGGAACGGCGTATCCGCAAATTGCGTGCTCAGGACTTCCGGTACAAGCCGGATACCGCCTTTCTCTGTACTGAGGTATACTGGCATGCCTATCATCTGGTCGGTGTGGACATCGTGCCGACCGGGGTTTTGCTCTTTCCCAGCGCCTACAAGGAAGCACTCGATAAAGGCGTCATCAGGCTATATTACAAAGGCATTCTGCGCCGGAATGTTGATGCCACCGCGGGAAAAAAGCGCTCTACTGCTAGTAATACAGCTCTTGCAGCAGATGAATGAACCTCCGGTCGCGCTCCTGTATGAGCTCGGCGATTGATTCCGGTGTGTAGGAGAAGAAGCCTTTTCCGGTCTTGGCGCCGTGCTCGCCGCGGTCCACCATCTCCTTGAGCAGTCTGTTGGCCTTTATCGAGGAGTCCAGCTCAGGGAGTATCGTTTCGTCCACCTTGCAGGTAACGTCAAGGCCGGCGAGGTCTCTCACCAGCAGCGGCCCCAGGAAGGCCAGACGGAAACCAAGGCTGGTAACCACGGCACGGTCGATATCCTCGGCGCTGGCGGCGCCGATTTCCAGCAGATGATATACCTCGCGGTTCATAGCCGTCTGAATACGATTGATGAGGAAGCCGAGAACCTCCTTCTGCACTTTGACCGGCACCTTTTTTATCTTTACCAGAATCTCGTGGGCCGTTTTATAGGTCTCTTCCGATGTCTTTTCGCCAGGCACTAATTCCACCAGCGGTACCAGATAGGGCGGGTTCATCCAGTGGGTGACGATGGCACGCTCCGGCCTGACCATCTGTGCTGATATCTCGGTCATCGGGAACGACGAGGTATTGCTGGCCAGAAGGCACTCTGGGGAGCAGAATTTCTCCATCTCGTGGAAAATCTTTGTTTTGGTGGACAGGTCCTCAAAGACAGCCTCGGTGACCAAGTCTGTATCCCTGACCGCGTCTTCCAGACGGTCGACCACGGTGATTCTGGCCACGGTTTCTTCTATCGCGCTCTCCGGGACTAATTTCTCCCGGGCCAGCGTCTTTAGATTGGACTTTATCCTGTCTTTGACGCCAGCCAGTGCCGGTTTGGCAGCATCGGTGATGGTGACCGGATAGCCTTCCTGAGCATAGGCCTGAGCGATGCCATGGCCCATCGTTCCGGCGCCAATAACGCCCACCTTTTTGACCTGTGTGGCAGATACTACCATATATACCTCCTTGGGTTGACTTTATCCGTCATCATTATACCTGTCATTGCCGTCGGCTGCCATACATTTCTACGGTCAAATCCATCTCGCTCAGTCATAGAGATGACAGGCCACCAGGTGGTTTCCATCAAGCTGTCTTAATTCCGGCATCTCCTGGCGGCAGACGGGCATGACCCTGGGGCAGCGGGTGTGAAAGCGACATCCTGTCGGCGGGTCAATGGGCGAGGGAACTTCACCGGGCAGCGGGGTTCTTTTCCACGGCTGGTGCGGGTCGGGGAGGAGAACCGCCGAGAGCAGGGCCTGAGTATAGGGATGGAGCGGCTGATGGAATAAATCATCTCTTCCCGCAAGCTCCACTATCTGGCCGAGGTACATTACGGCGATCCGGTTCGAGACCTGCCCGATGACGGCGAGATCATGGGCGATGAACAGATAAGCGAGGGAGAGCTCGCGCTGCAAATCCGTTATCAGGTTCAGAATCTGCGCCTGAACGGATACATCCAGCGCGCTCACCGGCTCATCGGCGACGATGAGCTTTGGATTTACCGCCAGGGCGCGGGCGATGCCGGTGCGCTGCTTCTGGCCGCCGCTAAGTTCGTGGGGGTAGCGGGTGGCGTGGCCCTGCTCCAGCCCCACGCGCTGCAGCAGCTCGGCCACTCGCTCCAGCCTCTCTTTCTCAGTGCCCACGCCGTGGATGAGCAAGGCCTCCCCGATGGAATCCCCGATGGTCATCCGCGGGTCAAGCGAGGACTGCGGGTCCTGGAAAATCATCTGTGCCTCTCTCCTGAGCTCCTTCAGCTGCTGCTTGCTCCAAGAGGTGATGTCGTTTTCCCGATAGATTATCTGCCCCGAGGTTGGCTCTTCCAGCCGGAGCAGCGCCCGGCCCAGGCTTGATTTGCCGCAGCCAGATTCGCCGACCAGCCCCAGCGTTTCCCCCTCCGCAATGAAAAAGGAGACGCCATCCACCGCTTTCACATCGGCAACGTGTCTGGCGAGCAGGCCGGCCGTTACCGGATAGTATTTTCTCAGATTTTCGACTTCCAGTAATTTACTTACCATTTTTCAAAACCTAACCGCGCAACTATTTATGCAGATAGCATGCGACGATATGCTCGCCTGATATGACAAATTCCTCGGGCCTCTTTTCCTGGCAGACCGGCATGTGCCACTGGCAGCGGGGGTAGAAGATGCAGCCCTGGGGCGGGTCAATGAGGCTGGGGATAACCCCCGGAATAGGTGTCATCTTCTCCCGGCGTTCGGAGATGGTGGGCAGGCAGTTGAGCAGGCCCCAGGTGTAGGGGTGCTTCGGTCGGTCGAAGATATCGAGGACGCTGCCGGCTTCGGCGATGCGGCCGCCGTACATCACGATGATGCGGTCGGCAATCCCGGCCACGGTGCCAAGGTCATGGGTGATGAACAGAATGGACATATCCTTCTGCTGTTTCAGGTCGCGGAAGATATCCAGAATCTGGGCCTTGATGGTGGTATCGAGGGCGGTGGTGGGCTCATCGGCAATCAGAATCTCGGGGTCGCAGGAAAGCGCCGCCGCAATCATGGCCCGCTGCTTCATGCCGCCGGAAAACTGATGGGGATAGTACTTCATCCGCTCTTTAGCCTGGGGAATGCCGACCTGTGCCATCAGGCTCAGCGCGCGCTCACGGGCCGGCCGCTGTCCCAGCTTGAGGTGGAGGCGTATCGGCTCCATTATCTGGTCGCCCACGGTGAATACCGGGTTGAGCGAGGACTGGGGGTCCTGGAAAATCATGGCGATGCGGTTGCCGCGTATCTGCCGCAGCCGGGCCCCGGTGCTCTGCAGCAGGTCTTCACCGTGATACATTACCGCGCCGCCCATTATCCTGCCCGGCGGGCTATCGACGAGGCGCAGAATGGAGAGGGCGGTGGCGGTCTTGCCGCAGCCCGATTCCCCCAACAGGCACAGACACTCTCCCTTCCTCAGGTCAAAGCTCACGCCATCCACCGCTTTGACCACACCGAGACGGGTGAAGAAGTACGTCTTCAATTCATTTATCTGCAAAATCGCGTTGTTCATTTCTGTTTCTAAACCTGACTTCTCGGGTCGAAGGCATCCCTGATGCCGTCCCCCAGGAAATTAAAGGCCAGCACAGTCAGAAAGAGCATGATGCCGGGCTCAACAGCAATCCACCAGGCGGTGTCTAGGCTGCGCTGGCCGGCGTGTAACACCAGACCCCAGCTGGTCACCGTCGGGTCACCGAGGCCGATGAAGCTCAGGGCGGCCTCGGCCAGGATAACGCCGGGGATGGAGAGCGTGGCGATGACGATGACCGAGCTCAAGACATTGGGTATGAGGTGGCGGAAAACAATGCGGCGGTCGCTGGCCCCCAGCGACTTTGACGCCATGATGAAGTCCCGGGTGCGGAGGGATAAGGCCTCGCTTCTGACCAGACGGGCGGTTCCCGTCCAGCCGGTGAGGCCGATGGCCAGGATGATAAACCAGAGTGACGGGCCGAAGATGAAGACGATGAAGACCAGCAGCAGGAAGAAGGGAAAGGTCATCATGATATCGGTGAAGCGCATGAGGGCGTTATCCGCCCAGCCCCCCAGGTAGGCGGAGACCACGCCCATTATCAGGCCGATGAATATGGCGATAAGGGTGGCCATCAGCCCGACCTGCAGCGATATCCTGGTACCGGAGACGAGCATAGCGAGCATATCTCTGCCCTTGTCATCGGTGCCGAGGGGATGATGCCAAGTGCCGGGCGTCTCCGTGGTGATGAAATTCCCCGTGTTGCGGTCATAGATGGCCTGTTCCGCGGAAAAACCAACGGGGGGCAGGTTCTTGTTGGGGAAGTCCACTTCGGTCGGGTCCTGGGTCAGGAAAGGGCCGAGGATGGCGACGGCGACCAGAAAAATGATGAATGACAGCCCGATAACGGCGAGTCTATGCCTCTTGGTCCGTTCCCAGTAGTAACGGGTCAGGCGGCGGTTAACGTAGAGCGGATATATGCCGTAAAAGATGATGAGCAGGGTGAAGAACAGGTAAAAGTAAACGAAAGGCCCGAAGATGTGGTCGATGACCAGTAAATCGAGGAGAAAAACAAAAAGCAGAACCAGCAGCAGCCCGCTGAAGAGCAGGTGGCGCCGTCCGCCGAAGATATCGCTTATTCGCCTTATTGCCATGTCCTCAATCGTACCTTATCCTGGGGTCAAGCCAGGTGTAAACGATGTCCGTGGTCAGATTGGTGAGCAGGACCACCATGGCCCCGATAAGGGTAATCGTAATCACCACCGGGTAGTCGTTGGCGAAGATGGCGTTGAAGGACACCCGTCCCAGTCCGGGAATGCCGAAGATAATTTCCGTCAGGTAAGCCCCGCCGAAGACGACACCGGCCAGGTCAAACATGATGATGGTGATGATGGGCAGGATGGCGTTGCGAAACACGTGCTTGCCGATGACCACCCTTTCCGGCAGCCCCTTGGCCCGGGCCGTTTTTACAAAATCCTTTCTCAGATTGTCCAGTGTTGACGACCGGGCATATCTGGTGTAGCCGGCCATCATGCCGGTGCCGAGGGTGATGACGGGCAGGATGAGCGCCTTCAGGTTGGCCAGGGAGAACATGGGCAGGCCGGTATCGTAGTAGGTCTTGAACCAGCCCAGCTGCACGGAGAAGACCAGGATGAGCATGATGCCGAGCCAGAAATTGGGGATGGAGATGCCGATGAAGGAGAAGAAGGTGGCGATGTAATCGGTACGGGTGTACTGCTTCACCGCCGAGTAAATGCCGATGAGAATGCCCAGGGAGGAGGCGAAGAGCATGCTGAGCAGGATGAGCTGGAAAGAGTAAATCCAGTGGCGCCTGATGAGCTCGATAACCGGCAGTGAGGTGCTGAACGACCATCCCCAGTCGCCGCGGGCCAGATTGACCAGATAATCAAAATACTGCTGGATAACCGGTTTATCCAGCCCATAGCGAGCTTCAACCGCTTCAATGACTCTGGCCGGGTTCTGGGTACGGGCGGAAATGTTGGCCAGATACTTGTCGGCCGGGGAGCTGGGGCCAATGCGCAGCAGAATGAAGGTGATGGTCACCACGCCAAATGCGATGAGAAACGCATATATAAGCCTTCTGATGATGTAATTCTGCAAACCTCCCCGTTTCACAAATCCGCCTCCCTGGAAGGTCACTCGAGTTCAGCAAAATACCACTCATGGTGGTTCCAGCCCAGCCTCATGCCCGGGTCAATCCCCTCCACGTTCTCCTGGAAGCCCTGATTGCTACTGGGGAAGGAGAGAAAATCGGCCGGCTGGTCCTCGGCGATGAGCCGGCTTATCTCGGCGTACATCTGCTTGCGTACCTCCGGGTCGAGCGCCTCTTCTGACCTGACCCTGACGAAGAGCTCGTCCACCCTCTCGTTGGAGTACCCCCAGAAGTTGAGGCCGCCGTCGGTGATGAAGAAGACCCGGGAACCCGACGGGGCAATGGGGTGGGTATTGAAAGCGAGGACCATCATGTCCCACGGCTCTTCGCTGACAGCATCGGGGCCGTTGTTGTAATTCAGCTCCTGCTCCGAGCCGGGCACCTTGTTCATCATGTACTGGCGGAGCTGGGTGGGCCAGGGAACAAGCTTGAAGTCCACCTCGATGCCGATGTCGCCCAGTTCCTGCTTCACAAAGAGGGTGATATCCTCAGTGAGCTTGCTGCCGGTGGTGGTGACCAGCGTCAACTTTATCGGCTGGCCGTCCTTATCATGGATTGATATGCTGCCGTCAGCCTCTCGGGTTCCGTAGCCGGCCTCAAGCAGTATTTCCTTGGCCTTTTCCTTGTCGTACAGGTCGCCAATGCCGAACTTGAGCACCCCCTCCTCGGTATACCAGGGGGAAGGCCCGGGGATGAAGCTGAAGGCGGGGTCGGCAAAGCCATAGCGTATCTGGTCGATGAACGTCTGCTTGTCAATGGACATGGACAGGGCCTGCCTGACCGACCTGTCTTGTAACCCCTCCCAGCCATTGTTTCTCAGGTTGTAGACGATCAGGTCATAAGCCCGGGTGGGCACGGTGTAGACCTTGATTCCCTCCATCTGCTTGAACTTGGCCACCTGCTCCGGCTCGATGCCGCAATGCTGGATATCTCCGGCCTCCAGGGCGGCCAGGACGGCCGCCGAGGTGCCGAAGAGCTTGGTTTCATATTCCTCAAAGTAGGGAGCGCCCGTTTCCTGACCCAGATAGAAGTCCGGGTTGCGCTCCACGACGTATTTATCGTTGCGTATCCACTCTTTGAAGCGGTAGGGACCGAGGTTGCCGGTATAGGTCAGGTTGTTGAACTCCTCGGCCTCGGTGAACGCCTCAAGGTCACCCTCATACTTCTGGGCAATGTGCTTGGGGTACGGCGTCAGGGAATAGATAGCGTTATCGACGAACTCCGGGTCAACGGTCTGCCGCCGGATGACGAAGGTGGTCTCATCTACCAGCTCCACTTCGACGAATACCGTTTCCCCCTCGACCTCCTCCTGCCACTCGGTCTGGTAAGCGTAGTTGAGCCAGTCGGAGAACATGAGGTTCTTCAGGGTGTAGACGTAGTCCTCGGCGGTGACGGGAGTGCCATTGCTCCATTTGAGATCATCACGGATGGTCACGGTGTAGGTCAGGCCATCATCGGATACCTCCACCGGCTTGGCCAGATGGCGCAGGTGGACCTGCCAGTCGTTGTCATAGGTGGCGAGGCTATCGAAACACATACCGGCGTAGGAAAATGACGTTGCATCCGCGGCCAGCAGCCAGTTAAGGGTCTCGGCATCACCCCCGGACACCCCTTCAATGAAAGTTCCTTTCACTTCAGGATAGACCTGTGTTGGTGGTGCAGGCGCAGGCGATGGGGCCGGTTTCGGCGTCGGCATCGGGAGCGGCGCTGGTGGGGGTGGTTGCTGCGTTGGCGGTGTTGGCGGCGTTTGTGGGGGCGCCGCACAGCTAACTAATAGAGCTATAAAAACGATTATTAAAACAGCCATTCGTTTCATTTATGAACTCCCGTAAGTGATCTTAACCACGTAATATCATATTTTAACATTATAGCTCAATAAATAATAAATGAAAGCCGGAATGAGAATAGAGGCTCAAGGTATTGACACCGATGGGAACGAAAGTATAATTGAAGCAACCGGTTACCTGAATTCAAGTGCGTGAGGGAGGTATAGATGGAAACGGCGTGGTATTTCAGGCTTTTCTTTGTTTATCTCGGATGGTTTATCATCAGCTGGCTTCTCTACTTTATCATAAAAGCGAAGAGGATGAGCGGTCCGGGCCCGAGTCGGTCGTGGGTGACGGCCTTCTGGGCTAGTTTTATTACAGGCTTTGTATTAACCTGGTTTATTCACTATAGTATCGACCTGGCTTTCTGGGTCGGGCTATGTATTGTCATTATTAGCGAGGTGGTCTTCGCTCTGGGCTATTCAGCCATGAGAGAGCACCCGGAGAAAAAGCAGGCTGTGGTTGACTGGGGTATATATGGAGTCAGCCGGCATTCTCACGTCCTGGCGGGCATCATTTGTGTACTTGGTATGGTCATCATGGGATGGGGCTCAACTTCAGTGGCCTATATCCTCCTGTGGGTGTACTTTGCCTTATACGTGATGCTGAGCCATTTTGGCGTATTGAATGAAGAGAAATTAAACGTAGAAAGATTTGGGCAGGAGTATCTGGATTATATGAAAAAAGTGCCCCGTTATTTCTTCGGTAAGATATAGTCCAGAGAGCTATCTTCCCGCCATCACTTTTCCAAGTCTTATGTGTTGACGAGTTATCAAATACGATGTATCCTGACGTGGGCAATCATAAATTGCTTTTCAGGAGGTAGTATGAAGATAGCGCGTTTTGAGTGGCGGAGTGGGGTGCAGTGGGGCATCGTCGAGGGTGAAACAATTTATGCTCTCGATGGTGACCTGTATGGTAAGTTCAGCCAGGGTAAGAAGCTGTGCCAGCTACCAGATGTAAGGCTGCTGGCACCCTGTGAACCCAGAAATGGCGTTGCCTGCGGGCGAAATTACATGGACCACATAAAGGAAATGGGCTGGCCGGTGCCCGAGGAACCGAATCTGTTCTTCAAGCCGGTAAATACCGTAATCGGGCCAGAGGATAATATCGTCCATCCCGCCATATCCACTGACCTCCGTTATGAAGCCGAGCTGTGCTTCGTGATGAAGAAAAAGGCCAGAAACCTGTCCGAAGAGGAAGCGATGGACTACATCTTGGGCTACACCTGTGGCAACGATGTCTCTGCCATAGACTGGTTTATTAAGAGCGAGGGCCTTGACCTCATACGGACCAAGGGTTGTGATACCGCCGGACCGCTCGGCCCCTGGCTGGTGACTGATATCGACCCGCACAACGTGGCCATCAAGGGAAGGGTAAACGGGGAAACGAGGCAGGACAGCCACACCAGCCTGATGATATTCAGCGTGCCGACATTGCTCAGGCACATAACCGCGTTCATGACCCTGTACCCGGGAGATGTGGTCTGGACCGGGACGCCGAAAGGAGGTGCCAGCCCGATCAAAGTGGGCGACGTCATCGAGGTTGATATTGAGGGAATCGGCGTGCTGAGGAACGAGCTGGTCGCCCCGAAGTAAGAGAAGAAAAATTAAACAAAAGTCAGGAGCCGTCTCGGGTTGCCAATGATGATGGCATCTATCTGTTTCTGGGTTATGCCTCTTTGGCGCATCATCGGGACCACATAATTCAATATGTGGGCGTAGCCCCATCCGCCGTAGCGCACCCGCCTGGTCTTGGCGCAGATGTCATGTGACATAACGATCTGGTTTCCGTAGCCTTCTGCAATATGCTGGCGGATCTCGTAGATACGCTGCGTATCATTGGGCAGGTCCATATAGTCGTCGGCCGTCCAGTAGGTGGGGAAATGTCCCTCCCAGCCCCACAGGTCGTATTCCAAAGCACAGCCTTTTTGCAGCAGCTGCGTGCGTCCCTCATGGTCGCGGACGCGGGCGTCAATATGGCAGATGATGACCCGGCTGAGGTCAGCGCCGGACTTCTCCAGAATGTCCACAACATCAAATGGTGCCTGTCGATTTCGCCCCGGGTGCACACTCAGGCATGCGCCAGTTTTCTGCTGGGCTTTCACCGCTGCCTGCAGGACTTTATTTTCATTATCGTGCAGAGGCCAGGAGCAGCCGATTTCACCAATGAGGCCGGAGCGGATGCCGGTGCTGCCGACGCCCACGGTGATATCCCGGACTATCTCTTCCGTTATCTCATCCTCGGCCTTGGTGGCAAACTCCGGGCTCAGGCTCGGTGCGGTGTAGTATCCGCAGCCCATGACCACATTGAGCCCGGTGATACGGGAGACGTGAGCGAGCGCTCTAGGGTCGCGGCCGATGCCGGGGATGGTGACATCAACGATTGTCCGGCCACCGGCCTTTTTGAAGAGCAGTGCCTCATCAATGGCCTCCTGCTCGTCCAGCAGACGCATATTATCCAGGTTCTCGTAAGGATGGTAACGTAACCAGCTGAGATTATGCCAGTCCACCGGCTCATAGGCCAGGGCGCGCTCGCTGGCTCCTTCCGGCTCGGTGAAAATGCATTTTCCGTCAATAAAGAGATGCTCGTGGGTGAGGGTCGCACCGAGCTCCTGGCTATCGATTACGCCAAGTACGGTCTGCACCTTTCCCGCTATTTTCGATATTGCCATAGCAATTGCTCCTTGCCGGGATATTGTGGACTTCTATAGAACTCCGTACTTGTTGTATGCGTCGCGCAGCAGGGAGCCCTTGAGCAGTTCATCGCGCACCTGGTTTTCCTTGCCCACCTTTTCCAGAGCCAGCGGGACAACCTCTTTTTCCAGCTCTCTGGGAATGACCACCACGCCGTCTATATCACCAAATATGATATCGCCGGGGTTGACCAGTACGCCACCGCAATCAACGGGGCAGCCGTGGTCAATGACGATGCTCCTGCCTGCGGAATCAACCATATATATGCCGGTGGCAAAGGTGGGGAACTTCATTTTGGTGATCTGGGCAACATCTCTGGTGGTACCATCAATGACGATGCCGCGGGCGCCCCGGGCACGCGCCGCCGTGGAGAGCAATTCTCCCCAGAAACAGGTGCGGGTGGAACGCTGCGTGCAGACCACCATCACGTCATCTGGCTTCAGGGAGTCGACAGCGTCAATCTCCGGACCGTAAGGGTCATCAACCAGCTTATAGACATCGGCAGTAAGTACGGGATAGGCACGACCTACCACCACCGCGCCTTCATAAATGGGGCGGACATCGGCTCTCATCCCCTGATGGCGTGCCCCCAGGCTGTCCAAGACATCAGAAATGACCGATGCATAGAGCTTGTCCAACATGGTATCAAACATCTCGGTATCATTGGCAAATTGAGCCATTGCGGAACCTCCTTTCCCAGAATATTAGAACCATCGTGATGAGCGTTGCTATTTAACCATTTGTGCCGGCAGCCAGAGGATTAATTGGGGAAAAGCTACGCACAGGCCAAGGCCAATCATGATGAGGAAAACATAAGGTATAACGCCGCGGATGATATCAGCCGTAGTAACCCCCAGCTCAGGGGGTGCCGCAGCACGGAGGAAGAAAATGGCATAAGCAAAAGGAGGTGTCAGGAAGGACATCTGCAGGTTCACACAGATCATCATGGCCAGCCAGAGCGTATCAAACCCCAGGACGGGGCCGATGGGCGTTATGATGGGAATCATGATGAAGATGATGCCCAACCAATCGATAAACATACCCAGGATGAAGACGACAAACATAATAAGGGCGAAGGCACCCCACTTACCACCTGGGGCGCTCAGAATTATTTCCTCCACTACATTGCCGCCTCCCAGGCCCAGGAAAACACCAACGAACATGAAAGCGCATACTGCCACGAAGATTACCTTACTGGTAACCCTCAGTGTCTCGAATGCCGTCTCCTTAAGAGCTCTGAAGGTAAGCCTGCGGTAGGCAAGGGCCAGAAGCATGGCGGCAAAGGCACCCACTGAGGCAGCTTCTGTGGGCGGGGCCACACCGAAGAAGATACTGCCCAGTACGGACAGGACAAGTATCACCGGCGGCACCAAAGAGGTAAGCAGCATGTACGTTTTCTTAACAAAGGGGACCCTTCTCTCTTCAACGGGCACTGCCGGCGCCTTATGGGGCAAAAACAGGCAGTAAAGAGCGATGTAAATGCAGTACAGACCGGAGAGGACCAGGCCCGGGATAAATGCTGCCATGAAGAGCTTGCCCACCGAAATTTCGGCCATTGGCCCGTAAAGAACCAGCATTATGCTGGGAGGAATAAGAATGCCCAGGGTGCCTCCGGCACACACCGAACCACTGGCCAGGGCTTTGTCGTAGCCTCGCTTGACCATAGCCGGAAGGGCGATAAGGGCCAGCATGGTCACCGAGGCGCCAATGATGCCCACGCAGGCGGCCAGGATGGTGCCGATTAATACCGTGGTTATCGCCAGGCCGCCCCGGAAACCGCCCAGCCAGAGGTATAATGCGTCATACAATCGTTCGGCGATGCCAGAACGCTCAAGCATAATGCCCATGAAGATAAACAGCGGGGCCGCCAGAATGACATAGCTTCGTATCAGGCCCCACATGCGCGAGTAGAAAAGGTCGGTTACTTGCGGTCCGCCCCAGGTGAAGTAGCCCACGACCAAGGCGATGCCCCCAATAACCGGGGCCAGCGGGAACCCGGTTATCACCCCGATTAATACGCCCAACAGCAGTATAATGGCAATCGTCTCTTGGCTGATATCAATCATAGGCTTTATTCCTGAACAGCTGGTAGAAATCACGAATCAGGTGAGCTACGGTCTGAAAGGCCAGCAGAAATAAGGCGACCACCACCACGGTCCGGAAGGGTCCGGCCGGCGGGTACCAGAAGGTCTCCGCCAGCTTCTCCTCAATCCTCCAGGCGCGCAGCATGTAATAAATTGAAGTATCTATAAGCACATAGAGCAGGGGGAGCATAAATAATACAGTACCGATGACGTCAATTATGAGCTGAGCTCTGGGCGTAAGATGCACGTAAATGACATCTACCCGGATATGCTCGCGCATGCGGTGTACGTACGCCCAGCCCATAACATAGATGGTGGCACCGAGCATGGTGCCGGTCTCATAGGCCCAGACCGTGGCGCCGCCAAATACGTATCTCTCGATAACGTCAAAGACGAGCACCAGAACCAGGGCGATGGCAAGCCAGCTTACCGCCTTGGCCGTCCATTCACTGATGGCGTCAATCGCTCGCAGCGTGGCTCTCATAATTCACGTGACCTTTGAACAATAATATAAAAAGACCATTCTTCTGCACAAGGCACGGCGTGGCCCGGTTTCGCCCGTAAAACCGCTTGCCAGTATAATTTTGCATTTTATTAATATTTATTGGGGTGTGGCCCCCGCCCCGAGAACGGTCCCGGCACGGGGGCCAATCTGATGTCTATCGGTAGTACGGGTATTGAAGCTTGTTTGTTTCTCCCAGAGCCTTCTTATACTCATTCACTGAGTTCCAGACCTTGGCAAAGAAGGCGTCTTCCTCTGCCTTCTTGTTATAGAAATCCTCGGCAGCAGCTTCTATCTCCTTCTGGACAGCCTCGGACAGGTAGATAATTTCCATGCCCGCTGCTTTGTGCTGTTCTACCCCCCACATATCCTGATCCGATTCAACCAGATGGTTTCTGAGACACTCGGCCAGGATGGCATGTTCAAGTATAACTTTGAAGCCATCGGGGAGCTTAGCCCAGGCATCCTTGTTGACGAGGCCGGGCATGAGTACGCCCGGGGCGTGGATGCCTGGGAACATGGCATATTTGGCGATCTCATTGAAGCCAAAGGGGACGTTTACTGACGGCGAGCTGAATTCAAAAGCGTCAATCACGCCCCGCTGCATGGCCTCATAGACTTCGCCACCGGGCAGGAAAATCACGGAGGCGCCGAATTTTTCGGTGAGGATTTCACCCCAGTCACCGGCGGTGCGGAACTTCAACCCCTTGAAGTCAGCCATTGATTCCAACGGCTTGTTGCTGTAGCCGAACATTTCCGCGCGCCCTATGGTCATCACGGAGACTCCCATTACATTGTAATCGGCGAACATCTCCTGGATTAATTCCTGGCCGTCTCCCTGAAGGTACCAGGTGAGATATACCATGGGAGTTGGACCGGCAGCAATGATGTTATAGAGACCGCCGCAGGAGAATTTGTCCATATTATAGTGCATGCCGGTCTGCACTATCTCAACGATACCGCGGTCCAGAGCGTCAAATTCTTTGGTGGATGGCGCCACTGAGCCGTCCGGGAAGAATTCAATGATAAAATTCCCACCACTCATGGCTTCAACGCTCTTCGTCATACGGATTGCTGACTGACCCCAGGGGTTTGTCTCGGGCAGATATGAGGCTAACCGCCAGTAAACTTCTTCAGTTGGCTGGGCAGGGGCCGGTGCCGGAGCTGGAGATGGCGCTGGTGCTGGTGCGGGTGCGGGAACCGGAGCTGGAGCTGGTGCTGGGGCAGGCGCTGGTGCTGGTGCTGGCGCAGGTGCTGGCGCCGGAGCTGGCGCTGGCGCCGCGCACCCTGCGGCTAGCAAACCGATTAACATGATACTGACAATGCACAACGAGATTATTTTTTTCCTCATTTATGACTCCTTTGATAGAATAGAGCTTCAATATTTAGCCTTCCTGTTAAATGCCATCACCTCCTACAAATTATTGTTCATGTTTTGCCTTACTATTTCTATGCTCTGAAACGCTACGATATTCTAACACAAATTGTCAAGTAATAGGGTAGTTATTGATACAAATTTTTATGAAATGCTTTATGACCGAAATCATAAACCAGAGACCGAGGTAATGTTTAAAATAGTTTGGTGTGGAATTATACAGACTATAATATTGATTAATTAAGAGGGAGGGCATTGTGATCGAGGTGCATCTATATGGCAAGCTGCGGCGTTTTACCGACAACCTGGACCCGGCACGCGATTCTATAATAAATATAACCTCCGAAAATGGAGATTCAATTGCCGATATCATCCAGCGTATTGGCATACCTTGTAACGAGGTTGGCACCAATATATTCCTCAACGGTGAATATTCGCCGCAGAGCAGGAAGGTACATAGTGGCGACCGGCTGGGCATATTTCCCGATGATATGCAGATGATACTTGTCTGACCGTTATACGGCTATTCCGCTGCGTGAGGTTAATTTTTTCGTGACGATTTTTTTACCATGCTTGGCTGGCTATTGAGGAGCTTTCTTACTGACTCCTCATCGTCAACGATCAGTATTTCCGTCGATTTCTCTGCCATTTTGCCACCGCAACGCTTCTTGAATAATGCCGGTAAGTTCATCAGGGGAGAACGGTTTAAGCAGTAACGGACAGCCACTTTTTTCCAGGAATTTCTTGATATTTCCTTCTATAGCCAGTCCGGTGCAGAAGATAACCTTTTCTGCCGTTTGCGGGTGCTTTCTCAGCAGCCACTGGTATAACTGTCTCCCGCTCATTTTCGGTATTAAAATGTCGAGCAGGCAGAGGTCATAGTGGTTTTGATTAATCATTTTCTGGGCAATACGGCAATCAACGGCAATATCCACGTTAAAGCCCTCGTTTACAAGTACTGTGCGGCAGATATTGGCAATGACCTCTTCATCTTCCACTATCAGTATCTTCTTTTTACCGGTGGCAGCTTCAGCCATAACAAAATCCCTGCCGGTATTTATTACTTAAGCGGGCAGTTCCACAATAAACATTGCCCCTTTCTCCGGACGGTTTTCTGCGTATATCCGGCCGCCGTGTTCGGTGACTATGCCGTGGCAGATACTCAGACCAAGGCCGGTGCCTTTGCCCACTTCCTTGGTGGTGAAGAACGGGTTAAACAGGTGTTTTAAATGTTTCTTCTTTATACCTGGACCATCATCGGCAAATGAAGCCCGGATAACATCTCCTCTACGTTCCGTGGTGATAGTAAGCGTACCTCTGCCGTGTGCCTGCACCATAAAATATTCAGCGTTGATGATGATATTGATAAATACCTGCTGCAATCGGAAAACATCGGCGGTAATTTCAGGAAGATCGGGTGTAAAGTTGGTGACTACCTCAATATTGTTCACTTTTTGTTCGTAGGCGCGCAGGTCAAGAACCGATTGTATCGCCTTGTTGAGATTCACGGGCCTTTTGGTGGTATCATGCTTCCGGGCGAAAGTGAGCAGATTTCTCACCACCTGTGCTGTGCGCTGTGCTTCACGGTTTATGATTTTCAGGTCTTCTCTTGCCTCTTCGGGTATATTCTTTTTCAGCAGCAGCTCGGAGAAACCGATAATACCGGTCAAGGGGTTGTTCAGCTCGTGGGCCACGCCCGAAGCCAGCTCGCCAATCGAAGCCAATCTGTCGGATACAATGAGCTGCTCCTCCATTTTTTTGCGCTCGCTTATGTCCCGGATATAGCCCTCATTGGCTGGTTTTCCTTTGTAACTGGAATAAGCGTAGGTAACCTCAACCGGTACCTCAGAGCCGTCTTTCCGGATAATGGTTATCTCATAAAGCCCGGGGAGGACTTCACCGCACATCCTTTTTTTATGTCTTTTCACGGCCTCTTTGCGGTCTCCGGGGTGGATGAGGTCGACCATGGACATGTTCAGCAGTTCATCACTGGAGTAGCCAGTTATTTTGGACCACTCGTCGCTGGCGTAGACGTGCATGCCCACTCGCCGTTCATTATCCTGCAGCATAACCACTGCCTCTCCCGTTCTTTCCCCAAGCTCCAGCAGGGCGCGATACCTCTCTTCCGACTCCCGTAGTGCTTCCTCGGCTTTTTTTCGCTCAGTGACGTCGGTGATAACGGTGAGCAAGCAGGGTTGTTCGCCTATTTCAATCCTGTCGGCGGAGAGCAGGGCATCTATTTTATAGCCTGATTTTGTGTAAAGCTCAACTTCCAGATTTTTCACTTTATGCGCTTTTTTGAGTCTCAGCAGTATTTCCTCTCGAGCTCTGCCGCTCTTTACTATTCCCATATCTACAGTGGTCCGGCCAAGCAGCTCCTCGCGGGAAAAGCCGAAGGTCTGCACGTAGCTATCATTGACATCCAGGTAGCGGCCTTCCTCAACGGTGACGATGCTCATGGGATGGGGATTGGAATGAAATGCCTTGGAAAATTTTACCTCCGATATTTTTAATGCTTCCTCGGCTCGCCTCCGTCTGCTTTCCTGGACTTCCAGGGCAACGATGCGCTGGCGCAGTTCTTTTAGCTCAACCAAGAGCTGCTTCTTTGACTTTTCCTCTTTCATCTTCCTCCTCCCACCCAGAACATTTTACGTGGCATGACGAGGAGTAATATGACAAATGTCACAATATATTGACAATATATATGCTAATAAGCATTTAGGTTTTGCTGAGCTTGACGTATTCAGCTAAACTATTATAGCAGGTGTGTCAAGCTAAATGATAAAGTGACAAAAGGCAACATATTTGCTCACCTGTCTAGTCGAGGCTTTTCCGTATCCTGACGGTGGCTAGGGTGAGGGTGACCGCAGTCATGGCGCCGAGTATCAGGGCGTCCTGCCACAGATATTCGATGCCCACGCCCTTCACCACGATGCCCCGCAGAATACGCAGGTAATAGGTGAGGGGGATGACCGAGGCAATCCATTGCGCCACTCTGGGCATGGACTCGACGGGGAAGATGAAGCCGCTGAGGAAAACGGTGGGTACCAGCACCATGAAGCTGGCCTGCATGGCCTGAAACTGGTTCTGTGAGATAGTGGAAACCAGGAGGCCGAGGGACAGCGAGAACATGAGGAACACAGAGGACAGGACCAGAAGCAGCAGGAAGTTGCCTCGCATCGGCATACCGAAGACGACGATGGCGGTGGCTACCACCAGAAGTAGCTGGGCGTAGCCGATGATGACATATGGTATCAGCTTACCCACGATAAGCTCCCCCCGGCGCAGCGGGGAAATATTGAGCTGCTCCATGGTGCCGCGCTCGCGCTCGCGGACGATGGCTATGGAGGTTAGAATTATAGTGATGTTCTGCAGGAGTATCCCCACAAACCCCGGCAGGTAAAACACTGAGCTCTGCATGGCCGGGTTGTACCAGATTCGTGGCTGGAGAGAGATTGGCAACCGCACCTCACTCAGTTGTTTTTTGCTCATGAGCTCGGCACCTTTGTTGGAGACGATGAGGTTGGCGTTGGCCAGCGATTGAATGCCGGCCCCCGGCTCGGACCCGTCGGTGAAAAACTGTACCTGGGCAGCTTCCCCGCGATTGATATCTCTGGCGTACTCGGGTGGAATCACCAGCGCGCCCTTGGCGTCTCCTGATTCGATGCGGCTGGCGATTTCCTCATAATCTAAGGCGTAGTAGTTCACGTTGAAGAACTCCGTCTGGTCAAAGCTCTGGATGAGCTCGCGGCTCTCTGCAGTGTTGCTAGCGTCCCAGACCACAAGGGAAACATTTTCGATATCGGTTCTCACCACATAGCCCAGGATGCACATCTGTATTATGGGCAGGGCAAAAACCATGGCCATAGAGCGCCGGTCACGGCTGAGCTGGATGAATTCCTTGATTATGATACTGACCATTCGCTGCCACATGTCAGTCTCCTTTCTGCACCGACGCAACGGAATTGTTCAATTCCTGTGCCTCCATCAGTGAGATGAACACGTCCTCCATGGAAAACGGAATGCGTTTGATGCTGTGTACGGTAACCCCACCCGATTCCAGGAGTCGTTTGATTTGGGGAGAGGCGGCGCTGGCTTCTTCAACAACGATGTGTATGGCGCTGCCGAAAAGGCTTACCTGATAATAGCGAGTGTCCGCAGAGAGCAGCGCCAGCGATTGAGCATAGTCTGAGGTAATGACCTCAAGAAGCTCGCCCTTCACCTGCTCTGTTTTGAGCTGGTGGGGACTGCCGAGGGCAATGAGCTTGCCCTGATACATCAGGCCCAGACGATGACAGTGCTCGGCTTCATCCATATAGTGGGTGGTGATGAATATGGTTGTGCCACCTGTGGATAGTTTCTGAATCAATTCCCAGAACGCACGGCGGGACAGGGGGTCGACCCCGGCCGTCGGTTCATCCAGGAACACCACCTCGGGGCTGTGGATGATGGTGCAGCCCAGGGCAAGCCGCTGTTTCCAGCCGCCAGCGAGGTCACCGGTCATAGTTTTTTCTTTGCCGCTCAGACCGGCCATGGTTAGCACCCACCCTTTCCTTTCCTTGAGCGCTGCCGCTGGCAATGAGTAGAGATTGGCGTAGAAATTTATGTTCTCTTCCACCGTGAGGTCATTGAAGAGGGAGAACTTCTGCGACATATAACCTATTCTCGACTGTACAACGTCCGCCATTTTTGACATATCTTCGCCCATGACGTAGGCGTTTCCCGCCGTCGGTCCCAGGAGGCCGGTTATCATGCGGATGGTGGTGGTCTTGCCTGAGCCATTGGGCCCGAGGAGGCCGAAGATTTCGCCGCGCCCGATGCTGAAGTCCACATGGTCAACGGCGGTGAAATCGCCGAATTTTTTGGTCAACCCGGATACCTGTACCGCCGCTTCAGGTTGAGCGCTTTCTCTAGCTGTTAGGTTCACCGGTGTTTCGGGGCTGCTCCAGCCTTGCCGCCTGTCCTCCAGCCCTGCCAGCTTGGTGACAAATACATCTTCAAGTCCCGCGGCAATGCGTCGCAGGTCAACGGCTGATATCTCGTGTTCTTTCAAAACACGGTCGATTTCAGGGCGGCGCTCCTCGGCACGGTCGACCATAACGTGGACGGTGTCGCCAAATATCTGAGCCGTCTGCACAAATGGCAACCGCGATAAAACGGCGGCGACCTCGTTGACTTGGCGGGTCCTGATTTCCCCCAGTTCGCCGGGAAGCTGCGCTTTAAGGTTCTGCGGTGTGTCACAGGCGATTATCTGCGCCTTGTGCATGAAGGCGATGCGGTGGAACCGTTCCGCTTCATCTAGATAAGGGGTCGATACCAGCACGGTAACGCCTTTGGCCAGGAATCCAGCGATAATACGCCAGAAGTCGCGCCGTGAGACCGGGTCGACGCCGGTGGTGGGTTCATCGAGAAAAACAACCTCTGGCTCGTGAATCAGACTGCAGGCCAGTGCCAGCTTCTTCTGCATACCTCCGGAAAGGTGCTCGGCACGTCTTTTTCGGAAAGGCTCCAGACGGCAGAACTGGAGCAGCTCTTGCATACGTGCTTCGCTGACCTCACGCGGTATATTGCGTAGCTTGGCGAAAAAGGACAGGTTCTCCTCCACCGTCAGGGTAGCGTACAGGTTGAAACGCTCCGCGACATAGCCGATTTTGTCCTTGATGCTGGCCGCTTCTCTCACTGTGTCCATACCGAGAACCCAGGCCTGGCCGGCAGAAGGTAAAACCAGAGTGCACAGCATGCGGATGCTGGTTGTCTTGCCGGCGCCATCGGCGCCAACGAGGCCGAACATCTCCCCGCGCTCAATGCGCAGGTCAAGGTTGTTTACGGCGAGAACGTTATCGTATTTCTTCTGCAGCCCGCTGGCCTCAATAGCTGGCGTATTCATAGTTATTTATCTTCCATACCGGTGGGTATCCGTGCGTCCGCGGGCATACCTGGCTTAAGTTTCTGCTCCGGGTTGTCCAGGCTGATTTTAACCGCAAAGACCATCTTTTCCCGTTCGTCTTTCAACTGGATATTCTTGGGGGTGAAAAGCGCATTTGGCGATATGTAGACAATGGTGCCGGTGAAGCGCTCGTCAGGGTATGAGTCAACGGAAATCTGCGCTTCCTGTCCCAGTTTGACCAGGCCGATTTTTCTTTCCGGAACATAGGCGGTCAGCGTAACCTTGTCCAGTTCGGTCACGGAGAGTATAGGGAAGCCCGGCTGGGCAATCTCTCCTGTCTCCGCATGGCGGGAGGCGACCACACCGGATACGGGCGAGGCTACGATGAGCTTGTCGAGTTGCACATTGATTACGTCAAGAGAGGCCCCGGCCTGCTCGACCTGTATTTCGGCGGCTTCCACAGCTAATAGAGACGCCTGATAGGCATTATGGGCGTTGTCCACGGCGGCATTGAGTTCCTGAGGGTTATCTTTTATGGCCAGCAGATTCTGGAGCGCTTTCTGCGCCGTCGCTGCGCGGAGCTCAGCCGTGGGCAATTTCCAGAGCTCTTCCAGCGCTTTCTGGTAGGCTAAAGACAGTTCTGCCGATTTCAGCTCGCCTTCCGCGGGATAGATTTCCTTCCTCATTGTATATATGCTGAACCAGTCAAGGCTTTTTAATGTCTCCAGATTGTCTAATACCTTTTCCGCAGTATCAAGTCGGGTCTCAGCTAACGGCACATTCAGGTCTTTTTCAATCTCTTTCTCCCGCAGCAGATTTAATTCTGCCATTTCCAGCTCCCCCTGGGCGGCGATGATCCTGGCCTCCAGTTCCAGCGGGTTACTCTGAACTTCAAGGGCATTCTCCCAGGCTTTTTTAGCACCGTCCCTCGCTATTTGAGCCTGCTTCAGATGAGCACGGGCCAGGTTTACGTTGGCTTCGGCCTGCCTTCTCTGAGCTTGAAGCAGGGAATCGTCCAGTCTGACCAGAATGGAGCCGGCTTTGATATGGTCGCCTTCGTCGGCAGCGATTTCGACGATGCGTCCGCTGGTCTCGGCGGCAATAGTTACGTCTCTGGCTTCGATAAACCCTGAGGTAAGGATTTCTTCACCGGCCAAGCTTTCTGAGGAGTGGCCGAACGACCACCAGAGGGCCACAGCAACCACGACCGTAACCAGCAGGACAGCCAACAGCCTCATCTTTTTCCGTTTCATTTCGCCCTCCATTTAGTAAAATTAATGTAATAAAACCCTATATTTATTACAATATTATAGTGATAGACCTTGACATTGTCAATATATTTTTATAAAATTTATAAAAATATTACATAATTACACCAGATGGTTATCTGGGAGACGGCTGATGAATGGTTTTGAACGGAGGCGAGAACAGAAGAAGGACAGCATCCGCCGGGCGGCGCTGGAACTCTTTCAGTCTTACGGGTTCAGGAAAGTAAGCATCAATGATATCGCCCAGAAAGCCGGTGTCTCCCAGGTCACCATTTACAACCATTTTGGCAGCAAGGACGAGCTGGTACGGGATGTCGTGAAAAACCTGCTCTACAGCCTTGTTGGCAAATACAGTGGCATGATCAAGGAGAAAAAGCCTTTTCTGGAAAAACTGGAAGCGATTGTCTTTGATAAATCAGAGCTTGTCGGGCAGTTTCACGGTGAATTGATACAGACGGCGCTTTCACAGGACGCTGAAATGCGTCAGTTTGTGGAATCAATATGGCAGGGAGAAATCAACCAGCTGCTCATCGACTTGTTTGAAGACGGGAAGAAACAGGGCTATGTCAGCTCTGAACTTTCGCAGGAAGCTATACTTACCTACTTCGAGATTATACGACAGGGCATGTACAACAGCCCTCACATACGGGCAAAACTGGAGAACAACCCGAAGCTTACACGGGAGTTAATCTCTGCTTTCACCTACGGGTTGAATGGCTGAGGCGAGGTGGCGGCAAGAGGAAAATGGCAGGTCAGGGATTACCACGATTTATGACCTGTTCCTCCTCAAGACGGGAGATATCCTCATCAGAGTAGGCGAGGAGGTTTTTCAGGACTTCCGCGGTATGTTCCCCTAGCCGTGGGGCCGGGGCATAAACTTCCCCCGGAGTTTCCGAAAGATGCATCGGTGAACCGGCGATTTTTATCCGGCCCATCTGTGGCTGGTCCATTTCCACCAGCATTTTGCGGTGCTGTATGCAGGGGTCCTCGCAGATCTGTTTGATATTATTTATTGGGGAGTGGGGGATGGACTCCTTTTCCAAGATTCTGCTCCAGGCGCGGGTGGTTCTCTTCACCATCTCCTTTTCAATGATTTTAATCAGTGATTTTCGATTGCGGGAACGCAGCGAATTGGTCTTGAATTCAGGTTGCTGGCATAAATCTTCGCGGCCAATCGCAGCGCAGAAACGTTTCCAGATGCTATCGTTGCCGACGGCGATGACCATCCAGCCATCTCTGGTGGACACAGTCTGGAAGGGAGCGATGCTCGGGTGTGCGGAGCCTAGCGGTCCGGGTATATGCCGGCCGATTGTGTACCGGACAACGGCATTTTCCAGAACGGAGAACAGACCATCCACCATTGAACCATCGTAGCGCTGGCCCCGGCCGGTTTTCTGGCGGTGCAGCAAAGCGGCGAGGACGGCGATGGCTGCCTGATGCCCGGCGAAAATGTCACCTATCGATGCGCCAGCCCGACAGGGCGCGCCATCTTCGGGGCCGGTGATGCTCATGAACCCGCTGTATGCCTGGGCGATGACGTCGTAGGCCGGGCGGGAGCCGTATTCCGGGGGTGTATCGTGGCCGAAACCTGATATGGAAGCGTAGATGATGGCCGGGTTTATTCTCTGGAGTTCTGCCCAGCCAAACCCCAGTTCCGCCATGGTGGTGGGGCGATAGTTCTCAATGATAACGTCCGATATTTTGACAAGCTCGCGGAGAATACCTTTGCCCTTTGGGTGCTTGAGGTCCAGGGCAACGCTTTTTTTGTTCCGGTTAAGGCTGACGAAATAGGCGCTGCGGTTCCTGTCCGGTTCACCGGCGAAAGGGCCAAATTCCCGGGCATCGTCGCCATGCGGTGGCTCAATGTGTATCACCTCGGCACCGAGGTCGGCCAGTATCATGGTCGCCACTGGTCCGGCCAAAACGTGTGTCAAATCGATGATGCGCACCCCTTCCAGGGCTCTTGCCATCGGTTATTCTCCTTTGCTCCGGTGCTTGAAAGGGAAACGTAAAACAACCGCTATCAGTTTAACCTCTCATTGCCAGAAATTCAAAACTTCCTTGACAGGCAAATTGGGTAACACATAATATGAAAATAAGAGGCTGTGCCATGTTCGGCCTTGAAGATGCAGTGTGTGATTAATAGGTGAGAAATGCTGTCTTATTATGGGCGTGAAGGGGAGGCACGGCCGATAAAATTGTGCCGAAGGGAGTTTTTAAAAAAGCTGGCCTTGCTGGGCGGGATGGTGATGTTATCGTCATTTTTCCCCGCCTGTCTGAGAAAAGAAGCGGCAATTAATAAAGCGGTCGCTCCGGCGGCGGCAAAGGATGCAACCATGAATGCTAAAAATCCATTGACCAAAATCAGCCTGGTACGTACTGGCGACCGTGCCGAGGGAGTGAGGAGAGCGCTCGCCCTGCTTGAGAGCAATCCGGTGCAGGGCAGAGCCGTAACCCTCAAACCGAACTTTAACACCGCCGACCCGGCTCCGGGGTCAACGCACAATGATACTCTGCGGGCTCTGGTGCTGAATCTGCAGAAAATGGGGGCGCGCAGTATAACCCTGGCCGAGCGTAGCGGGCCGCCAAATACCCGCGACGTGATGGAGAGCAAGGGCATCTATCCGCTGGCCAGAGAACTGGGTATCGAGGTGGTGAACCTTCAGGAGCTGGGACCCGAAGGGTGGGTGCACCTGAAGCCGGCCGACAGCCACTGGCAGAACGGTTTTCACTTTGCCCGTATCTATCTGGAAGCGGATGCCATTGTCCAGACCTGCTGCCTGAAGACACACCGCTACGGAGGCCATTTTACCCTATCGCTGAAAAACACGGTGGGGATGGTGCCCCGTACCGGATATCCCTATATGGGAGAGCTGCACAGCTCACGCTACCAGCGGCAGATGATTGCCGAGATGAATACCACCTATAGCCCGGACCTGGTAGTGCTGGATGGCGTTGAGGCCTTTGTCGATGGCGGCCCCGACCGGGGCAAGCGGGTGAACGCGAATGTGATGCTCGCCGGTGCCGACCGCGTGGCCATTGATGCCGTGGGCGTGGCCATATTGCGCCTGTTCGGAACCACGCCGGAGGTCAGCCGAGGGCCGATTTTCGAGCAGGACCAGATCGCCCGGGCGGTGGAACTGGGGCTGGGAGTAAGCTCACCCGAGAAGATGCAGCTGGTAACCGACGACCCGGAGAGTGAAGAGTTCGCCGGCAAAGTCCGGGAGATTCTGCTCAAAGGTTAGCCATTACTCCTGACTCATTTGTATTCTGTTTTTTATTCAGCTGGAAGCGCCTGCTCCGATATTTTTCAGAAACTGGGGTCCCTCAGGTATATCTGTGTCGGGTCGGTGTGGCGCAAGGTCTCCACCTTGGTCATGGTGCCAGAAGCAACGTCCAGCACCAGCTGTAACAGCTTGCCACCGGCCTCTTCGATCGTGTCCTTCCCCTCAATGACCGTGCCGGAGTAGAAGTCAAGACTGGTAGGCGCCATGGCCAGAGTCTTGGGGTTGGCTGTAGTCCACATGAGCG
>SMTZ1_10000590_pt1 | contig 34302 bp, 29 predicted proteins | sample DeeMarSWOR136_30_FD_25667 | JGI IMG/M metagenome (IMG submission 25667)
AGCTTTTACAATACCACCTCCTTGACCTCTAGGATCAAAGGAATAGTAAAATTAACGCCGGGTAAATTCGATCCCAAAATCCCATTCGAGGCTTTAGCTTGGTCATATAAGCAGGAAATAGATGATTTCCTAGAATCTATCGTCAAAAAAAGGGAGCCGACGGTTTCAGGAGAAGAAGGAAGGAAAGCTCTGAGATTTATACTTGCAGCTTATGAAGCTAACCGGTCTCAGTCCATTATTAATTTAAAGTAGATGAAATATATGAAGCAAAAATCAAGGGTCGTGATAATAAAAGCCGACCTTAACTCGATAGAAAAAGCGGTAAATGAATCAATAGATTTAATTGATGGCTTAAGCGACCTACCTGGAAAAAAAGTCGTTTGTATAAAGCCAAATTTATGCGGATTAAAATCTTCGAGCTCGGGACAAACAACTGATCCAAGAATAGTAGAAGCAATAATCAAAAGAGTGAATGTAGTTTCTAACTGCAAAATTAATATTGTTGAAACAAACAACTCACAAGCAAGCGCGGATACAACCTTCGAAAAATTGGGATATATGGACCTCACGGATAAGTATCCTAATGTTCGATGTGTAAATCTGTCAAAAGATACAAAATTAAGGGTAAGTTTGAATGGTGAAATATTTAGGACATTGAGCGTTCCTGAAACTATGCTTTTCTCTGACTATTTTATAAATGTAGCGAAGTTGAAGACACATGTTGACTATTATTATACAGGGGTACTTAAAAACGCGTACGGACTTTTAGTTGATCGTCATTTAAGAATGCAATGTCATGGTTTCATGGATAAAATCCTCGCTGATTTGAACACAATTTTCAAACCTGAGTTGTCGGTTATCGATGCCGTAGTTGGAATGGAGGGATTCGGTCCAACTGATGGCAAACCAAAATATGTAGGTGCCATAATTGCAAGCAAAGATCCAGTAGCCGCGGATGCAGTGGCGGCTCAGATTGCTGGAATAAAACCAACTAAAGTAGGATACCTGAAACATGCTGCAAAGAAGAATATAGGAGAATTCAAGGATATAGAAGTCTTGGGTTGCGATATAAACCATGTGAAAACAAAATTTGAGTTTATTCCTCGAAAATGGTACTATCTTGGTAGGGCATCACTACGGCTACAAAAGTTTTCCAAGCGGTGCTCAAATTTTGCAAGATTCCTGAGTCTAACTAGAAGCGCATTATCAACTATTGGTTTCTCTGATTTGGAAAAAAGAGCTTCATTTTCAGATATGTTTGGTTTGGTTTGGGATACAATCTTTAAAATCGATGGCTAGAAATTAATGAAAGTGCGAGCTATATATCTAGTATTTTCCAATTGTTTGTAAGCTCTGAGGGGTTGTATACTTGAAAATGCTTTTGATAAGTTCCCAATTTCCTAATATGCTTACTTACGGAATCCATTTTTCACGTTTGACCAATCACGAACTCGTTTTTGCTCAAATCATTCCATTAGCGAAGAAAAACAACTATGAGAAAAAAATCAAACATTTCTTGAAGACAGAAGATGTCAAATCGAAAGTTATTCCAGTCTATCTGAAATCCCCAAACAGTCGTTTCCGTAATCTTCTCAATCCAAAGATTCTTCTAACTGATTTTCGCAGTATTTTTAACACTCTGAAACAATTGAACCCAGATGTTGTAATTTGTATGTATGTACTTGACGCTTATCCTTTGGCGATATTAAAAAGTATTTTCGGTTATTCGCTTTTTGTGGTAGCAACAGGAGGAGACATTAATCTTCGTCAAGGACTTGTACACAAATTGGTAAGAAACTTCATTTATAAAAGGTGCGATCTGATTTTTGCTGTTTCAAATGAATTAACACATAAAATCAAAAAAGAAAGCGGTTGTAACTCCATAATTGTACCAAACCCCATTGATTCGTTGTTTTTTATGCCACGAATCTATGAAGGGAATGTGCGCGAGAAATGGGGCTTAGACCAAAAAGATTTTGTAATTCTCACTGTTTGTAATCTCGTCAAATATAAAGGTGTACAAATAATAATCAACGCGATAAATGCTTTGAAAAACGCTGTTAAACATAAAGTTAAGCTAGTTGTAGTAGGTGAAGGAATAGAAAAAAAAACGCTTGAGAATTTGGTAGTAAGATTAGGCCTCAAACAAAATACAATTTTTCTTGGCTTTAGAAACAGAGAAGAGTTACTAGAACTTTACAATATTGCAGACCTTTTTATATTAGCCAGTTATTCAGAAGGACTTCCTGCCACGCTGTTAGAAGCTATGGCTTGCGAAAATGTTTGTATCTCTACTGACGTTGGAGATGTAGGAAGAGTGATAACCGAAGGCTTTAATGGATTTTTGGTTGATAGTGGAAATCCCATGATGCTCACAAAAAAAATTGAGGAGATTTTTTCTCTCCCAGAAAAGAAAATCTCCTCTATCCGAAAACAGGCCCGAAAAACAGTCACAAAGAATTATGACTTCAGAAATTCAACAAAAATTATGATGGAAATGATTACTTTAACGTTTTCTAGGAAGACTGTAGACAGAATGGTGAATTAATGAAAAAGAATTCTCTTATTCCAGCTATCAAACTATATGATTATATCGCCAAAAATTTTTGGAATGGGTGCGCAATAATCGGTCCAGATCCAGGACTTAAGCTTGAGTTACGGTTTTTAAGATTTGTTAAGAGTTATTTGCCTTTCCTGAATTGTGCAGACGATTGTTATTTTCTTCAGGCTCAAGGTTATTGGATAAAATGCAATTGGGACCTTTTTGAAATTACTGGTGATGTCGACTATAAAGAAGTAGCGATTGCTTGTTCAAAGGAAATACTGAATAAGCAAAAAAGCGCTGGATATTGGGAATACCCTTTAAAAGCTTGGAAAAAATACGTTTCCACTGTTGAAGGAACTTGGGCATCGATTGGTTTATTGGAAACGTTCAAACACACAAATGAGTCAATTTATTTAAAAGGTGCACTGAAATGGTATAATTTCCTAATTAATCGAATTGGCTTTCAAACCTACAAAGATTCTTTAGCCATCAATTACTTTGATACTCCCAAGTGGCGGGTGCCAAATAATACAACGCTTGTCCTAATGTTTTTAGCTGAATTATACGACATAAGAGAGGACCCCAAAATTTTAAAGTTTAATGATAAGATGATTAAATTTGTTCAATTAAACCAAAATAGTAATGGAGAATTGAAATACGCGGTTGAAAAGGAACATTATTTATGTTTTCAATACAACGCCTTTGAGTTTCTAGATTTATTCAACTACTATAAAAAAATCGGCGATGAAAGAATCAGAATCATCTTAAAAAAATTAGAAAAATATCTTTCCACGGGCGTTACTAAAATTGGGAGCGTTAAATATGACTGCTTTCAAACGTTTCCGGAAATAATTTACCATTCAGCTGCAGTGGGCGCTGCCTTAATTAGTGCTGCATCAATTGGCCTTCAAGATTACAAAAAAAGCGTAGAACGCACGTACACATTTTTGTTCAAGGAACAAAGACCTGATGGATCTTTCATGTACAGCAGAAATGACATGGCATATGTGCGAAAATCCATGGCGAATGGTTTTCTTACCGATAAACGGTCATATCCACGGCAATTATCTTACATTTTACAGCACCTTTTAATCAAAGCCAAATTAGAAATTTAAAGAGTCAATTGCCATCAATTCCTATTTGTGGAACGTAACATTTCTTTGGTAATAATTATACACCTAGTAAAAATTATGTAGGGTTTACTGAACCAGAAAAATATCTGCAGGAGGAACTTAAACATGAAGGTGCAACATAAGGAACAAATTAAAAAACCTCTTCTTGATGAATTTGCCAAAGGGATTTATCTAGATAATTTATGTAAATAATCCTTTCGTATCTTAACGAAATCTGGATTGTTGACTTTTCGTGCAGAGGACATTGAATGGCTTGTTACAGAAGCTATTGAAAGAACATCACGATGGATTGTTGATGAGGCTATCAGAAGAGCAGTAGAAGCAAATGAACCAAAACCCTAAATTTTTGAGCTGAAATTATTTGTGTTGTAAAGAGGAATGGGCTTATGCCATCAGAGACATCAAAAAAGCGATTGAACATATTATTACGGCGCAAAAGAAATTAGAAAAAATACGAGATAAATCACTTAAGCGATATAATAAACTCGGTAAGAAACATGGAACCCCAAATGAATTGGATGAAGTTCGAGAAATAATTGATAGAAGCAATGAATCAATGGATAAATGCCTGTATATTAAGTATATGATTAATATTTGAGTTTGACTCCAAGATGCTGTTAGTATATTAAAATTCCAGAGCTTCCCAATGATGATTTAGCTTATGTAATCTACTATCTAGTCTAGGCTGGCACACCGTCATAAATCCTTATTTGGTCACACCAAATCTTCTTTTCTGGAAGAACTTCTCCACCATAAACTTTTTCAACCGTAGTGAAAAAGTCTTCATTAAGCATCGTTGGAACCCCTGAAATGTCAAATACCAAAGTGTTGTCTATCCAAACCTTAACCGCGCCGTTAGTTGGATGACGTAGTATATAATAACGCAAATGGAAAAATTCTCCTCTTGGAAGTTGAACGGTTTTTGATTCAATCCAAATTGTCTCTAGCGTTCCGAGGTCAGCATGCGCATATCTTAAGCTAAGAGCAAACGTAAAATTGTCACCGCTCATCCCCACATGCAATGGCATGTAATAATAGTAACTGCTCGCCTTCCACTCACTAAAGACATCAATTATTTCGTGCCAAGGAGACCAAGTTGGGTAATCATGTGGTGGCTCTAGGTCATAGTCGCTTCTAAGTTTCAATCGTGAATCAACATAAAATTCATCTGTAATCCCTAAATCTTGAATCCAAAGGTTAACATCACATCTGTCACGTGTAGGCATTCCCGGATAAACCTCTAGCTCAAGAACCTTACCTCCCATTGCTGAAGCATCATTCACTATAGCAACTCTTGCACTAGATGTTTGATAGTTAACATGTGAGCTAAATGGAAACGCTGAACCGTCTGTATATACGAAATGGTTTGGTCTTCCATTACTATCTGTTCCAAGCGTAATATCACTGAAGTCGGTTTGAAACAGCAAATTTTGTGATATCGGAGGCGTTACAATTAATCCTGAAGAAGTAATTATTTGAGACGTATGAGGCTGGCTGAAAGAATTTGTCGCAAAAAGTAAAGGTGTTAATAGCAAAAGAACCATGAGGAGTTTGAAAGTACGCATTTTTCTTCGTCCTGTTGAACATTCAGAGCTAATTTACATATATCGTAAGTCTTAATAAACATTTATCTATTGTTGTTTTACGCAAATACACATGGGAAAAGGCTAATTCACATGAAAACCACTTCCTGCAGTTTTTATCTAGTTAAATCGGTAGCGACTGAAACGGTCTCATTCAAGCGTTGAAAGAGGTAAAGGGGTTAATTCATTGATTATTCACCAAGGAAAAACGCCATGCAACCTAACAAACAGAAAACTTCTTGTAATTAGCACCTTTTACCTAGATAAAACACTTCATAAAACTTCTGATTTGGAAATCCTGCTACAGTTAGCAAAACGAGGATACACTCCCTGTCTAATGGCAATGCGATCAAGAAGTATACCACAACTCAATAAAAATTTTCATGTTCGAATATTTTTAATTCCTTTACGTGATAAGCCGATAATTTCACAAGTTATGTATACCCTCATTTTATTCTTCTTTCTACCTGTCTACATAGTCCTTTTAAAACCAGAGTTTATTATTATGCTCCCAAACTTTTGTATTCTCAGTTCAATAGCAAGCCTTATTCTTTCCAAGTTTACGAAAGTTAAGTTCATATTGGATGTTAGGAGTACTCCGGTAGAAATTTCTGGGTTTCGAGGTTGTCTACAAAGTTTTGCGTTCACTATATCCGTTCTTTTAGCCAAAAAGTTCTTTGCTGGAATGACAATCATCACTTCTCCTATGAAGAAAGAAATCTGCAAAAAGTATAAAATAAATCCAGACAAAATTGGAGTATGGACTAGCGGTGTTTCAACTACATTATTTGATCCAAGGAATTATATTTCTGAGGGTGCAAAATTGAAAACAAAATTTGGGTTATCTAAAAAATTTGTTATTTTTTACCATGGCAGTTTCTCGGCTACCCGCGGATTAGTTGAAACTATAGATGCCATAAATGTGTTGAGAGATACATATCCTGATGTGGTTCTGTTTCTTCTAGGAAGCGGACCTATAATTTCTGAGCTTAAGGACTTGGTTCAGAAAGAGAGCCTCCAAGGTAATGTAATTATCCATAATCCTGTAGATTATGCAGAAGTTCCAAAATTTGTCGAGATGTCTGATTTATGCATTACACCATTACCAAATCATCCATATTGGAGGTTTCAATGTCCACTTAAACTACTGGAATATTTAGCCATGGAAAAGGTTGTTATTGCCACAGACATCCCAGCTCATCGGTCAGTAATTGGAAAAGAGAAGTGTGGGTTATATATTTCATCGATCAAACCGACTGAGATAGCAAAATCAATAGTATACGCTTATCATAATAAAGATAAACTTAAAGAATGGGGTAAATCTGGTCGAACGATTGTAACTGAAAAATATACATGGGAAAAAGTAGCAAATGATTTAGAAAATTATTTATTATCTATTGATAACTGAGATGGATTTTGTGAATAGAATGGATAAGAATAAACTTTTATTTTTTCCGTTTTTCTTGGGCATAATACTTATGGTCTATTCATGGTACTTAAGTTATCCTTTATCTATCGATTCTTTGGGAGATTTTGTTTTTAACCATGTATCCATTGCATATTGGATTAGCCTACCCCTAACTTTAGTACCAATGTATCTAATATCTTTAAACACCAAAAGCAACACGTTACGATGGTTAATCACTGTAATCGCTGTTCTAACTATGTATTCATTGTCATACTTCTATCCTATGGTTCCAGGATCTGACTCACACTATTTTAGAGGTATGAATGAATATTTCAGCAAAACAGGCGATCTAACTCCTTTTGGGCCAAAGCATCTTTACTTCCAGTGGCCTTTATTCTTTCTATTAATAGATATGTCCACTTCTTTGATTGGAATCAGTTTGGTCAGTTTCGAATTCGTGTTATACACAATTATAGGTTTCCTGCTTGCAACAGCCATGTATATATATGTCTCAAAAGCATATAGTCAAAGCGGTTTCTTGGCTGTTGTGAGTTCCTTCATAGTGATGTTCTATTTCTTAAACTTTCAATGTGTACCTTTTTCATTTGCTTTTTCTTTTCTGTTTTTGTTGTTCATGCTCGAGGCTCAATGTATAACGAGTCTAGAAAGGACGTTTGCTACAATTATCTTGTTTACAGCCATTACATTAACTCACTCATTTGTTGGTATGTTCTTTGTTCTGTATGAATTCATATGTTACGTACTTAATCGAAACAGAATGCGTTTTAGGTTATTCGTGCTAACCTTGATGATCTATTTAGCAGTGCTATTTTTTCAAGCGGAATTATCGTTTGCTCAAATTATCAACACAATCCTGTCAGCATCTCCGGACTACGGCATGAAAATTGCAACAACCATTAAGCCATCTTCTGTTCCGCTTGATGTGATCGCTCAATTGTTTTCCAGATTCGTTGTCATCGGAACTACCTTATTATGTCTTGCCGGTTTCATTTTCTTATACCTCAAGAGAGGAATAAGACTTCTTGACAAAGCTGTTTTCCTTAGTGGGGCACTCTATCTAGGTGTCGGTAGTCTAGTTCTACTTCTTGGCTTACGTGCTCTACCTTTAGTAATTGTTCCTGTTTCGCTTGGAGCAGCTTACATAATTGAAAGCAGAATTAGACCATATCTGAAATATCTTTTTTTAGTTTTGTTACTCCTATTCGTATTCATTCCAATTCATTCATCATTTAATGACTCCCAAATATTTTTCCAAACAGAAGAAGCTTATCGAACTGAAAACTTTATGATTGACCATTACAACTGGACGAATTCTGGGCGCATACTTGCTCACATCAGAGTGATAAACTACTTACAAGCAAAGCAACCCAGCGCTGCCCATTATGAGAGCGACTTTTCGGTCCTTTTTCCAAGAATTAAAGACTATGATAGTATAGTTTACACGGTTGGTTTAGGCAAAAATCTTCTAAGGTATAATTATACTACAGAGAGAATACTTCGTGAGGAAAAACTTAACGTGCTATACAACAATGGTTTTTCCTATATAGCGACAAAAAGTTCAAACTTCACATGGGCACCTACACGCTAATAAGCTATAACACAATAATCTACAAAAAAGCATACAGAAAGGATTAAAGAAATATGATTTAATGAGAGGTAATGAAGCTTACAAAAGGTTATGGACGAAGAAAGCTAGGGCAAATTATGAAATAAGGTTTGTCAAAGAAGGCTTTTTTGCGCCAGCATACATTTGGCTCTTAAGGAATGACAAAATTAATTTTTTTCCATAAATGTGGCATACCCATGCTGCAGGATGGAAATAGTTGATTCGGGACGTTAATATCTTCGGTCTTAAATTCTCCGCGTATCATTCTCCCTTATTTTTGGTGTCTGTAGAGATTAAGCAAATTTTTAGTCATCTTAAAATGAGGACTGACTGAATTTTAACATAGAAGATTTGACTTCATACTACGTAGCTAAACAAAGTTTATGTCCTGAAGCCCGATGGTAGCGTTAATTAATATCGGATTAAGATAGCGATCGTTTGAAAATGAATACTGGTTATGTGCGCTATTAAGCTATTGAAGTTTGGACAGTGGTTTTTTATGAGAATAGGAATAGTTGGAAATGGGACAGTTGGAAAAGCAGTTAGCTATGGCTTCAGATATAGAGGGCACGAAGTTTACGTTAACGATCTAAAGCGATTCAAAGATGAAAAAATGTATAGCAAGAGTTACTTGATGCAAACGTGTGACTTTATTTTCATCTGCGTCCAAACTAATTCATGTCCTGACGAAAGTCTAAACACTAGCAATATAGAACAAGCAGTAAAGCAACTTCACGACAGTGGACAATATCTCGATCAACATGAAAAAAAGAATCCAATAATTGTCATAAAAAGCACAGTTGTTCCAGGAACAACTCGTAAGCTAGCCTTAAGGTTTCCCGACCTAAAATTTGCAGTCAACCCAGAGTTTCTGCGTGCTGACCATGCTCAAAAAGACTTTCTAAACCAAGAAAGAATTGTGATTGGCGTCAGCGACGCTGGGATAGCTGAAGACGTTGTTAAGGTCTATGAAGGATGGAAATGTCCCATAAAAATTACAGACTTTGACACGGCTGAAACCATAAAGCTTGTGGCAAATTGCTTTCTCACTTTGAAGGTTGCATATGCCTGTGAAATAGCAAATATTTGCAGAATATTGGGGGTGACTGCAAACAGAGTGATGGACGCTGTGACATTAGACTCCCGTATTCATCCAAGTCACTTAGATCCATCCAAAGGACCTGTTCCTAGAGATAATCATTGTTTACCAAAAGACCTGTTGGGTCTGATTCGTTATTTAGAAACTTTGGGTTACGACTGTAAATTGTTGAAATCTGCTAGCGACTTAGGCATTGAGAAAGAATACATAGGATACCCAACTTAACAAATCATGCAGGAAATTAAAATTCGACGGAGGTTGCTTCCATAATGACTAGCGTTACTATTATTATGCCTATATATGGCTCCGAAAGCTACATTCAAAAGTGCATTCGGTCTCTATTGGTCCAAACTTTTAGAGATTTCGAAATTCTTATAATTGAAGACCCTCCATATGACCGAGCGAAAGAAATAATTGAAGCATTTAAAGATGGACGAATAAAATACTTCAGAAACCCAAAACGTTTGGGACGTTGCAAAAGCAGGAATATTTGTATACAAAGATCAAGAGGGAAATATATCTTTTTCACTGATGATGACTGTGTTGTTGCCAAGGATTGGATTGAGCAAGGACTGAAAGCGTTTAATGGTGAAGATTGCATAGGCGTAGAGGGTAAAACCTACTATGTGTCTGGGGAATACAAACCAACCTATTCCGATCACGTTGTTCAAAACGCAGGAGGCAAGCACTTTATGACTTGCAATGTGGCTTACAAAAAAGGTCTCTTTGAAAGCATTGGCGGTTTTGATGAAAGATACAAGGCATTGGGCGATAGAGACTTTGGATTGAGAGCAATGAAGTTCGGCAGAATTTTCTTCAATCCTAAAATGATAGTATATCATCAGAAAGTCAATTTGACGCCGAAAGAGTTCATTCACGAGGGTCAAAAAATCAGGTATAGAGTTTTACTTTACAAGAAGTTTGGGGAAAGACCTTTTTTCATTTGGAAAATAGTTTACCCAACGCACTTGTTGGCGCTCATGTTCCCATTATTAGTCTTTGGAAGTCTGCTTAAAAATAGCTACAAATCAAAAGAAGACTTCGCTCTTTTTCCTTTTATTTATGTTAAGCTAGTTTATGAGCGTCTTAACCTCTGGGATGCTTGTATAAAGGAAAGAGTTTTTTTGATTTAATAAAAATCGAATAAAAACTGTTTACAAAACCATAAATCAAAATGTATTGTCGACAGCATTGAAGAGACTGAAGCGCGCTGGCTTGTCCACAAAATGGTTGTAAGTCTGTTTTTGCTTATATGAGCCTGAAATGGACTTCTTTGATGAACGCGTTTTAGCAGCGCTTAAGGACGGCAAACCCAGAAGCTTCAAAGCGCTTCTGAGCGAAGTGGGGTTTAGCCATAATACTTTGCAGCAACATCTTACCCAGTTAGTAGCTCGGGACCTTGTTGTCAAGGATAAAATGGTTTCAAGCAGTCTGAGAAGACCTAAATTCGCCTATCATGTTCCATCCATAGCAACAAAGCAGGTGACCCCTACACTTCAAAACCCACATGAGGCACTAGTGATCATGCAGTTTAGTCGTCTGAGGCACCTATGCAGGTTCGAGAAGGGCGGCTACTGCAAAGAAGCAAGAAAGAATTGCGAGCCTTCAAACTGCCCCAAATCAGAAAATATGAATCATAACCATTTTACATCAATTTCGAGACAAGCCAGCGCGCGACCAAGATGTGACAACAAGGCAGCGCTAGGAGATGAAAATAATAATGCCAATTGTATCCGTTGCTATATGTGTTAGAAATGGAGAGCGGTACATCAAAGGTTGTTTAGACTCGCTACTGAGTCAGACTTTCAAAGACTATGAGATCATTATAGTTGATGATGCGAGTTCAGACAGAACTCTTGAGATAATTAGTGCGTTTCAAGATGATCGAATAAAATGTTTCAAGAACAAAGAATGGTTGGGCATAGCAAGAAGTAGAAACATAGCTATAAAGCATTCAGTTGGGAAATATGTTTTTTGCACAGATGCTGATTGCACAGTAAACAAGACGTGGATTGAAGAAGGTCTGCGTTGTTTTGAAGGTAACTACATAGGAGTGGAAGGCAGCCTCATATATGTCTCCGAAAACTACCAACCCACCTTTTCTACTGCATTTATGGAAAACAGAAATGGCGGACATTTCATGACAGGGAGCGTAGCCTATTGCAAAGATATAATTGAAGCTGTTGGAGGATTTAATGAGAAAATAAATCACTTTGCCGATAGAGATCTCGGTCTCAAGGTTACCAAGCTTGGCAAGGTGTGCTTCAACAAAAACATGATTGCAGTTCATCCACTGATAATCCAAACACCCGGCAGGTTGGTTAGATCCGCCAGTCGCATTGAAGGTAGAGTATATTTATTCAAAAGATTCGGAGATAGAGCCTGCATATCATGGCGTGTTGTGAACCCCTTTAACTTAGCCAAGATTATATGCCCAGGATTAGTATTTTTAAGTTTATTCGCTAACAGATTCAAAAGTAATGAGGATTACAGGCTTTTACCCTTTACATATTTATTTGCGCTTCTTGAACGATTTCATGTATGGAAGGCATGCGTTAAATACAGGGTTTTCCTGATTTGACAAGACAAAACTCGTCTTTAGTTTAATGCGTGACAACAACCATAGCTACAAGGTGTCAATATTTACATAGAATTATACCTAAATGCTTTGCTTGCTTTTTGTTTTCTCAAGAAAGAATCATTTGGGAATTATTTCTTATTTACACTTAATATCAAATCTTGCATTTTGCGCTTCATGGAACGACTGATTATCTTATCTCAGAATTCAAGAAATTGTAGAACGAGTAAGAGGCAAGATGAGAATAAGACCATACATTTTATTTGTCCAAGCAATTTCACCAGTGATAGCGGTGCTTCTTCGCTTTCGTGGATACATTGAAATCTCAACTAGAATAACAAACGGAATGGTTTCCATTACTTTTGACGATGGCTTGAAAAATCAGTTTGACTATGCTTTTCCGCTAATGAAAGTAAGAAGGATTAAGGGTACTTTTTATGTTACAACAGATAAAATCAGGGATTTTTCACATGATCCTTCTTTCATGAACATTTACGAACTTAAAAACTTACAAGCTAATGGTAACGAAATAGGTAGCCACAGCAAGACCCATGCATCTCTTCCTTCTTTGCCGGATGAACGGATACATGAGGAATGCAGGTTTTCAAAAGAAGTTCTTCAATTCTATGGGTTTGCAGCTGACAACTTTGCCTACCCCTATGGCGACACAAACAAGCATGTTAACTCAATCGTTTCTCAATACTATCGTACTGGCAGATCAGCATATAAAAAGCCGTATCTTATGCATCTTTCATCATCTCAATTCGAATTGACTGGGTTTGCAGGAGAGACTGGCGACTCGAGTGTTTTGCTTCGTCTTCAACACATTATAAATTTAGTGGCTTTAACAAATAGCTACGCCATTGTTTTCTTTCACAACGTGATTCCAAATAAGCGCTCAGGTCGTATTACGATCAGTTCACAGGACTTCTCCAGTTTCCTCGACTATGGTGTTTCCAAAGGTGTCCAGTTTCTTACTGTCAGTCAAGCGTTAGATAATGCGCACGCTATCCTGAGCAATATAGGAATGAAATTCAATTTATTTTTAAGGTAGAACCTTAATACCGCGTGCACCCGCTACCAAATTTGAAAGTAGGGCACACACAGTACGGTCAAGAACCAACTGGTGAGACAATGAGATTTCCGTTTCTAAGATTTTTAAAATGCCCCTATTGCGGGTCTGATTTTAGAGTTGAGGTTGTAATTAAGAAAAAAGAGGATGAATTAATTAATGGATGTGTCAAATGTGAGTGCAGTGAATTTCCAGTTCTTGAAGGCATTTTACTTCTCAATGAGAAATCTCTGAATAGGCAAATTATCGAACTTATCAAAGAAAGACGAGTGGAAGAGGCGGCAATTCGTGTTTTAGGCTACGATAGTTTTGAGCTAATCAATTCTCTTGAACGATTCAGCTTATTCCCACCTCCAGTTCCTTTAAAGATATCACGCACATTAGGGCAAATCTTGTCAAGGTTGGCAAAATCCAGAGCAGAGCGTAAGTACGGGAGACTCTACAAACGGTACTCAGACAAGAACATACCATTCTATGATTTGCTAGGGAAAGGCGTATTTGAGACCTACCTTAAACACAGATTTTCAGCTGAATCGTTCTGGTCTATTTATCCATTCCTACCAATACTCAGGAAAAAACAGGAAAGACTTCTGGATTTGAATTGCGGGACAGGACATGCTTCATTTGTAATCTCTCAATCTATACGACAACGACAACTGTGTTGTGCTGATTACTCATTTACACATCTATATTTAGCCAGGAAGTATTTTGCTCAAAACGCTGAATTTGTTTGCCTTGACGCCAACCTTCCGCTACCGTTTAAGGACGGAACTTTTAGTTCGATCTTAATTTCAGACGCGGTTCATTATGTGCATTCTCATTTTTCTTTGGCTCACGAGATGGAACGCATTCTTTCTCCAGATGGTCTACTATTGCTCTTGCATGTGCACAATTCTCTTACTAACAATCGAGCGGCGGGTTATCCATTAACTCCAAAAGCATGGGGTAATCTATTTAGGGCTGGCAAGCTTGAGATTAATGTACTTCCAGAAAAAAATGTCGTTGAAAACTTCCTGTTTCACAACAAACTTGACTTAGTAGAAGAATACACTGAAGATACGCTCAATTCTTCAAATGCAATAATACTTTTGGCAACTTTGGATAAATCGCTTCTTACAACTTATGATAAGGTAAACCGCGATTTTCTTAGTGCCAAAAGCAATTTAGTCATTAATCCAATTTATGAAATGACTGAGAAAGAAGATCAAATTCTGTTAGAACGTCCTCTCCACGAATATTCGTTAGGCGACTCTTACCCAATAAGTGAGAAATACTTGCCAAAAAACCATAAAATGTACAAAGAATCTATTAGTGGGAGACAAATCCGCATTTCTGATTTAGAGAAAGTTGAGGATTTGATGAAGAAATTTATAATAATCAATGTTCCAGAGAAATATACATAGCTTATCAACAAGCACGTGTTGAACTGGAATTGTGCCATTTGAAAAGGGATGAAGCTTTTGTCTAGATACGTTGTTGCTGAAAACCTATCGGCTGAATCATGGAATTCCTTCTTGAACAAATTCACTGAAGGGAATTTCCTACAATGTTTTGAGTATGGTGAAATCGCAAAAATTGCAAATCCACGAAAAAAAGTTGTTAGACTGTCTATTACGTATGATGGGGAACCAGTCGGAATAGTTCAAGGTATATATCCAGTCTACTTCGGGTTCGGTACGACTTTGAGAGTAGATTGGGGGCCAATAATGAACCCAGAGAGTGGGGCAAATCTTCAACTGGTTGTAAGTCTTCTTAAAAAGCTTGAGGACTGTTGTAGGAGAAGGCAAATAATCCATGCGCAATTTTCCGTTCCTGACTCCTTTCAACTCCATGGAATATTCCACAAGATGAATTATGTATCCGCAGGGAAATCTAACGAGTACGTTGTAAACCTTAAAGAAGGAGTGCAAAGGCTGTGGATGAACATTCACCATAACAAGAGGAGGAACATAAAAAAAGCTTTGGAAGAGGGAGTGGAAATTGTTCAATCACATAGGAACGAAGATTTAACAACCTTCTACTCTTTGCTCGAAGCCTCAGCGAAAAGGCGAGGATTTAATCCCTACCCTCACTCTATGTTTGAGACAATATGGAAAACATACAAACCTGAATTGTCAAAAGTGTTTCTTGCACATTGGAAAGGAAAAACCGTTTCGGGAGTTTTCGTTGTAATTCATGGAAAAACCGTTTATGCATTAGGTGCGGGCTCGTTCGCCACAGGCTGGGGAGCTAGACCTAACGATTTGCTCCACTGGAAGGTTATGGAGTGGGCTAGCAAAAACGGTTACTTCCAGTACAATATGGGAGGAGTTGATGAACCTCCTCCAACTAAGGAGTCTACTAAGTGGGGGATATGGAGATGGAAAAGAGAGTGGAAAGGAAGCCTTGAAAAAATCGAAACATTTAACAAGATTATCCTTCCACAATACAAGCCGATGCTTCAAGCTAGGGATCTTGGGTACAAGGGCATCATACGACTAAATAGTATATTCGACTATTTAAAGCGCAACTTGAAAATTTAGATCGAGCCAATTTCGGAAAGGAGACCAATTTTATATTACCCGCTCCCACTCATCCATAATAGTGTAATAGCATAGGCTTTGTATTTCTCACCTGAAATAAAGCTTATATTACATAATAATGCTTTTTGACAGAATATTAGAGTAAGAAACAAAGAGGATGATTGATTGAGAACTCTAGTTACTGGTGCTGCTGGTTTTGTCGGCAAACACCTTATACGAAAACTGCTTGATGAAGGGCATAAAGTAATTTCCTTTGATAATAGAGAATGCAATATCGGGACGAAGGCAACTCTAGGCGACATAGCTTCATTTGATTTTGAGCAGATTCTTGAGGGCGTTGACATTGTTTTTCATTTGGCGAGTCTTCTGGGTACGGCTGAGCTGTTCCACAGAATAATTGAAGCTGAAAGAGTGAATGTCCTCGGCACTCTAAACTTGCTTGAAGCAATGCGAAAAAAGGACGTGAAAAAGATACTGTTCACCTCAAAACCCAATATCTGGAAACATAATCCATATACAATCACGAAACAAACATGCGAAAATTATCTGGAAATGTATCAATACGTCTACGGATTCCAGTCAATTATAACAAGACCCTATAACATCTATGGTCCTGCAGAAGAGTTAGCTGAATATAGGAAGGCAGTTCCATACTTCATTATAGCTGCGCTAAAGGACGAACCTTTAGAAATCTTTGGTGATGGAGAACAAACGATGGACGCCATATACATTGATGATGCAGTTGAAGCTTTAATTCGCAGCGCCGAGATTGCTCCAAAGGAGGTCGTGGAGATAGGCACCTCCAAACCAGTAAAAGTGAAAGACCTAGCAGAAAGAATATTGAATCTTACAAATGCCTCTTCTTCTATTGTATATGTCCCAATGCGAAGAGGTGAAGAAAATACCAAAGAAATACGTGCCAATGGGGACATGAGCCAACTTTTAGGTTTCTCGCCAAGGGTTAGCTTGGATGAAGGTCTGAAAAAATCTATCGCTTGGTACTCAAAGCACCTCAAAGAATTTAGTAACATCTATAAATTTCAGGCTGAAGACTTTAGATTACGCAAGAAATGAAGCATTACAGGCTTACAAGAATGTAAGTGCTTTGTTACATGCATAGAATCGTTGTTGAATCAAAATTTCAAAGGTCAGGTAAGCCAATCAAATTTGAAATAGCGCATTAATTATGGTTTTTCTGTTTTCAAAAGAAGACTAGCGCGAATGTGACTTGCTAACGTCTTTTTCTAAGTACAATTGCGATGCCAATAATTACTATAATGCTGATTATTGTAGCTATGAGGAAGATAGTGTTTGCTGAAAGTGTAGATGTGGGCGTCGGAGAAGGCTTTGTCTCTGTTGGTTCAGGCTCTGTTGGTTCAGGCTCTGTCGGTTCTGTTGGTTCAGGCTCTGTCGGTTCTGTTGGTTCAGGCTCTGTTGGTTCAGGCTCAGGAAGTGTAGTCTGGTCAATAACGGTTACGTTCATTTGTTGTTCATTAGTTGTAACCTGTATGCCTGCTCTGAGTAAAGCATCTCCAGCCTTGGGTAGCCAAATTCCAAGTGCTTCACCAGTCACACCAGTCCTACTTGTGCTTTCTGGGTTAAGTGTGTGCGTGTCCGAATATCCAATGGCTTGGGCCGATTGAACCAAAATGTATTTGCTTACCCACCAGTCCAAAGCTACTGGGTCTGTACTCGCTGCAAGAACATTAGTTCTTGTTGCAGTGCTGTAGAGTGTTTGAGGTCCACATCCTTCATAATTGCATGGTATGGCGTTTACCCAAATGGCGCAAATAATGTTCAACGATGGCATCCGCGTTTCCGCCATTAAAGTACCCATACCACCAGTAGGGATACTGTCGTGACCATTCGCTAAACCTCCACTGTATTTGCTTTCGGACTGGACACCCATATAATGTTTGACGGCGCCTGTCACTCCATAAGCGTCGTGAGACTTCAGAACTGGAAGATTAATGACTTTTAGCCTGTTTTCGTAAGTTTGACCGTTCCATATTCCATATTTGAAACTGATGTAAGTGCCGTAGACCGTTCTAAATTTAGGGTATGACACGTATATTCCGGTTATAGGATCGACGGTTCCATTAAGAACGTAGCCATCATTCAAATCGCCAGCGGAGTACTCGTCTACTCGGTTGCCACTTATTGGTATCCAGTCGTAAGTCGAAACCTTAAAGGAAGATGCGAAGCTATCAACCGCTTGCTGTGTAGATTGCGAATGATTTTCGGCATTATTATTAGGCCAATCCATGCTTCCACCCCATTGACCGTTATCCGCTACGACTATTTCACCGATGAACCCTTGAGGATGAGCAACAATAGCTTGGATTAGCTGCTTTAACACATCAGTGTCGGTTCCTCCTCGCTCAGCCCATTCTTCATTGATTTTTATTAAGACAACATCGTTTGGTTGAATTATAGAATAAAAGTCTAAGCCATTCTGAGCCATAAGGTTGATTAAGTTGCTTACTGTTGCTATCTGTCGCCCGTTTAGCGCGTAAATATTTGATGGTGGAGAAACCGTAGCTGTGCTATTAGAAAGAACCAATTGGATTTCTTGGTTAGGATTTTGAGCGTTTACTGTTATTAGGCTTTGGCAAAATGGCACAGCAACTATAGTTGAGCTGATTATTAGCAAGACCAAGCCTAACGATTTACTCCATCTGTCCCAATATCTGAGGGTCTTAGCTACAGCTCCAACCAAGAATGTCGCCAGAAGAGAGAACAGACCTAAGGTGTTTGTTAAAGCAGCCCGTTGACAAGGGTACGTTATCCTCGAAGGCTTTGAACCTGTTCGAAAAAGAAACCACAAAAAACTAACAACACCTAAAAGTACTACCCCCTTAGTCCCATGTCTCCTGCAATAGCTATTGGGAGAAATGATGATTGAGCAGATCTTCTTGCATCTTTTATGAGCCAACTTGAGCCCCTCTTCCCTGATCCTTCTGGAGACCACTACTGAATACCTACTATACTGCACTTCAAATCTCTTAATGATTGCGCTTATCTCAACAAAAGTACTTGCTGTAGCCGATTAGCAGCCATTCATTTATAAGCACAATAAGCACAGACGCGTTACCCTAAAAATGCAAAGCACCTTAAGCAGGACGCACGGTTGATGAACTAACCCCACAATGAGCACTTAAACCTTTGACACATGTACATTAGCGAAAGAGTCTTCTTAATTTAGAAATAGAAGTTAAAACTATGCGCGCGAGAATGAGGTGCAAATAGAATTAAATGATACTTCCTGCCTATGGTTTCCGGTTTCGGAAAACGCATGCATATTGCCCAGTTTATTTGGATGCGTTCTCTTTGTCAACTGATGTTCCTTTTGTTCCAAACCGAGTTAAACTTAACGCGTACCCGCATAATCAAAGCTTTTTTTAAAGTATTCAGTTAGCTTTTCTCTGAGGTGGTAATTCCTTTGAGGGCCATAGTGATTCATCATAGTTTTAGGGAAGTGGGCGGGGCGGACCAGGTGAACATAGCTACGATAGAAGCGCTTCGCGAGATGGGCTTTGAGGTAACCCTAATCACGATATACCGACCCAAGTTTGACGCAATTGAAAAAGTGCTTGGCGTGGATTTTAAGTTTAAGGTTGACAGGGTTAGATGGGTGCTTCCTCCTTACGTAGATGTATGTTGGCCCATTCATCTTCATGTCGTACCACCGCTTCTAACTCTGGTATTATGTTCAACTCTTAAAGCAGATTTAATCATAAATACACATGCTGATTTTCCAATCCCTTACCATTTCATCCTCCCTTACTCCACACTTAACGGCGCGCCGCTCATTTCGTACATACATGATTATGATTCTCCGGGATGCACTTTTCTTAACAGAGCGTATCCATTAAAGTATCGACAATCTATCCCTTGGAGGTTTTACTTCACATCGTATCGCCTATTGTTTGGGCGCATGCTGGGTGCCCTTGAGCGATATGCTTTTTCCAAGAGCCTTATTCTAACAAACTCGTCCTTCACTAAGGAACACATAACCTCCACGTACCCTGAAGTTAAACCAATCATTGTCAGACCTCCTGTAGATGTGAAAAAGTTTAGTAACATCATGGAGTCTAAGAGAAGGGAGGATAGAGTCCTAATCGTAGCTAGAATAAACTCAGAAAAGCGGCTGGAGACAGCGATACAGCTCGCTAGACTTTTGTCAAATCACATTAAATTCACGATTGTTGGGACATACAATGCCTCTAAGTCTAGCGTATCTTACTATGCACAGCTGAGAGAAATGATTGAGCGCTATGGGTTGGAAGAGACAGTTGAGATTAGAACAAACATCAGTCTTAGCGAACTACTTGATTTTATGGCTAGGTCGAAGGTCTACTTCCATACAAAGCCAGGTGAGCATTTTGGAATATCCATAGTTGAGGCTATGGCTGCCGGACTCATACCCATAGTACCGGATTACGGTGGACAATTAGAGTTCGTCCCAAAGCAATACCGTTATCGCACGCTGGCAGAGGCTGCTGAAATCGTTAAGAGAGTTATTAATATTCCCCAGAACGCGCGATGTGAGGTAAGCAATATAACAAAACAGTTTTCTAGAGAAAGGTTTAAATCTAGAATGAAGAGCATCATCAAATATTGTACGGAATAAATTCTGAAGTAGATATTATATATGTCCATGACTAACTAGCTTGCTTTTGTCCTATTGAACTGATAGCAGTGTGATATCTGTTGCGTGTTGTTATTTTTTCTAATGTGCCTTGGAGGTTTTTATGGCAAAGGTATCAACATATAGCCTCACAATTAGCATGTAAAGGAAATAATATCCTGTACTTTTAAAATCCAATTTGGCTACATCCTACCATCTTAATTCAGAACTGTAAAGAAAATAATTTTCCATCTTTAATCTTCGAAAGTTTTTTTAGGAACAAATTTAGATCAAAGGAGGACTTTACTCTGTTACCATTTATTTACATAAGGCTTATTTATGAGCGCTTAAGCCTTTGGGACATTTGCATTAGAGAAAGAGTCTTCTCAATTTAGCATGAGCAGATAAAAGCAAATGCGCTCCAAAAACTGCAAGGAAGAATACGAAAGTTGAGTAGAAATAATCCTACTGTAAGCATTGGTTTGCCGGTTTTTAATGGTGAAAATTATCTCGAAGAGACGTTAGACTCGATTCTATCTCAAACATATCAAGATTTCGAGCTAATCATTTCAGATAACGCCTCCACTGATAAAACACAACGGATTTGCCAAGCATACGCTACCAAGGACGATCGCATCCATTATTATCGTAACAAAATAAATCTCGGTGCCTCCAGAAATTTTAACCGTGTTTTTGAGTTATCCAGAGGCAAATACTTCAGGTGGGTGAGCCACGATGATGTGCTTGCCCCTGAGTTTTTATTAAGATGTGTTAATGTACTTGATTCCGATTCATCTATAGTTTTATGTTACTCCAAAGCAGGTTGCATTAATGAACATAGCAAATTGGTTGGTAGTTACGACTATATTGGTAGATTTGATTCCCAAAAACCAAATGAACGCTTTGGGGATTTAATTAGTATGCGTTATCCCAGTTGGATAATAATTTTTGGTCTGATACGGTCAAATTCACTTAAAAATACCCAACTTTTTGGAGATTATATTGGTGTTGACCGAAATCTATTGGCAGAAATTGGTCTCGTGGGGCGCATGTATGAAATTTCCGACTACCTGTTTTTCCGTAGAGAACATGCTCAAGCGTATACAAATAAGGGGTTTGACAATTACCAAGAAAAATTGGATTGGTGGGTAAAACCGAAATCAGCTGCTCGGCTTTTTTTCCCGTACTGGAAAATATGCCTTGAATATTTCAAATCTGTGCATAGAATACCTCTCAAATGGTCTGAGCGATTACTTTGTTACAAACAAATATTTAAGTGGTTACTTAGAGAAGGATGGCTTTTAATGTGCAAAGATGTGGCTATAAATTTACTAGCTCACTCAAGGTACAAAAAGTCCTTCGGACCACTTTACAATTGGTTGATTCAAAAAGGTGGCATAGATTGAAGGTCGCTATTCTCGCTGGAGGTTTAGGCGCTCGTTTCCGTGAAGAAACCCTAAATATCCCAAAAGCACTGGTAGAAATTGGTGGACAGCCGATCCTCTGGCATATAATGAAGTACTATTCTCACTTTGGTTTCAATGAATTTGTAATCGCCCTTGGTTACAAGGGTGAATCTATAAGGCGCTGGATAAGCGAACATTCATGCTCAACGAACTTAAATATTCGTAAAGGAGAAGCCGACTATTACGAAGTTTCCTTCTCTCCCGAGGATAAACAAAAATGGATTGTATATTTGGTCGATACTGGAGAAAAAACCCTTACTGGCGGTCGGATTAAGCGATTGGCTCCTTGGTTAAACAATCAAACCTTCATGTTGACTTGGTGTGATGGTTTAGCAGATGTTAACCTCGACTTGTTGCTGAAGTTCCATCATTCACACAATCGATTGGCAACCGTAACTGCTGTCCAACCTCCCAGCCGATTTGGACATCTTGTTTTGAAGGGCGACACAGTAGTCAGATTTAAAGAAAAGCCTCGATCTGGATGGATTAACGGAGCCTTCTTTGTTCTCGAACCTGAAGTACTCAATTATATTGAAGGTGACGCTACTAGATGGGAAAAAGAACCTTTAGAACGATTAGCAAATGATAGCCAATTAATGGCCTACCGTCATACTGGTTTTTGGCAGTGTATGGACACCTTACATGAAAAAATGCTACTAGAAAAACTATGGCAAAAAAATAAAGCACCATGGAAAATCTGGGATAGTTGAAAATATTTTGCTCAAGCTCATTTTCCACAATTTAAGATTCATTGGTGAAAAAACCTAGGAGATAGACGTTAACTTGTTTGCTAATTATCGATTAAATGAATATTCTCATTTGAGAATGTAATATTTGTTATAGTTATCTAAGTGATAAATATCGTGTAAGTATTTCAACAGGAGACAGTTGAGTATGCGTGTTTTGGTAACAGGTCACAAGGGATACATAGGCTCTGTTATGGTGCCTATGTTGTTGGAAAGCGGCTTTGAAGTTGTGGGGTTCGACAACGATTTATATGAAGAGTGCGTTTTCGGCGACGGGTCGCTTGACTATATCCCTAAAATTCCTTACATTAAAAAAGATATACGGGACATTAAACTTTCTGATCTTAAAGGCGTCGATTTTGTGGTACACCTTTGTGCGTTGTCAAATGACCCTCTTGGGTACTTCAACCCAGATGTAACTTTTGAAATCAATTATGAAAGTTCAGTAAAGTTAGCAAAACTATCAAAGAAAGCAGGTGTTCAGCGGCTAGTATTTTCTTCTTCGTGTAGTGTTTACGGTGCATCTAAAGAGGGCATAGTTGACGAAGAATCTGATCTTAATCCTGTTACACCTTATGGAGTATCGAAGATTCGTGCTGAAAATGATGTTTCTGCTTTGGCTGACTCCAAATTTAGCCCGACTTTCCTGCGGCCTGCAACAGCATATGGAGTATCTCCGATGTTACGTTTTGACTTAGTTCTCAATAATTTTATTGCTTGGGCTTACACACGCAAAATTGTTTTGTTGAAGAGTGATGGTACAGCTTGGCGTCCAGTTGTTCATATTGAAGACATTTCTCGTGCTTTTATAGCTGTTTTAAACGCTCCAAGGGAATTGATTCACAATCAAGTTTTCAATGTTGGCAGAACTGAGGAAAATTATATTGTGCGGGAGCTTGCTGAAATAGCCAAAGAAACAGTTCCTAATTCAGAAATAAGATATGCTAAAGATGCTGAAGCTGACAAACGATCTTATCGGGTTGACTTCAGCAAGATAAATTCTACACTTTCTGAATTCAAACCAAAATGGGATGCTCGTTTAGGAGCAAAACAACTCTATGAAGCCTATAAAAAGTTTGGCATTGTCCTTGAAGATTTTGAAGGGCCTAGGTACAGACGAATCTCACATATTGAAAACAACGTCTCTAACGGCATTTTAGACAAAACTTTGCGCAGAAGAGTGCATTAATATGAATAAAACCTTATATTATAGCCAAATTTCTGGATGTAGATCATGTGGAAATCAGGATCTTAAACCGATAATTTCCTTCGGCAAAACCCCTCTTGCAGATGCATTGGTGAAGAAAGAGCAACTCGACAAGCCAGAGCTGCTGATTCCCCTTAATTTCGTGTTTTGTACAAACTGTTTTCTTGCGCAAATAGTTGAAACTGTAGATCCAAAAATTCTATTTTGTAGAGACTACCCTTACTTTTCTTCCACTTCAAATGAATATTTAGAACATTCCAGAGAAAATGCGGAAGAACTCATAAAATCAAGAAAACTAAACTCAAAAAGCTTAGTTATTGAACCCGCATGCAACGACGGCTACATGCTCAAGAACTTTTTGGAACATGGAATTCCAGTCCTCGGAATCGATCCAGCGGAAGCACCTGTGAAAACGGCAGAAAGAGCAGGAATTCGAACTCTTTGCACATTTTTCAGCAGAGAACTTGCAAGCAAGCTTCAACAAGATGGGTTGCAGGCTGATGTTTTGATTGCCAACAATGTATTGGCCCATGTTGCAGATCTTAGCGGTTTTCTTGAGGGTGTTCGAATAGTATTGAAAGATAGTGGGGTGGCAGTTATTGAGGTTCCTTATGTTGTTGACCTGATAGATAATTGTGAATTCGACACAATTTATCATCAGCATCTTTGCTACTTTTCTCTAACGGCACTAGATCATTTATTCAGAACCCATTCTCTATATATTAATGACGTACGCCACTTATTTGTACATGGTGGATCATTACGTATTTATGTGGAGCATGTAGAGAACGTTAGCAAATCGGTAAAATTTCTCCTGGAAAGAGAAGCATTGCAAGGGATAAATAAGTTTTCTTACTACCAAGATTTTGCTAGAAAGGTCAATGAATTGCGGGATTCATTAATGAAAAAACTCGCAAATCTTAAGCAACAAGGAAAAACGATTGCTGCTTATGGAGCTGCAGCGAAAGCAAACACTTTTCTAAGCTACTGTGGAATTGACAACCGACTTGTAAACTATATAGTTGACTTAAATCCTTTTAAACATGGTCGTTTTATGGGAGGTAATCACTTGCCCATCTTTCCGACAAAAAAGCTTCTGGAAGAAATGCCTGACTACGTTTTGTTACTTTCATGGAATTTTGCAAAGGAAATTTTGGAACAACAGAAGGTTTACAGGCAGAAAGGAGGAAAATTCATTATTCCAATACCAAAACTCACTGTTGTCTAGAAATAATTCATCAAAGCAAACGCACTGAAATTCGATCAGAGGGAAACTAGTAAAAACTTAATGCGCGGGCAAAGATTTAGAAACGAATGTTCTCTATATCTATTCCTTGGCGCGCATTTCTCAGCCACTAATTGTCATCCACTATATAATAGTGGTTTTCGCGCGCGCATGAAAATTAAACTAATGGATTGAGAAAAAGATGCCATCCGATTCTATTTGCCAAAATTGTGGCGGGCAAGCGATATCCATATTTTATGAAGTTGGGAGTGTTCCCGTTCACACATGCTCATTGCAATCAACCAAGCAGAAAGCGTTAAGGTTTCCCAAAGGTAAAATCCTCTTGGGCTTTTGTGAAGAATGCGGTTTTATATCCAATAGCACTTTTGACCCTTCGATAATGAGCTATTCGTCTTCGTATGAGGATCAGCAGTGTTTCTCTTCGACTTTCAATGTTTTCGCTCAGAATCTTGCAAAGCGTTTGGCTGAGAGATATAATCTCTGTAACAAGAATGTTTTGGAGATTGGTTGTGGGAAGGGTGATTTCTTAACTCTGCTTTGCGAGTTGGGTGACAACTCTGCTGTAGGGATTGATCCCGCTTATGTAAATGAGCGTACCTCCATTAAAGTTTCAAAACGGATAAAATTCATTCGAGATTACTGGTCGGAAAGCTATGTTACTCATCCTATGGACTTCATATGCTGCCGGCACACTCTTGAGCACATATATAACACAAAAGAATTTCTCAATAGCGTGCGACATATAATAGGAAATAATCTGAATACCGTCATTTTCTTTGAAGTGCCAGACGTAACTCGTGTCCTACGCGAACTGGCCTTTTGGGATATCTATTACGAACATTGCTCCTATTTCACTCCCGGCTCACTTGCGCGGCTATTTCGTTCCTGCAAATTCGAAATCATAGATCTTTACCGGGATTTTGATGATCAATACCTGTTAATTGAAGCGAAACCTGTAAGCCAACCATCAAAAAAGACACATGAACTCGAGGAAAGTATAGCGGATATTAGAAATGATGTTCATTTTTTTTCTACAAATAGCCGTGAAAAGTTAGATCAGTGGAAAAACAGATTGCAACAATTTAATGCAGACGGAAAAAGGGCTGTGGTATGGGGATCGGGCTCCAAATGCGTTTCTTTCATGACGACACTCGGTGTCAAAGACGAAATTAAGTATGTCATTGACATCAATCCCCACCGTCATGGCAAGTATCTCCCCGGTGCTGGTAAGAAAATCATGCGTCCGGAATTCTTAAAGAAATACAAACCCGATGTCACTATCGTGATGAACTCAATCTACTGCAATGAGATTCAAAAAATGCTTGATGATATGGGGGTAGCTACAGAGGTAATCACAGTATGATTGGAATAACAGGAAAACAAATGAACGCATTATCTGAAAATCATTGTCCTCTTTGTGGTTCGAAACAGTTGAAAGTGTTTTTTGAGATGACAGATGTTCCAGTCCATTGCAATGTCCTTTGGCCCAGTCGAGATACCGCCCTGAATTGCCCCAAGGGAGATATCAAGCTGGCGTTCTGTCCTGATTGCAGTTTTATTACGAATATGATGTTCGATCCGAACCGCCTCGAATATACCAAAGAGTATGAAAACTCGTTACATTTCTCTCCTCGTTTCCAAAATTACGCACAATCGCTTGCAGAGCGGTTGGTTGAGCGCTACAATTTGCATGAAAAGAACATAATTGAGATCGGATGTGGTGATGGTTATTTCTTAACACTCTTATGCAAGCTTGGAAATAATTGGGGAATAGGTTTCGACCCCGCCCACATTGAACATAAAAAGGATGTTGCTTTAAATAATCGAGTAAAGTTTATTATTGATTATTATGAGGAAGACTACAAAACATATAAAGCAAATCTTGTTGTTTGCAGACAGACATTAGAACACATATATAATCCAAAACGCTTTCTAAAAATGCTGAGACGAACAATTGGCAGTCGCATGGACACGCATGTATTCTTCGAGGTACCTAATGCACAGAAAATTTTTCACGATCTCTCCATTTGGAATATTATTTATGAGCACTGCTCCTATTTTACTTCCATCTCTTTGACACATACTTTTTCCTATTCTGGATTTCGAGTTTCTGAACTTGCTAAAGATTACGATGACCAGTATCTTTGTATCCATGCAACGCCAGACGATCAGCATTTGCCATACTTTGATACTGGAGATTCGACTGAAATCGATCGTATTACCAGTGACATAGAATCTTTTACTGCAAATTATCGAAACAAAATTGAAATGTGGAGATATAACCTAGAACAAATAAAAAAGAAAGGGCAGCTAGCAGTTGTATGGGGGGGAGGTTCGAAGGGAGTTACTTTCCTGAATATATTCAAGGATTCTGCAATCGATTACGTAGTAGATATAAATCCCTATAAGCTAGGCAAGTATATTTCAGGAACTGGTCAGCGAATTGTGAAACCTAAATCTCTGCTAGATTATCAGCCTGACATCATAATTGTGATGAATCCAATATACCTGTATGAGACTCGACAGATCATAAATAAACTTAAATTAACCTCCCAATTGATATCTGCATGATATGCAGTCAGAAGAACAAGGCATAACCCAAGTGCAATTAGAAATCTTCTATTCACAATTTTTTTCCTAATCACTTTTAGTCCCCATTTATTCCTTAACAGCAAATAAATTTTAATATTCCTACCCCAAATTTTTGACGAAAATTAAATGGAATAAAATTTCCTATTTGATCAGCAATAATATGATGGTGCTTATATGCAAGGCCTGAAATTACCTTCCAGCGTGTTATATAAAGATAATGCCAGCGTAATCTTGAAGATTGCCACAATCGTCTTGGGAGTTTTGGCAATTTTCCATCAAGATCTAACGATTATAACAAATGATGCATTACAAAGTGAAGTAATGAGCTATGTACTGATTATACCTTTTCTATTCATTTACCTGATCTACCGCAAAAGAAAGATGCTTAACCAAATAATACCCATAGAAAATAATGGCCAACCAAAAAAAATAAAGCATCTATCAACAATTATGGGAATCATCCTCTCCACAACTGCGATATTGCTCTACTGGCACGGCTCATACACATTCACACCACTAGAATACCACATGTTCGCCCTACCAATTTTAACAGCTGGACTAACCCTCCTACTTTTCAACCTACAAACTTTAAGGCAACTAGCTTTCCCGATAGCCTTCCTCATATTGCTAGTCCCACCCCCAGCAGAAATCCTTTACACCATAGGCTCAACACTATCCATGATAACTTCAGAGTTATCCTACAAAATTATAAGTGCATTTGGCATCCCATCAACCCTAATAAGCGAATATGGAAACCCAATAATACAGATCACAACTCTAGACCAAACAACGGTGTCCTTCGCTGTAGACATTGCATGCTCAGGTATCTACAGTCTCATCGGCTTTCTAGTATTCGCAGTTTTTGTTACATATATAATTCGAGATAAACCTTGGAAGAAACTCGCCCTGTTTCTCACAGGGCTTTCACTAATTTACATACTTAACATAACAAGAATAACCACAATCCTCATAATAGGCTACTACTTAAATGAAGAAACTGCACTACAGCTTTTCCACCTTCTAGGCGGCTGGTTCCTAATACTCATAGGAACATTTTTACTACTTTTATTTGCAGAAAAAATATTTCATACACAAATCTTTGCCAAACCAACACAAGAATGTAGAGAATGCAACCTAAAGCCTAAGACAAACCATAACTTTTGTTTCACGTGCGGTAGAATTCTAAAGCCAGCCTCCATCAGATTCCAGAAAACAGATATAATTAAAATAACTATAATACTTGTCAGCGTAATCTTGCTAATATCTATTCAAACTCCGGTTTTCGCCCTAACAGAAGGCCCAGCCCAAATATTAACCCAGACACCTGCAGGCGAACAAGGAAACACGCAGCTCCTACCACAAATCCAAGGATATACGCCAGTTTTCCATTATCGCGATAAAGACTTCGAAGAACTATCAAAACAAGACGCCTCACTTGCATACATTTACCAACCCTCAGATAAAACAAAAGATCCAATCTGGGTAACGCTTGAAATTGGTTCAGCAACCTCAATGATTCACAACTGGGAATTCTGCCTGATCTCTTGGCAGATATCACAAAAAAGATCTGCGTTAGTAACCCAACTGGACCTCAAAGACATTAAAATCCAACAAAACCCACCTATAATCGCAAGGTACTTCGCATTCCAATGGATAGAAACAAACCGAATACAAGAAGTCCTTTATTGGTTCGAAACCGCAAAGTTTCTGAAAAATGGCACAACTCAACAAAAGAACATAAAAATAAGCTTGATCACTTACCCCAATACACCCCAAAACATAAATGCAGAAAACCTAAAACCCTTCGCTACAGCAATCGTAAACCACTGGGAACCAATCACAACATGGACGCCAATAGCACTGTCCTTGTCTCAAAACGGCGAATATCTTGCCGCAACAAACACCATATTACTGGCTTTCCTAATAGTTCCATATAAAATCGAAAAAAGAAAAGAAAAAAAAGCAAACACCAATGCCTACCAAAAACTCTCAAAACCAAACAAGCAGATCATCGACATAGTCCTAGATACACAAAAAACCGCAACACCGACGCTAAGCGCTGTTGCCGCTACATACAAAAATAAAACAGGGGAAACCATCGAAAAAGAAGAATTATTTCATAGAATGTCGGAAGCAGAAAAAACGGGCATAATAAAAAGCTATGTAGCAAGCAACCAGGATGAGCCAATTCAGATATGGAAAGCCCAAATGTTTTCCTAAAAAAGACAAAAAAGGCGAATCCAATATGCAAACACTTCAAACGAGAACAAGGCATAAAACAAGTTTAACAAAAGGTATAGCCTGGGCATTTCTTAGCATAGGCGCGATTGCCTTATTCACTTCTATTGTCTACGTTTCTTCAATACTAGCCTTCATAAGCTTAGGTCTAGTGCTCTGGGGCGCCCTTCTCCTCTACATTCAACCCGAAGAATACACAAAAAAGGCTATCCTAGATGCCACAGTAATTCCCTCCCTGGAGACCCTGAATCAAATAATACACGAACTAAACTACAAAGGCAAAGCAATATACCTACCGCCAAAATACCTCAAAGACCCCGAAGCAAACAAAGTCTACATATCTAAGCAAAAAGACGGAAAACTTCCAAAACCTGAACTAACCCTGAAACATGAAAACCAACTCTTCTTCCAAAACCCACAGGGCATCCTGTTGACACCACCCGGCGCCCAATTAGCAAGACTCTTCGAAAAACGACTAGACACAAACTTTGCAAAAACTGACCTGCAATACGTCACACAAAACATACCGAAACTCTTCATCGAAGACCTAGAAATCGCAGAAAACCTAGAAATAGAAACAAAATACGACTTAATCTACGTAAAAATAACTAACTCAATCTTCGAAGACGCACACAAGGAAAACAGAAAGCTTTCACATGTATACGGCACAATTGGCTGCCCAATCTGCAGCGCCATCGCCTGCGCATTAACAAAAGCCACAGGAAAACCAATAACCATCCAAAACATACAATCATCCGAAGATGGCAAAACAATCGAAGCAACCTACCAAATTATGGGAAAAATTGAAACTGAAACAATCTTACCAGAGATAACACCACAAGAACCAACTAAAAAACTTATAACAGAACCTATCCAACTACAAATACGAAATCGTTTCTTGCAGAATCTAGCCAGCTTACTCCTAACAGCCATAGGATCGATATTATTAACTGAAGTCGCATGGATAACATTTTATGATATGACCATCTGGGGCAAAGATATAGCAATAATCTTCTTGGGCTCTAGAACAGGCGAGGCAATAAGCCTCGGAATAGGAATCAAAATAATCCACTATTTTCTAATAGGTTTAGCATCCTTTCTTTCCGGCATGCTTACATACCTTCGAAGACTAAGTAAGGTGTAAAAATGCAGTTCCCCCTATCTTTCTGGGACATAAGCCTCTGGCTAGCAGTCACAGCGATAATCCTACTTGTAACTTCAGAACTCATTTCACCATATTACGGAAAAAGCAAAATTCCCATCAACAAACATAAACTACGAAATGCAGCGTTGATCGTTGGAATATTATTTCTCGTGACAGTAATCATACGAATCTATGAAATTATTATATCTACATAGAATATGCACAGATTTTATTAAATAAAATTCTATAACATTCTACCATGCCATTTTAAATAGAGGACCAATAATATCAACCAATATAGAAATGAGGAAGAACAAGAAAATGAAGAAATACATAATGTTAATTATGGCTCTGTTGCTGATTTCAATTCCATGCGTAATGGCGCAAACTGGCGGTCTACGAATAAGTCCTGCATTGCCAATAATGGTTGAAAGCCCAGCCACTTTCACAGTATGGGCTCAAAGTGCGGATTCCTATGACGTAAACGTTCTATTGGTAGTAACTGAAGAGTGCTATGATGGAATGCCAGATCACCCAGCGGTTGTTGTTGCAGTAGATTATGACACAACTCCATTAGAATTCACCAAAAATGACTTCATAGGTGTAACTGGAATGGGTAATGTAAAAGTTCCTCCCAGTGGAACAACAATGGGAGCTAATTACACGGCTGCAGCTTTAAAAGACCATTTGGATTACGGCCTAAGCGAACCGCTTGAATCAGACGACACAATATATTGGGCTATGGGACCCTTGGCGGATCCTGATTTTGATCCTCTTACATCGGATCCCAAAGAAATCACAGTAACACTGGACTCATCGGACCCAAGAATGTTAGTTTACCTGCTGGGAAAAAGTGTAAACGACGCTGATTTGTTCGATATGAGAGTACCTCCAACAATTCCAGGGTTCCTTATTCCAGAAGTTGCAATTGGATCCATAATGGCTGTCGCAGCCATGTTCACAGCTTTGGGACTATTCGCCTACAAGAAAAAACACATATCAACAAAATAGCAACTGCAAACCTCAACTACCACTACAAAAAATAATTTTTTCCTTTTTTTAGTAGTTTTGACCCTATTACATTTTGTTTTATCAAGAATTCAAAATCTAAACAATATTTAGACTAGAAAATCAAACATTTTTTAGGCTGTTGTCTCAACATCTCCTCAGAGGATTGAAAACAGTGAACCAAAAAAACAAAGACACGCTTGATCAAAAACTGATAAAACTAGTGCAAGAAAGAAAACCAACAAACGTAAGACAACTGGTGGATCTAACGAAATTAGAGACCCCCTTTATTCCAGAACAGGAAATTATGCAACATATCCTTCGACTTGAAAGCCAAGGTAAACTAAAATTAAAAGAACCATTAATACGAACCTCACCGAAATTGAGCACATACCTAAAGACAACAGAATCTACATGGTACTGGATTATCATTATCTTGGCAATCGCAACAGCACTAACAGTATTCACTATCCCAGAAAATTCCTACCCACTAATATACATAAGATATTTACTGGGAGCCATCTTTGTTCTATTCCTCCCAGGCTACAGCCTCATCAAACTCCTTTTCCCAGAGAAAGAACTAGACAACATAGAACGCACCGCCCTAAGCATGGGAATGAGCTTGGCACTAGTTCCCATAACAGGACTAATCCTCAACTACACACCATGGGGCATAAGAACCACCCCAGTCACCCTAAGCCTCCTAACCCTAACAATCATATTCGCCACCGCAGCTATCATACGAGAACACCAAACCAAAACAAAATGAAACCAACAACAACCCCAAAACAGCTGCCGAAAAATATCAAACAACCCGATAAAAACCAAAGGCGACCAACATGGAAACTGTCAACTTACCCGGAGGAGCCCTACGACTAACACTTGCCAACGCCTCCCAATACATAATCCTAGCACTATTCTACATGATCGTAACAAAAACAAACGCCCTAACCCAAGCAGACATCGGAACACTATCAATCCTAAGTTTCCTAGCCTCAACATTCTCTCTCTTAACAGTCATAGCCTTACCCACAGCCCTAACCAAATTCACATCAGAAAAACTAGGAAAAAACCAAAACGAAGAAGCCGCAGCAACCCAAAAAACAATAATAAAAACCGTAGTCACATTATCCATAATAGGCCTCGCAGTAGCGATCCTCTCATCCCAACTTATCTCACAATATTTCTGGAACAACACTGAATACATAATAATTCTAATCCTAAATTTCACATACGCATTCCTATCCAACCTAATGGGATTATGTCGCTCCTCGCTACATGCACTCTACCTCTTCGGAAAAATGGCAACAATCACCATCACCTACATCCTCTCAAGCCGAATAATAGCCATCATACTAGCATTACTTAACATGGGTGCCACAGGAGTAATAATCGGCTATATAATCGGAGCAATAATAGCCCTAACAGTAGCAGTAACCTTTCTACGCGGCAAACTGCAAAAAACAACCAAAAACACGCCTCTGAAGCCACTACTTCGCTTCAGCTTTCCCCTATTTTTAGGCTCCATAACAGGAATCATCCTAAACTCTGCAGACATCATAATAATAGCATCTCTCACAAGAGACCTATCTCTAACAGGAATCTATGGCATCGTTGTCAGCAGTGTAGGCACACTAACCATATTATATGCATCCATGAATACCACCGTATTCCCAGCCCTCTCAGCCCACCACGGCCTCGAAAAACCCGAAAACATCAGCAAAATCATCAAAACCACAAGCCGATACATAATCTACATAATCTTCCCCAGCTGCATAGGCCTATCAATCATCGCACCAACAGCCCTAACCTTCTTCTATGGCTCCGCCTACACAACAGGTGCCATCCCCTTAGCCATACTATCCATCACAACAATCGTCATGGCACTCACCTCGCTACTCCTAACAACCCTAACAGCCATAGGAAAAACAGGACAAAACCTAAAAATCAACATAATCGCAGCCATCTCAACAATTCTGGCACTAATAGCACTCGTCCCCCTCTTCGAAACAACAGGAGCAGCCCTCGCCCGCCTAACCACACAAGCAATAGCTATAACCCTCGCAGTTTACATACTAAAAAAAGAAATCAAAATACGACTAGACAAAGAAGCCCTCTGGAAGTCCGCAGCTTCTACAATGGCAACTGTCCCCTTCCTACTCACCATCGAACTAATTTTAAGCACAAAACTTTCTACAGTCCAAACGCTTGCCTTAGAGGTATTGACCGCAGCAGCAATCTACACCCTCTCCCTCTACATCCTAAAAGCCCTGAAAAAACAAGACTTCGAACTGCTAAAACAAGCCTTCCCAAAACCCCTAACAAAATACATCAACATCATCGAACGCATAATCGTCAGATGAAGACAAAACAGCAAACAAACAAAAAAACTGATTTTTTCTAATAACCAAAAAAGACACAAACCACAAAATCAACAAATTAATTTCTAAACACCCTA
>SMTZ1_10002035_pt1 | contig 34203 bp, 48 predicted proteins | sample DeeMarSWOR136_30_FD_25667 | JGI IMG/M metagenome (IMG submission 25667)
GCTATGGCTGGGGTATTCCTGATTTTGAGCAGGCTTCGTATACTATTTTTTGGCGTTGCCTTATTTTGATTATTATCTGGGTTTTGGTTGTTTCAGCGATTGTTTCAGTTGTTGTTTATGTTTATAAGAAATCTAAGAAGAAAGAAAAAAAGAAAGTTGATAAACATCATGTTACTGCTGATTGGTAAAAATTGGAAGGCGGAAAAATTTCCTGAAAAACTTAAATAAGTAATAAACAATTTATAAAATTGCGGTATATGAAAAAAGGGTCTCAAAACTTTAAAAAAATATTAATCATTTTTGGTGTTGCTTTTGTTGTTTATCTTTTACTTGCAGTTACCAATTATGTGCCCTTCCCATATTTAAACCACACTGTTAAATATCCGGATTCTACACATTTATTAGATGTAACATTTAATGATGTTGAATCATTTGTAAGTGATCCTGATTTGAATACTTTGAACATTTTAGATGCTTTTAATAAAAATATTAATTTAGAGATATATGGTTTAAATGAAAGAACAATAGATGATGTTTTTAATTGGATTTCAAATAAAATGCTCAATGATGGATGGATTTCTTATACCACAAAAACAGATGATGGTAATGGATGGGAATTCTGCATAGGTATTTGGACCAAGGGAGTGATGATTAGCGGTCATTTTATTGCTACAGGCAGAAAAATAATAGAAAACACTGGTTATGATATCATAATAATTAGTGTTATTACCGATCAATCAAAAATAATGCAACTCATTGATGATTTTAAATAAAGGAATGATTTTATGAAAAAAGAAAAATGGGGATATCTTGCTCTTATTTTACTTATACTTGGTTTTATATTTATTTTAATTCCATCTATTTTTGCTTTACCATTTCCATCTGATTTGGATCAATCAAATTTTTCAGATAAGTTTTTTAAACTGGATTTAAAAACAAGTAATGAAGGCACAGGTTTTATTACATTAGACCCAAATGCGATTGATCAGATGCAAAACAAGTTTAATGGTATATGGACCATAGGTCCGCTTCCTGATATTGCTTGTTATTGTCAACGGGTTATTAATAATAGGCAGCCTTTAACTGGTTTTATGGTTTCTATTGGTAAGCATGGAAACCCGGCTGAACCTGTTTATATTGGTGTAATGTCTGGTAAAAAAAGTCCTTTTTTAAACGAATCATGGCATTATCTTGGAGCGCTTTTGCCAAATCAATTCCCTAATCCTGATATACTTTATTGGGTTAGTTGTGATTTGACTGGTCATGAATTAAATCAAAAAGAATGCTATATTGTTTGTCTATCGGCACAAAACCCAGCTACAGGAAGTTATTATACTTGGGGAATAGGTATTGACAATCCTTATCCAAGGGGAGAGCCTTGGGCTTGGAATTGGCTTTATCTATGGCAGAATTATTCTTCAACTAATAGAGATCTGGAATTTGTAACTTATACAATACCCGTTGGTGGAAGTGCTGCTCCAACAATACAAGTCGGTTTTAGTAGTTGGAATATTATATCCTATATAAGTGGAACAGTATCATTTTTTGGTGCGGCTGTTGCTGGTATGAAATCATTAAGATTTTTATGATATAGGTAAATTTTACAATAGTAAAACGTTACTTTTAAATACCATAAAAATAATTACAAAAATGGAAAGAAGGCGGTAGAGAGATGAATGAAATTCAAGCATTTTATCCTAAATGGGGTGAACTCAAAGAAGCTTTTTTAAAGATGAAAACCGATGGATTTGAAAATCAAAAAATAATGGCTTTTTTAAACAGCAAGGTACAAGACATATACAATCATGGTTACAAAGAAACTTTAACTGGTGGGATGCTAAAAGAAATGTTGGAAAAAGAAACTGGAATGGGGGAGTGAAACATGAATTATTTTTATTGGCTTTATGATACAAATAGGGAATGGTTTCAAAAAATGTTTTGGTATTTATTTTTCAATAGTTTTTTATTTCTTTTTATCATTTGTGGTCTCAGTTTTTATTATAAGATAAACAATATTTATTCAAGTTTTTTGCATTTATCCTGGTTTTATTATCTAATATTTTATATTTTGCAGTGTTTAATAGTAATACTTATAATCTTGATTGGGATATTAATACGCGATAGTTATAAAAATTATAAAAAAGCATTACAGAATGTGAAAAAATTATGAGTGAAATAGTAGAAAAATATCTTTCACAAGAACGTACTAAAAAAACACAAAGATATTATTATAGTATTTTAAATAATTTTGAATCCTGGTTAAAAACTCATCGTAAAAACATGACGAATTTCACAGCAGATGATGTTGAAAAATATTATAAAGAAAAAATAGGGAATGTAGAATGGTCTACACCAGAAACCGTGGCAACTTTTTTAAAAATAATAAGAGGATTTTGTAATTGGGAAATAGAAAATTTTGAGGATAAAATAATTGGATTGCAAGGTGCTTCTTTGACTAGTGTTTTAAAACGTATTAGTAAACTTAAAAAAATCAAGAAAGTAAAAGGCACTCGGATGATTCATAAGATTAAAACAATTAACCCAGTTATGTTGCCTGAGCTTTTAAGCATATTTAATATTATGCTTGAAGATGACAAGGATACTAAGCATTGGAATTTTATGACAATGTATACACAGTGTTATTGGGGCATTAGACCTGGTGATTTACGTGCTACAGCAAATGCGTGGCTTAAAAAACCTGATATGTTATCAGTTGATTCAGGGCGTGTTATTTTGATTACTGCAAAAACACATGCGGAATATTTGTCTTTTTATGATGGTAATATAATGGGTTCTATTATTAAAGAGTTTTATAATAATCCTGGGCTTTTTACGCAAACGGAAAAAACAATGTGGAAGCGTGTGAGTCAGTATAGTAAACAGTTTGGTAAAAAAATTTATCCAAAACTTGGTCGCGAGGCTTTTAATACACATATGGGTTTTGATGATAATCATCCTCTTTATGATAAATATAAAATTCATCTTGATGATAAGTTTACCAAAATACTGGTTGGTCATTCAGCAAAAGGAATAGATATTACTGAAAGGTACAGAGTTTATCCAGAGCCTTTGATAAAAGATGCTATGACTGAGTATCATTATTTGAAAAAATTAGAACCAGAAATAAAAAAACTAATGTAAAAAAATATTTCTGGAAGTTTAAAAAAAACACGATCCCGTAGGCGGTTAAATTGGGAAGCTACGGGGGTGGAATAATTGGAATTAAAAGCAGAACAAATAAGTAAAAATAATAGATTGCTGGAAGATGTAAACAATATTTTATCTGGCAAAAGTTATTATGGTCAGTGTGAAATAGAAAAAAATAAGATTAACACAAATTTTTATTGGATAGGTGTTAATGGGCATACTGCAAGCATCGGTCAATGGATGCGTGAAGTATGGCATTTAATCAAAAATGGTTGTGCTGTAGTTCAGGGTTACAAATGGTATACATCCGTAAACATGGGCCGTTCTGATCAGAAACAATGGTATTTTGGTTTTAAGCTGACTCATGATGGCGATGAGGTAATTGTTGCGTGTGGTGGTGCAACTGATTATAGTGGGGAAGGTGGGCGAGGTAAACTACTTGCTGAAAAATTCATGGAAACAATATGCCCAGAACATTTGATAAAAATCCTTGATGCAAATCATTTGATATCTATTTTAACAGGGGGTGTTTTTGCATAACTGCTGAACAGACTAATTTAGATACTACTGTTCAGCAAAATAGCAAAAATTCTCGTAATATACTTATCCTCCCTCAAAATTTTTCGCCCCCTGTTAAAAAATACCAGTCAGTAGAAGGGCCTGTAAACACCAGGGATTTGCATAGAAAAATGAAAAATCTTTTGTATACAGCTGTTCAAAAACTATATCGCTTTGGCTATAAAGCTATTAAACCCAGAAGTGATGGAGTAGGTATCATAGCTTTTGAATATGATAATTTTTTACTTGTTGCAAAACAATATATTTGGCATGGTAAAAAAATTGACAGGGTCAGCATCCATAGAATAGTCCTGCAATATGCTGCAGAAAATAACAAATCAGTTATTTTATACGTTGCTGATCAAGACTGGTTTTATAAACTTGATCCTGAACGAGTATTAACAGATGAGGAAACCATATCAAATAGACGAGGAAAAGATAGCAATCAGATTATGGAGAATTTTAACATCCGCCTTGGAACAAGGGTTTTTCAGCCTCAGACAACATTTGTGGGTGGTTTTCATTAAAGCAATATCCATAAATGAACCATATGCTTCAATGATCTACAATGGGTTTAAAACCATTGAAACAAGAACCTGGTGCCCAAAACATAGAGGAAAACTACTTCTTGTGGCAAGTAAAAAACCAGAAGGCCCCCTTAGTGGAAAAGCATTTGCTGTAGCGGATCTTGTTGGATGCAGACCAATGACTCCAGAAGATATAAAAGCAGCTTGTTGTGGTTTAGCACTCCGAAGGAAATCATGGCTTTTTAAAAATATAAGGAAAATACCATTTTTTCCTGTGGAAGGAAAACTTGGTCTTTTTGAGGTGGATTATAATGGATAAAGATGAAAAAATAAAATTTTATGTATTAAATAAAGGAATATGCAATGAAAGTGTTTTTGTAGAACTTTTTATGCGTCAGCAATCTGAAAACAATACCATTCAGTTAGACGATGTTTATGATGAATATGATATATGTACTTTGATTAGTAATCTTGCATTGGCTCATCCATTCGCTTTGGATAAATTGGAATACATTATGAAACGCACTTTTGAACTTTGGAAACATGTAGTAAAAATGAGAGAATCTGATTTGGAAAAAATACAGTCCCAAGTTAAAATTGAAAAAATCGCGCTCCAGTAAACGTTTCCATTTGTGGAGGGAACTACTGGAGAATTTTTCCCTCCACATCTCCTCAATTACTAAAATAAGGTAAAAAACATGGATAAAAATTTAAAATTCATAAAAAAAATAAAACAAATTTTGAAGGAGGTTTTTTTTGAATATTTTGATGCTGGGTAATACTGCAAGTACGGGTTACAATCTTAAACTTGGTTTAGAAAAACAAGGACATACTGTTAAACTACTTGGTAATTTTCATCCATATCTTGAAGGAAAATATGACCACGGGCTTTTTTGGAAAGATATTGGTAAAAAATTTTTGGATTTCAAACCAGATATTGTTCATAGTATGGACACCAATGTTAAAACATTTGGTATACTTCTGCGTTATATAAAAGGTGCTAAGTTTGTTTGTCATTGGCATGGTTCTGATCTTCGACTTGCTTATCGTGAACTAACTAAATATGTTTTTTTTCCTTGGTTATTTAAATTTGCTGATTATCATCTTTATAGTAGTCGTGATCTTGCTTGGTGGTTAAGAAGTATTCCATTTTCTAAAAAAATGTTTTTTATTTGCCCTGTTGATGTTAACATGTTTAAGTCTTTCATTCCTTATAATAAAAGAGAAAATGATTTATTGATTATAGATAATGATTCAAAATTTGGTATTCCTCATAATGAGATGCCTATGATTTATAATAAATATCGTAGGGTGTTTTGCTATCCTAGTTATGGGTTATCTCCTTATCTTTATAGTGTTACTGAGTTTGAGGCGGGTGCTTGTGGTTGTAAAGTACCTCATCATCCTGAAATCAATAGAAAATGGGTGATTAGTAATGCTAGTATTGAAAGTCAGACTAAGAAATTGTTAAGGGTTTATAATAGTTTATTTGATGGGGGGATGTAATTTTTTTTGTTTATAGAACTGGTTTTTTGGTTTTTTGTTATTCCTTTTTCTTTTTTTCAACATATTTTTTGTCGTTTATTTCACAAAAAATCTTGGTTGGACAAAATGGATGAAAGGTTAAAGGAGATAAATAATATATATGAATAATGTTGATTTAGCCAGAAAAATTCGTGATTTTGAAATAGAAACACTTAAATTATATAGACTTGGTGAAATCAAGGGTAGTATTCATCTTTGTATTGGTCAAGAACTACAAGAAGTACAAATAATAAATGAACTCAAAAAAGATGATATTGTTTGCAGTAATCATCGTGGGCATGGGCATTATCTTGCTTTTACAAAGGATTTCCAAGGACTTCGTGATGAATTGCTTGGGCTTAAAACTGGTTGTTGCCAAGGTAAGGGTGGTTCTCAGCATTTACATAACAATAATTTTTATACAACAGGAGTTCAAGGTGGCTTTATTCCTATTGCTTGTGGGCTTGCTTTGGGATTTAAAAGAAATAAAAAGAGTAACATTGTTTGTGTTTTTATTGGCGATGGAACTCTTGGTCAAGGTATTCTGTATGAGTGTCTTAATATCGCTAAAATCTGGGGTTTACCACTCTTGATTGTAATTGAAAATAACCAATATGCCATGAGCAGCCCTTCTAAAGAAATGGTTTCTACATCTGTTTCTAATCGTTTTAAAGCATTTGGTTGGTATGAAACCTTTTTCAGCAAGGGCTGGCGTAGAATGCTGCCCGGTTTTCATATAATTGATACTTTCCGTATTTGCGGTCATAGTGCTAATGATAAACAATTATACCGTTCTAAAGTAGAAATAAAAAATTGTATAGAAAACGATTATCTTAAAGGTTATAGGATAGATGAATTAAAGGAATTATTATGATTGAATGTCCTTATTGTAAAAATGGTGCTTCGAATATTATATTTTTAGGTTATTGTGCTAATTGTGATAAGTTTTTCTTTTTTAATTTTTTTAGAAGGAAAAAAAATGGCATACATAAATGATATTAGACGTGCATTGAAAGAAATCATGCAAAAGGATGATAAAACTATTTTATTAGGTGAAGATATTTGTGATCCTTTCGGTGGATGTTTCAAAGTAACTCGTGGTTTCACAGGTTTGTTCCCAAATCGTGTTATTAATACACCTATCTCTGAGGCTTGTATAATTGGTGTTGGAACTGGACTTGCAATGAGTGGTTATATTCCTATTATTGAAATCATGTTTTATGATTTTATGACTCTTTGTATGGATCAACTTGTTAATCATGCTCTGATTTTTAATAAAATTTGGGATGATATAAGAGTACCTATGTTAATCAGAACAGTAGTTGGTAAACCTGAATATGGCATAAGTCATTCCAAAAACCTTGATTTTATTTTTAATAACATATTAGAATTATATCACCCAGATCAAAAAGATGTTTATAATCAGCTTTTAGCGGCTTTTAATAATGCAAAAAATTTTGGTGAACCTGTTTTATTTGTGGAGGAAAGCAAATGGTATTAAAAAATAGTGAAAAAATAGAACCAATAAATATTTTGATTATTGGTGCTGGAGATGGTGGACAAGTTGTTAAAAACATTTTAGAAAATATGAGAGATTCCAATGGTTGGAAAGGATGCTATAAAGTAGTTGGTTTTATTGATGATTATAAAACAGGCTATATTGACGGGATACCTATTTATAAGTTTAATATTCTTGATAACTTGGTTTTTGATAAAATAATAATCAGTATTTCATCTAATCTCAAGGTTAAAAAAGGATTTTTTGAAAAAATACAAAAAAAATATGGGAACAATGCTTTTATCAATGCTATTCATCCTACTGCTTTTATTGAATCAACAGCAAAAATTGGATTTGGTAATATTATTGGTGCTTTTGTTTACATTGGACATAAAACCGTAATTGGTGACAACAACCTTATCAGCAGTCATTGCAGTATTGAACATCATAACATAATTGGGAACCATAATACTTTTGGACCAAGCATTCAAACCAGCGGCCGAGTAAAAATAGATTCTTTATGCACTATTGGTTCACGTATAATGCCTCATGTGCATATTGGTAATAATGTCCTAGTTGCAGGTAATATACCTATCTGGCATGATATACCAGATGGAGCTCATCTGATATATAATAAAAACATTTTTTGGGAGAATAGACGAAATAAAAAAACGGAGTGTGTATAATTATATCTTTAGATAAAAACGAAAAAATCAGAGGATTTTTCAATAGGCAATATGCTAAATTCAAAAGAACACAACCATTGATTAATTCATTATTGTTAATGATGGTCTGGGCATCTTCTGTTTACCAATATGTAGCATATAGACCATTGTTTTCAAATGTATATATTGGTTTAATAATAATATTCAGTGGAATATTATTTGTTACTATAGTTGGTTCTCATATATATGTAATAATAATGGGAATGATACGAACTGAAGTTAAAGAAGAAGCAAAACTTAACATATACAATTCATGGGGGCTTACTACAAAAGAAATCTCAAATATAAAATACATTTTTATACCAATACTCGAAGGAATTTATCACAATATGCCAGAAGCACCTGAAAAGGAAAACAAATTAATTGAAATTAATAGACTAAAAAATTGGCTTAAATTAGGTAGAATATCAGAAGAAGATTTTTTAAAAGAACTTGATGAATGGTATATAACTTATAGAAAAAAAATGTAATAAGAAAGATAAAATTATGAACAAAATAAAATATATTAAATACATTGAAAGAAAAATACTTAAAAAACATACATCAACATTTTGTTATTATCCACCACAAAATGTGATTTTATCTGTTAATAGAAGTTGCAATCTAAAATGTGTGTGGTGCCAGAGACAAAAAATAAAAAACATAGAAGAATATGATTTAAATATTCATATTGGATTAGGAATTGTTAAATCATTGCCTTCTAATACCAATTTTATTATATGCTCATCTGGTGAATTACTTTTATACCCTATTGATAGACTTTGTTTATTATTAAAAAATGCTTATAATGGAAAGAGGCATATCAGTATTACCACCAATGGAACAATTTTAACAAAAACAGTTTCAGATAAACTTTTTGAAACAGGAATAAATGATATTCATATTAGTGTTGATAGTCCTTATCCAGATGTTTATAAAAAAATACGTGGTTTTTCTCTTGATGTAATTAGAAAAAACATTAAAGATTGTAAAATACCAATTATTATAAACACTGTTTTGTCTCAAGAAACCAAAAACAGTTTTCCAGATATGATTAATTTTGCTACTGATATAAATGCTATTGGCATTCATGTTCAAAACCTGAGTGAATGGAATGGGGGTTTTCATCGTGTTAAAGACACATTTGTTAATAGAAATTTTGTTAAACAAATGAAACTGTTTTGTAAACAAAAAAATCTTTGGACTGATATTGATAAAACACTTTTACATGGATGGAAAGGTTTTTGTTTTCAGCCTTTTGAAACCCTTTATATAAACTCCAGGGGATATGCTACTCCTTGTTGTGCATGGGAATACAATGAATTAGTTACTTGTAATAATATTCCGGATTGTTGGAATAGCAAAGAAATACAAGATTTTAGAAAAAAATTATTAAATTTTGATTACCCCGATTATTGTAAAAAATGTATTAGTTTAAGTGATTTAAAATGAAAACTAAAGAAATTGGTTTGATACATTTGGGTTTGCCTAAAGCCGGTTCTACTTTTTTGCAGAAAGAATTTTTTCCTAAACTTCCTTTTGATGTTATTTCTAATGAAAATCTTAGTGGTACTACATCAACTTTTAAAATTGAATTAGATTTAGGTATGTCGCTTTCACGCCTTCGTAAATATAGTATATTACAAAATCTAAAAAAGATATATGGTGATGTTCCAGTTTTATTAGTTATTCGTGACAAAGATAGTTGGATTCAAAGTAATTATAATCAGATGGTTAAAAACGGATTGTATGGAAATACATTTGAATATTTCTATAATCATATGGACAAAGAATTACTAAATTTTGATAATTATATCAATAATATAAAAAAAGTATTTTCTAATGTTTTTATTATAGATTTTGAAATTTTGAAAAACAATCCACAAAAGTTTGTTGATGAAATCTGTGATTGGCTTAATCTGGGATCTTATAAAATTAATAATATTATTTATAATCCTGGTTTGTCAAATAACTTGTTGAATCTGAAACGGTTTTGTAATAGGATTTATGATTATTTTTGGAATCATATTTATAAAATAAATGAGGGAAAATAAATAAGGAATGATTATGAAAAACAAAAAAGTATTAATGATATTATCAAAATGACAAAAAAAGATTATATTTATTGGAAATTGAAAATAAATGGCAAATGGTATCATGCCAAACATAAATTGAAACTAATATTAAAACATTAGGATTACATTTATATTTAGATAAATCATTTAAAAATTGGAAGGACCCAAAAGGGGTGTGGTAAAGAGATGGATATTTTAAACCAGATAATAGATCTGAATAGCGATATTTTGTATTCTCTTTCTCTTAGAAAATCTATGGAATTTATTAAAAAAGATATTAAAGACACGATCCTGCCTAAGATTGATAAAATAATTGAATCCAATGGATCCAATAAACCTGTACTTGTTTTACTTGATTATATTAAAAATACTATTACTGATTGTACAAGAGAAGACATTATTAAATTAGCTTTTCTTAACCATTCATTTATAAAGATATATTCAAAAAATGATATTGATACTAAAAAAACTATTACTAAAACCATTAAAAAAAGGAAAAAAAGGAAAGACCATTGGAAAAAAAAAGAATTAGAAATAGTTAAAAACAATATTTATAAATTACCGGTTAAAGAAATAAAATTGTTGCTCCCAAAAAGGTCTATAAGTGCCATAGGTAAAAAAGCATGGGAACTTGGATATCGTAAAAGAAAAAATATCAAATCTTTTCCTGGAAAATGGAATAAAGCAGAAAATAACATACTTATAAAAAATCCTTATAAATCAGCAAAATTTTTAATGAAATTATTACCAGGCAGAACTGATAATGCGATATATAATCAAAGAAATAGGCTTGGTTTGACTAAGGAAAAGAATGTAAACAAACGTATACAAGAACCAAAAATAGAAGATGATAAACCAAGGATAACCATAATTGGAATAGATGATGTAAAAAAATCACAGGAACCTGAACTGAATAAAGTATCAGAAAAAGACACATTTAAAGATTTTAATGATGATTTTTTAGCTTTGAAACAATATATTTTGGATTGGTCTGAGAAAAACAAAACAGATATCATTGATATAGAATTAATGGAAAAAAACAGGTTAATGAATACAAAATACTATTCTATTAATAGTATTTTTAAAGGTCTTAAAACGCTTGAAGAAGAAGGTTTAAGTAAACAAATTACTAAAAATAAATTCATCATTTACAGGGATAAAATAATGAATCAGGGGGTGTGATTTTTTGAAAATTACTATTTCTATAATGGATTATAAATTTTTTGAAGGCAGTCTATTCTTTGTTGGATTGATATTATTGTTGGTATGTGACTGTTTATAAATTTAAAGGTAAAAAAAGATGCATAAAATCAAATTTAATAGGTATAAAAAACTTAAAATATGTTTAATTCTTGTAATAGCATTTGCAATTGAAATACCGGTAGTTTATTCTTGTTGGGGAGTTATTTCTTTAAAATGGAATAGTTACTATGATAAAGAAAACTTCAACTGCAACAATATGAGCAGGTTATGTGCTCTTTATTTTAAAATTATTGGTGTACCTGTTCAAGTAGTCCATGGTTATATAAATAAAACAACAGGGCACGTATGGCTTTTATTATTTGGTAGTTTGGAATTTGAATCCACGACTTTAACACCCCAGTTTTTTGAAAAAAATTCTGATAAATATTCAATATTAAAAATAGAAATGATTTAAAAAATATAAGGAGTAATATCTTGACGAAGAAAAGGAAAAAAAATAATTTCATAAATGGAACAGCATCATTTGCCTGGGATATCACATCAAAAGTTATCAGATGGGTGTTCATCATAATAGTTGCATATATTGCAATAGTTATGATTTATGGTTTTTATGCACAGGGTCCTGAATTTTTACAAAATATTGTTACGTTCAGTATTGGCGGTTTCTGGGCTTTTTTCTTGGGGTATTTCGGCTGGCGTCTTGCACAACAAATAGAAGAGATTTTGTTAAATTTTAAAAAGACATAGGTAGTTTTATGGATATAATAAAACAATTCAAAGAAACAAAAAAATTATTTGAGCAAGGAGAACAACAACTTGACCAAATAAAAACAGAAATAGACAATCTTGAAAAACAATATCAAAAAAATTTAAAAAACATGGCAGATCGTTTACATCTGTCAACAGTGGATGAAAAGCATTTTAAAAATTTTTTTGAAGAACCATATGTGTTATTACCAACAGGAAAAAAAGAAGAATGGTATGTGGCAGTTCCAAAATTTATAAGGATGAATCTCGGATGGCTTGATTTCACCACAGATACCTATAACATTTTTAGGATAAACAAGTTCATAGATTGGCTTGGAGACATACCATCAGATATACGAGATAAATTCAGGTTCAAACCAAAAATGCCTCTTAAAGTCTATGATGGGATGCTTCTGACAGGAAAGGAGCACCAGGATCAGGCATGGAATCAATATAAAAACTTTCTTAGCAGAAGAGAAGGTAAAGATAAAATCAAGGTAAAAAGAGGTTATGAATTTAGGCTTATAGCAACATTAATTGATGATGGAATATTGCCATTCATAGCGCATCCTGTTGAAAAACAGGATTTGCAACCACCAATTGTGGATTTTACACTCAGGGATTATCAACATGATGCTTGGAAAACATTTCTAAAAACTGGTGCAATAGGGGTTTATTGGAGTTTCAGTGCTGGAAAAACATATCTTGGAATGTATGCTTGTAGTAGCCTAAAAGGACGAAAACTTATAGTAGTACCGACCAGGACTCTCACAGAACAATGGAGAAACCGGTTGAAACAACATTTACAACAACTTAACGGTAGCATAGATATTGTAACATATCATAGTTACCATAAGATTCAAGATAAAGAATACATGCTTATTATTTTTGATGAGGTTCATCATCTTCCAGCTAATACTTATGCAAAATTTTCAACAATAAAAGCGCGTTATCGTATAGGACTCAGTGGGTCTCCTTATCGTGAGGATGGAAGAACTGATTACATTTTTGCTCTTACAGGGTTTCCTGTTGGTCTCAGCTGGGATAATTTAATAGAGCTTGGTATCATTGAAAAACCAGATATCCGCCTTTATATATTTAGTAGCTGGAAAGAAAAAGAAAAAAAACTTCGGGATCTTATTGCTTTACCTGGTAAAACCATTGTTTTTTGTGATAGCATTCCAACTGGTCAAAGACTTGCAAAGGAATACAATATACCATTTGTTTATGGAGATACAAGAGAAAGACTTGAAATTATAGAAAAAAGTGATATAACTATTGTCAGTCGTGTTGGTGATGAAGGAATCAGTATTCCTGATATTGAACGGATTATTGAGTTTGATTTTTTATATGGCAGTCGTCGGCAGGAAGTACAACGTATGGGGCGTTTACTCCATGGTCAAAAAGGTCCTGGTGAACATATTATTTTGATGACTGAAAAACAATATGAGGATTATAGTAAACGTTTATTTAGTTTATATGAGAAAGGGTTCAAAATAGAGAGTAAAAAATTTACACATAAAAAAGGTACATGCGAACTTTGCGGTAGAACTGCCTGTCTTGAGGAACATCATTTAAAACCCAAGGAAAAAAAAGTTAAAAACAATTTGAAAAGAAGGGAAAAAGCCTGGGTATGTGTTGATTGTGCCAGGCAAATACATGCGTTTTTTACAAATTATGAGCTTACTAAAAAATACTATACTATAGAATTATTGAAACAACATCCCCTTGTTAAAAAATATCTTCTCTGGGTTAGAAAAAAGAAGATATTGGGTTTGCATCCATCTATGAAAAATTAGTGGCGGGTAAATAGTAACTGCAGTTCCAAAATATCTGGTCTCACGCTGCAGAGGGGGTTCAATCCCCCCACCCATGCCACCTTCCATAATAAAACAACTAAGATATAAAGATTAAGAAACCTAAAAATGTGATTTATATGGAAACAAAAAAAAACAAATAAATGCATTGAATATTTCAATCTGAATTATTATGATGCGAAAATTGAAAGAGATATTGTCGGGATTTTAAAATTTTATAAAAATGATTTGAAGGAACTTTTAAAAACATTTAAATCAGAGAAATCGGCATATGAAGATGAATTGAAAGCCGTTTTAAAAAATTTAAATGAGGTATTAAGATGAAAGTTATAAAAGAATTAATGATAAATATTGATAAAAAGGATTTATTAGATTTTTTAAAGAGTAAAATGCCAGATTATGATTTTGCTGATATTTTATGTGTAGATGGCGGAGGTTTTGAAAGTGACGGCTGTTTTATAGTTACTGTAAAATTAAATTAAATATTAGGTATAAAAATGACAGATAAAATATTTATAAATATTTATACCAAAATACGAAAATTTCTTTTGGGCATCTGGATTTGTATAGTTATTGCCTCTCTTTTAAAAATAGATTTTATTGTACTATTTGGAACATTTTTAATATTAATTATATCTTTGGCTTTGATTTTATCAAAATATTTTATAGGTGGTGAAAAAAATGATAACTATTTATTTTGATGGATTGACAGAACCATTTAATCCTAATGGTGTTGCTACTTATGGATATGTGGTTTATAAGGATATAAAAGTTTTAAAAAAAGGCTGTGGTGCATGCGGTCACGGCAAAGGTATGACAAACAATGTTGCTGAATACAGTGGTTTGATGCATGCTTTAGATTGGCTTAAAAATAATGTTTCTGATATTGAAAAGGAAAACATACTTATAAAAGGTGACTCTGCTCTTGTAGTCAATCAATTGAATGGTAGATGGCGTGTAAACTCAGCAACAAGTAAATATTTTGTTCCCAAAATTTTAACTCTTCTCAAGGATTTAAATGTTGATCTGATGTGGATTCCACGTGATCAAAACCAGGAAGCAGATGGTCTTTCCAGGTTGGCTTTTGAAAAATATGTTAAAGAAAATAATCTAAATTATAAACTAAGAGAAAGATGAATAAATATTGTCAAACTTGTGGCCAAACATTCTTTTGCAGAAAAGATGACAAAAAATCTATAAAAAAGATGGAAAAAAGACTTAAAGAACATGAAGCTAAATGTTTTTGTCCTCCATGGGATCCAAGTGGTTGTAAAACTGTAAAAAATAAAAAAAAGGATTTAAGTCTGCTTTTATCATATTGGCAGATTAAAAGATTGGTTTTAATCAGGGATTCTAAAAAAGATGGCAGCAATCCTTGGGATTGGCATCCCATGTGTCAATCTTGCGGTTTTGTTTCAGAATATGATGTGAACTCTAATTTGAATGGTACATCTGATATTGAAATCCATCATATAATACCCAGGAGAAGAAGAGGATTAGATGTCCCTGAAAACATGCTGGTATTATGTCACAAATGTCATAAGTCGACTTATAAAAAAAATTATGCGGGTGTTCCTAATATTGCTGCAAAAGAACAAATGGTTTTGGAAAAATATCAAGTATCTATAATTGTGTGATATTATGAAAAAAAGACCTTTGACTGAAGAAGAAATCAAAAATTTAAATAATCATCTTGATTTAACAATACCTCAAATAATGAAATTTCTACCGGGTAGAACATACTGGGAAATATACAATTTTTTAAGCACTAACGGGTTTGTTTATAACCAAAAAAATAAGCATTGGTACAAAACAATAATAGTATCTGATTTGGATGTAGAATGTGATCTGGATTTTATTATATGTCCGATATGCCATAATCCGCCAGTATCAAAAATCCATCTTCATGCTAAATATGCTCAGATAATAGATTGTAATCCAAATTATTTAATTAAAGATGAAGCAGTAAAGGAACATACAATTGATTTTTCAGAAGCAGATATGAAATTATTTCCTCCTTATAGTTACAGTTTTACCTGTGAAAACTGTAAAGTTAATATCTTAATTGAAAAAAATTAATAGGAATTAAAAAACGAAGATGGAGATAGAAAAATGTCTTCTGCAAAAGAAATTAGAGAAAAAACCAAGTTAAATTTATTAAACAAATGGGAAAAAATAAATATTTATCCTAAAGTGAATATATATGAAGGTAATTTTGTCCCTATATATCACTCATTATTAGATTTAACCGCTTCAAGAGCTGAAGAATTGTTTATTGGATATAATATTGATGCTATTCAATATCATATACGTATGTTAGATGAAACCAGAAAATATGTTAAAAGAATTCATGATACGATTCATTTACCATTTATGGATACTAAAGAGGGTAATTATGCAGTTCAACGATTAGATAATACAATTACATTACTTGAAAATCATAGGGCTACTCTATTTTGGCTATTTTTAAAAATTCAAATCGCTAAATTAATTGAAGCAAAGACAAAAAAAGAAATGCTATACTTAGATAAGCATATACAATTTTATTTTTCTCGTCATTTTGATAAAAATGGTTTTGTAATACCTTATTTATCACAATAAAAATTTGATTATTATGTCTGAAATGAAAACCTGTGATTGTGGAAGAGAAAATTACAGAGTACTACATAGAAATCATAACCATAGCTATTTTGAATATCCACAAGGCGGAGAACATTATAGTGATTATAGTGGAATTATTTGTTTAAAATGCGGATGGCATTTTAGAAGCAAAGCAAAATGGGTTGAAAAATGTCCAGATATTTCTTCATCAGAACTTAAAAAAATGGGTTATTAGATTTGGAAATAAAATATGCGATATAAAAAACTATTAGATAATTACAATAGAAGAATGATTATACTTGCGATATGGGATATAAAAGACATAAGTGCATATAAAATAAGGAAATTAATTAAATCTAAAGTATCCTTAGCAACAATTATAGAGCATCTTAATATTTTGGTTAAATACGGCCTCATTACAAAGATACAAAATGATAGGGGCACTCAGAGAAGACATTTATATACACTGACAGAAGAGGGAAAAAAACAGTTTATTGAAGATTATAAACGTGAAATACGTGATATTCTTAATAGCCCGATGGAATCAGATTTCCGAAAATTTATTTTAGAAAAACATGGTAAACAACCTGAAGAATAATAATTTTATGTTGCACATTAATATGGACAAAGTTTGTGTACATTTATGTTGTACATTATTGTTGTAATTAAAATCCTATTTCTTTTAAAAACTTTTAGAAAAACATAAAAACCGCAGATGCAATAATCATACCACTAATTGTACGATAAATCATACCATTATCAGTACCAATACATCGTACTGATAAAAATGAACAACAGTTTTAAAAACAACCCAATAATAGTAATATACAGCTTTGTATACTCAGAAGAAAATTGATATTGGCGTTACAATATACTGAAACGGTTTCAAAAACGTTACAATTTTTTGCACTGCCGTCATTTTGTTTTGCTGCAGCTGATCATTCAGGTCTTTTTTGCCGTTATTTTTTTGTTGACCATTTTGATTTCGCTTTTTGTTGTTTTTCCTACAATGTATTGTATATTTTTCTACAATAAACGTATTAAGAGCACTACTACAGTATACTTACAGTAAATATACTGTAACGGTTTCACTATAATACTAAATGGTCACTGATTAGTTACTATATAGTATCTAATTAGAATCTATTTAAAATTAAAAAAATTTCCCCACAAAACCGTTTTCCCCCATTTTTAGATAAACTTTAAATAAAATGAGCAACAGTAACGTTACGTTAAATATGCATGATATTCACGAAACATATATAAAAAAATTACAGAATTAGAGGTTCCCTATGTAGGGAACCTACAAAAGCCCTGTGAAGAGAACCTACGTAAGGAACCTTTATTTACTGCTCCCGGAGCAGTAGATGATATATGAAAATGTACACATATGTATACAAAAAATTTTTAAGCAAATATTTGTTTCAATATTTTTATATGGTAAAGAGACAATCTAATTTTTCAATGAATAATCCAGCAGAGCTCCTTGATAAAATACCTGAGAAAAAATGTCTCGAAATGTCAGTTAATGATCCTAATGATAAATTTAAGGTATTAGCTTGTAGGCCATCCAAAAAACGTATTGATATTATTGGTATTGAGGATGGTAAAGCAGAAATCGCTATGAGTGTTAAGGAAATTCCATATGAAGAGGTTAAGAAATCGTTAAAAAATGATTAAAAATTATGGGAAATACTCGGCTTTGCATTCCTGTTTTAATTAAAGCAGAAGTAAATATTGAGGGAGGTAAAAAAATATGAAAAAAACTAATGTTATGGCAAGTCTTTTCTTAATTCTTATTTTGTCAATTATTTCTGTTCCTTTAGCAGTATCTGGTGGATTTGATGAATATGGGTATAATTATCCGGCAATGATATTTGTTGGTAGAGCTGATGGTGTAGACAGAGATTTAGATGGAGCTGTTTGGGGAGATCCTGTTTATGCAAATGATATCCTTGTTATGAAATGGAGTAAAGCCTGGGATGATGCAAAATTCTATGGTGCTGATTGGGGCCCAAATGCTTGGTGCGACAATGAATGGAACGGCATGATTCCTGATGGTTCAGGTGAAGTTTGGCATTATAAGATAATTTGGGTTGGATCAGAATTACAAAATAGCCCATATTGGAGAGAAGGCGGATACGAGATTTGGGGACAATTTGAAGTAATAATGGATCAAGGAGTTTACAATGGAGAACATTTCTGGGGAGCTCTTGCATCACCAAATGGATATAACGGATTTTAAAAATCCTATTCAAATCTCTTTCTCTTTTTTTTATTTTTAATATAAAATTGAACAAAAAAGGTAAAAACCGAACAAAACGATGTATATACTGAACAAAAGCCCTGTTTTTCTGAACAAAAACAAAAATTTAATATATTTCGGGCTACAAGTTCTGTTAGCTACATTTTTTAATTATACAATTATTTAATTAAATAATTATGCCATTAATGACACAATTAATAGCACATTTTATGCGATCACGGAAGAATGAGTGTTCAGCGCGGCGAAGAATGAGTAAAACAATGATTTTTAGTGTTTTTACAGCAATGTTTAAATAAAAGAAGGCAGGATTGAGTATCCGCAATTGCAACCCAACCGTTTTTACGAGGACATATTCACTTCGTCACATATTAATTAAATTATACATATAGCCCCCGTTAAATGTACATTGTCTCCTTTCAGAATATTACAATATTACATCAGCATCCTTGATTTTTTAGGGATTTTATATTGCATGTAATATCAGCCTTTAATGATTCATTTAATGCAACGTTTAACATAGCGTTAACCCTATTTTACCGATTTATTTAAATAATTTGACTGTATTTTCGCTTGCGACTTCGATTTTTAATTAAAAAATAAAGTAAAATTTTAAATCAAAAGCATAATATTTTTATAAAATAAAGCTTAACCATGTACACATTTGTTTACACACTTGTTTACACAATTGTATATACTTATATAGGTACTCATTAAGGACTCATGTAAGTACCTATATAAGTACCCAAAAATCAACAATAATATTTAAGTGTTTTTCAAATATAGGAACCTATAAAAGTACCCTAAATATAAGCGCCCATAATATCACTATTCTATGGAAACTGTTTCAACGTATACTGCAGGATTCTTTTATACTCATTATAAAGCTCTGGATCAATTTTTTTTAACAAATCAGGAGACAACGACTCCTTCTCATTAACAAACATACCAAGATTACCACCAAAATATTGAACAGCAACAGGCATCAATTGATCAGGAGGTATACCAGTGAATCTTCGCTCCAGTTTCCCTTTAACTTTAACATATTTAATAAATTTACCTGGTTCACGTTTATAATCACCTGATTTAAAAACAGCTACTTCTTTAGGAGTAAGCTTACCACAAAAAGGACATTGAAGCATTTTTAAAGGTTTACCCTGTCGGAAGGCTCTTTCTCTTCTATTTTCTACAGATAAATCCTTAAACCTTTTTTTACCACGTAAATCAGCTCTTGCACTAGGATAATCTATAATTCCATCTGAATCCCTATATTTCTCATATTTTGAACCTATAATAGTACCTGTTTTTCTCCCTCTTTTAGCCATTAATGTATCTCCCTATATTTACAAATGTATACAATTTTTTAAAGGCGGAGGCGCAGAGGAAAGAATCTGCAAATAAGATATTAAAAAATAAAGTAAAGATATGACTGCCACCATATCTTTTAGAAACCCCCATATTCATTCACCGCTTTTCCTCTGCTAAATTATTAGAATCTGTAATCAAAATATATATTTTTTGTTTCTCTAAAAAATTAAATTTTATAAGTTAATGTATATTCTGTTTAAAAATTTTTTTGTAGTAACAAACGTGTAAATGTGTATCTTCCTATTTTTTTATTTTTATTGATAAGGAATTGTTATAGAATCATCAACGATTATTGATGTTTCCGGATCAATAAGAACTATAGGACCAGTGTTTTCTTTTGTTAAATCAATTGTTAAAACGGGTGTAGGTAAAACAATATTATTATCACATATCTCGAAAATTGGTTCCGGGTTTTCAAGCACTGGAGGACTTGGCATTTTAACAGTATCACCAATTATTGTTTCTGTTTGGTCGAATACTTTAGACATATCAACAGTTTCATTAGGCAAATTATAAGCCACAGCAGTTGCAGCAATAGTTATCAGCAGAACACTAAATATTATAATTATTTTTGTTTTCATAAAATAAGTTAATGTATATTCTGTTTTAATAATTTTTTGTAGTAAACAGACGTATACATTTGTATATCCCTATTTTTTTATTTTTTTCTTATCCTTTTTTGTTTTCTCTGTTTCTATATTTATTACAGAGATGGGTTTTTCACTTTTTATAAAATCCATTTCGAATTCATCAAGTTCCGCCTGGGCTTTCAATGCTTTTCTGCCAGAAGGCAATAAACCTGTAAAAAAACCTATTTGAGATGGCATAAAATGCATTCTTAAAATTCTCATTTGTCCTTGTAAAAAACGTTTGTCAAATCTAAGTTCAACTATTATTGATTCCTTATTTTTAATCTGATCATCTTTTAAATCAATTTTTGCTTTTAACAAATTTATTTCCATTTGTAATCTAATAGATTCTATATCTTGATTAACTGGTTCATTTGGTTCTTTATAGACCTTAATATTTGATACTATTGGATCTTCTATATTCGGTTCAAATTTAACTCCACCATCTTTATATCTAAAATATTGTAGTAATGCTTCAGTCACTACTTGTCTTGGTGATACTGTTTGATTGTGTACTCTTGTATACAATTCATCTTCTAATCTTATACTTAAAACTTCACTCATATGTTACATCCCATCCTTTTGTAAACAATAGTAAACATTTACTTATTAATAAATTTTTAGTTTTTAATTTTGTATACGCTTTTTGTACGTTTGTATGCAAATTTTAATTTTATAGTATATACTTTTTTATAATTTTATAAATACAAAATGCTTTAAAGACCTATTTGCGCTATAAAAAGGGGGGTGTTTTGTGCTCTTTTTCAGCCTCTGGGTAATTTTACATGATTTTTTTGAGATATTTACCACATATATTGTGGTAAAAATCTTTTTTTGAAAGCAACTTTTTTGTTGGTAAAAATTAAACCGGGTTTTCACAATTTTTGGTCCAGGGCGACTTTTTCACCCTTTTTTTAAATTTAGCTATAGCTAAACTTAATTACTCCCTATGTTTCATCTTTGCAAAAGACACTACGTTTCTCCATATGGGTAATTTTACTGTATGTAAAATTACCTAAAATAAAAACAACATAGAACCAGGATCTTTAAATGTGCTTATGGGAAAAAAGCGGAAATGATAAGAAGGAGATATCTAACTATCAAATATTTTTTTAAGTAGAAACATTATTACATTTTTGGTGGTAAAGAGAATATGAATGGAAGAGGTCGTAAAGGTGGGCCTGTTGCAGGTGGTCCTGGTGGAAAATGTAAATGCTCAAATCCAACATGTAGTTATACTACATCACACAACAGAGCACGACCATGTTATCTACGCAAATGCCCCAGATGTGGTAGTTCATTAACGCGAGTATAAGTGGAAAAATAAAAATGAGAAATAAACATTATACCAATGAAGACTACAAATTAGTGATGAGACTACATAATAAAGGCATGAGTCCAAAACAAATTATCAAGTATTGTAAATATACATATGATATCAACTTAACAAAGGCAATTGAACATTGGATATATGACGGGACAAAACCATTTAGTGCAAAATTTCCGTTAAAAGAAAGTATGTTATCAATACAAAAAGCATATATTTTAGGGGTGCTATGTGGCGATGGCTGTGCTGATTTCAAAAAACCAAGAGTTGTATTACAAACCGTGTCAAAGGAATTTCTTGATGAATGGATAAGAGCATTTAAAAAACATTATGACCGAACTGCAAATATTAGAGAAATATCAAAAGAAAAAATAAGCTCATCTTATATCAAATCAGAAAAACGTTTTATAGTTGCTAAAAAGGGCCAGTACAGCGCTACCTATTATGGAAGGGAGTTATTGTTAGATTTATGCCAAGAAAACGATTTTAAAACACATACTTGGAGAATACCAAAAGAGATAATGGAAAACGATGACGGTTCAATTATCTCTTATTTTTTAAAGGGTTTGTATGACTCTGATGGATATGCTGGACATCATGTCAATTTATCTTCAGGCAGTAAAAAAGGATTAGAGGACACCAGAGACTTATTAATGAAAATAGGAGTCGATGAATTTTCGACGCATATTACTAAAACGCACACTTGCTTTGTTCTTAGCATACATAATCAAAAAGGAAAACGAACATTCCAAAAATATGTCAATTTTAGTATCCTCTTTAGAAAAGAAAAATTAGCGGAAAACTTATCTAAATATAAAAGTAAAAAAAGTTACTCAGTAAATAGAGTTAAAAAATTAATCCCCGATATTCTTACACTTAAAAATAAAGAGAAATTATCCAGTAGAAAAATTGCCAAAAGATTAGGTATAAGCAAAACTGCAGTTTTAAGATGTTTAAATAACCATAATTCAAATGCCTTGCTAAGATGACAAGGGGATAAAGGTACTGGTGCATATTCAGCTGATGCAAAACCTTTTGCAAGAAATCTTGCTTCAGCAATTTCTGCATCTTTCCTTATAAAATATTTCTATCGATGGAAATTTTACCTGCAGGATAACTATATCAGTCGTAGATGCACCAGTACCGGGATAAAAAAAGTATAAATATTAAAAACGTGTTTTTAAAAAATGGTAGAATAGGTGGAAGGATTCTTCTGACCTTGTCAAGTGTTTACCAACCTTCCACTTTCTACTTCCAATTTTAAATTAAGTTTCTTGTATTGGACGGAAAAAAATCCTGGCAAAAACTTTAAACAAAAAATTAATAACTACTTATTATTATGATAAATCCTGCTGAATTCATGGTTGCAGCAATTACTATGTCACTTTCAAACATATCTGGTTTTGCAATTTTTTTACAAGCCTTAAAAATTTATCAATTAAAAAAAGTAACTGCTATAGCAATCACCCCGTATTTTGTAATGTTCATAACTAATGCCTTTTGGCTTTTGTATGGAATATTTAGAAATGATCTGGTTTTAATAATTCCCTGTCTCATCTGGATGATATCCTTGTCAACAACTATTATAATTTATTATTATTACAAGAATAGATTATTATCTAAAAAATATTAGATTCCATGTGATGGTACTACCATATCATGATAGTTTCAAAATTTGATACTATCAAAATCTGATGATAAAGTTTTTAAAATTAAAAGACATTAATTAATTGTTGGTTTAAATGTTAGGGGGTCTCTTGAAAAATGCTGAATCGACCATAATATCATTTTTTTACCTTTGATCCTCTATTTAAACCAACAATAAAGTTTTGGTGTCTCCAATAGTTGACCTATAGTCAAAATTTGAACGGCTCAGATGTTGATACGGTCAAAATTTGAACGGCTCAAAAATTGAGCCTACACTTTGCAATCCATAAAAATAATCGTTTTTTGCTTTTATAGGTTTTTCGACCATTATATGGTAGTTTCATTACGTGAAACTCCCATTTCATGAAACTCCCATTTTATGGGAGTACCATTTTATGGGAGTATCAACATTTAAATAAAATAGTTGCACAAAATACTTGAGGAGCCGAATTATGGCGCAGCGAATATTTAGAAGAGCGATAATTTCGCTGTTACAAAATTTAAAAACCTAATACTATAATTAGAATAAACATAAAGCTTTAAAAGAACTAATTATATTAACCTTGGTGGTAAAATATGAAGGGGTCTCAAAAAGATAAAACATTGGAAAATTTTTTAAAAGATACACTACCAATTGGTAAATGCGCTAATATACAAATTCAAACTGGAAATGGCACTCAAAAACTAATCGCCTGCCATACATCAAAAAATAAACTGAGTTTGAAACCAGTTATTGATGAGATATAGTTTTTGTTTTTATTTTTTCCATTTAATCTCTTCTAAACCTTTTTTCTCAAACTGTCTACCAATAACATTATTTTTATAGATCCTCCGCCTTGGGGATTTATACAATTTATTTTTTATTTTAATAGTAGTTCTTACAGTTAAATAATTACCATATATTTTAATGACTTTTTGAGTCCTAAATTTTCCATCCTTATCAATGAAAGTGATAAATTTTCCTTTTAATTCTTTTTTATTAATCATAGAAACATTACGATTCCTAAAAATAAAAATTTTTCTCCTGTAAAATGTTACATTTGTTATATAAGAAGCTTTATTTTCTGTTTTATATGGACAGTATATAAATGATTTTTCAAAAATTTTTTTCAAATCATCATTAAATTCTGATTTCGTGTATTTTTATAAGATAGAAAAACATGGTTGCAACTTTTGTTACAATAAAGTTATATGGTATGGCGGAAATAATTCCTGGCAAATTTTTTATCTTTGTTAATCAATATTGTTTTGGATGTTTAAGGGGGTCTTTAAATACAAAAAAAAATTTTAATTGCAGTCGTATTAGCTGTAATTATTATTGGTTCTATCCTGGTTTCTTATACTTTTGTCTTTACACAAATGAGACCCCAGTTTCGCGGTTATCTGTTTTACAAGGATGCAAAAATTTTTCCAATGAATACTCTTATTGGTGCAAACTGGCAGGTTTGTTGGGAGGAATCATATCCTCTGGAGGAATGGAGGGTTTTTTGGGCTATTCGTGATCCTGATAATCATAATCCTGGGCCCTATAATCATGATGGTGGTCATACTTTGCAACCTGGTGAGGTTTTTGATTTTTTTATCCCTGTTATTGGTGATGGTACTTTTAAATATTTCACAGAACCCGGTCGATGGAAATTTATGTGCACTTTAGATGGTAAAATAAACAATGTATGGGAAGAATTGGATTATGTAGAATTATATGTTAATGCTTTGTATTTTTGTCATGCTAATCTTGTTTACTGTAATGCAGATCCAGATACGGTTAAAATTAATGAGTCCACGGAATTGAAATTCAAGGTTTATAATGATGGTCAATTATCTTCTATAATTGATTACAGGTTCTGGGTTGACATTAATAATAACCAAGATTATGAACAAGATTCTGAACCATTGCTTTGGAGTGAATATAGTAGTCCTGTTCCTATAAATAATTATTATTCTGATAGTAAAAGTATTATAATTCTTGAAAATTATATTAAAAACAATACCGTTCCAGTAATGGGTCAGATATGGGTTTATAATAGTGATCCTGCTTATGATCCTTTTACTCGTCCTTTTGAAATACTGGTGCAAGTACCTATTGGGGTTGAAGGAACTGTTCCACCACCCCCATCACCACCCCCTCCAGGCAATCAACAACCATCTGCGTTTATAGACTCTATTTCACCACAACCAGCCAATTATGGTGAAACAGTCACTTTTGCTGGTCATGGCACAGATATTGATGGTGTTATAACTGATTATTCATGGAGATCCTCAATAAATGGGCAGTTAAGCGCAGCTGCAAATTTTTCAACATCTTCTTTATCAATTGGTTCTCATATTATATATTTTAAAGTAAAAGACAATCAAAACACCTGGTCAAATGAGGTTTTCTCAAATTTGAATATTATCCAGAGCCAAAACCAGAAACCAGAAGCATTCATCGACTCAATAAACCCCAGTCCCGCTAACTATGGTGAACCAGTAACATTCAAAGGACACGGTGTTGATCAAGACGGCGATATCATTGCTTATGAATGGTCCTCAAATTTAGATGGTGCATTAAGCACAATTGCTTCTTTCACAACAACAAGTTTATCCCCAGGCATACACATAATTTCATTCCGGGTAAGAGATAATGAAGGGGTCTGGTCTAATAAGGTTACACAACCTTTATACATCAATGCTCAACAAAATCAGAAACCAATTGCTTATATTGATTCAATAAACCCGGCTGTAGTTTACCTTGGCGACTCGGTTACATTTAATGGGCATGGTATTGATACAGATGGAACAATAACTGCTTACAACTGGCGTTCAAGCTTAAGCGGGCAGTTAAGCACAGAAAAAACATTCAGTACAACATCATTAACTGTTGGAAAACACAACATATTCTTCAAAGTAATGGATAATGATTATACTTGGTCAGATGAAATAATGGGTACTGTAGAAGTATTAACCAAACAAGGTCAACCTGAACCACCAATGCAGTCAATCAACATACCAACATGGGTTATTTATTTAATAATAGGGATAATCATACTACTTGTTATACTACGAGCGATAGGAAAAAAAGAAAAATCATAAATCAAGAAAGTCAGGTTTTTTATTAAATATTTCCTTAGCTCTTTCTTTAATTTTTGGGTTTGGAAAACCACAATGCAACACGAAATATACTTCAAGCAAAGAATAATTTTCTAATTGATGAAGATGTCTATTAAACAAAGAATAAAAAATTTTTCTTGCGTCCATCATATCTTTAGCAAAAAACATTAAATTTATATCATATTCACCAAAAGTCATAAAACTCATCAACATGCGCTTTGGTTCCCAAGTCTTTAAAATTTTTGGAAAATCTTTTTCAAAAAATTCTTTGAATACTTCTAAAAAATCAACATCCTTTTTTGCTTTAACCTGCACTAAAAAAAGATGTAAATTATTATAAAACAGATAAGCCTCTGGGGCAACTGCAGTATAACCCCAAATAATATTCTCTTTTTCAAGTTTTTTAATTGTTTTTTTAACAGTTTGCCGAGTCATACCTATTTTTTTTGCAATTTTTTCAATTGATTGTCTTGCGTTTATCATTAGTTCTTTTAATACTTTTCTTTCCGCCATTGTTTTAACCTCAGGAAAGCCATAATAAATAAACAAGTATTTATCATTTTATTTAATAATTTATATGACAGTCTATTTAAAAAATTATTATTTATAATAAACAATTCGACTATATAGTTTATTTAATAACTTTTAAATATTTGTTAAATATAACATTAAAATTGACGGCGGGTGGCTTTCCAATAAGAGACCCCCTAAAACGTCTCTTTACCGCCCATCCGCTGTCAAATAATAATTTTTCTCTCCCCACATTCACCTTCAAAAATTATAAAATAAAAACTGAGTATTTAAATCTAATCATATTTTTTATCATTTTGTAAAAAATCTAATATTAAATTTTACCATTTTGAATAAAATTTTTTGTAAAATAGCACAATACGGAATTTTTTCCGTTAGCTAGCTTAATTGTTCTGTTGTGTTTATCAAATAATCCATTTTTGGGGGGGAAATTTTTCCTGGCAAAATATAAAAATTTTATATTGATTTTAATTATTTTGTGAACAAAAAACAATCTTTGATGCTTTGGGGAATTCTGTATATAATAATAATATTCATTTTAACTGGAATTTTTGGAGTATTATTTCATGATGCGATTCCGTCTGAAGGACCAGTTGTTTTCAAATTTGTTTATGCTGGTCTTTTGAATATATGGGATACGGTTCTGGCATTAATTATTGGGGGTTATCTTGTTCATATATATCATAAAAAAGGAAAATAAAATGATGCAATTTGGTTGTAAACCTGGTTATTACCATAGCGGGGAAAAATGCAAGCGTATAGAATTTCCTATTATAGGATCTATGGGTGTGCCATCTGTTGAGAATCGCGCTGGGTGTTTAGCAGTTAATGGTAAATGGATAAATGATTATGGTGGAATATGTATTAAGAAAGAATCTTCTGACAGGAAATATTATAGTGGTTTTACTGCACCTATTAAAGGAGCTGTTGTTTCATGGGACTGGATGGATTTTTATGAGGCGAATAATCGGGTTGATCGGGAGGATAGGGGTGTTTGTTTTGCTGCTGTCTATGCAAATGCTATTGTTCCAACTGCTGGTTTACAGTCGTATACAGCTGCTGATATAGATCCTGTTTTTGAATTACTTGTAAATGATTACTATCGTTTTAAGAATTGCAATGATTTAAAAAATCTTACAAGAGATATTGCTCTTAATCTTGCGAGGATGATAAAGGAAGGGAAAATAGGTGATTTGGATGATCTTTATTATGTAACACCCAAGGGGAGGAAAACATCTCATAGGGCCCGCGATGCAATTATTGCAAATAAATTTGAGGTGGAATCCATTGTTGATTCTTATAAGAAGAAACCAGCGGCTAAATCGTTTAGTTTCAGGAGGAAAACAAATGGATAAATTTGAGCAGGAATGCAAGAGACATCATGGTATTTGGCATGGGGAAACAATAGGTTGCATTCTTAAGGAAAAAATTGATGGTGTGGAGCATCTTCGTCATATTTATCCGACATCAAAAGGTCAATGCATAAACAATGGCGATCTTTGGATGGAGGGGCAGAGTAATAAACCTTTTGCGGGTTTGATGGTTTGCCGTGAGCTTTTCCTTAATGAATATTGCAGAAGCAGGGGATACCTTATTGAAACATGTTTACCTAAAGTAAATCTGCCGAGGAAAAAAATAGAGGATTACATAGATCATAGCATATGGTCACAGGATATTTACCGTTTTCAGAAGATACCATCAGATATTTTGGATAAATCCCTTAAAATTTTTGCCAGTGAGGAGATAAGTTCAGCTTCATATAATAATTTAATTATTTTACTTAGGCATCAAAAACTTACTGAAAAACAAATCAATTTTCTTATTAATAAATGGGCAAAAAAAGAAAATTATTTTGAACCATTTAATACACTTGTTGAATATCAGGGGTTGTCACCTAATAATGTAAATCAGATGATTGAAAAGGTGCAAAAAAACACCGAGGTTTTTGAACATTTATATTCAAAGATTGGTAAATTTTTAGATGATGAACAGATAACATTGGCGATTAAAAATATTGCGAGTGTGGATTATTTAGTTCTGCATGCAAGATTGAAACCACCGCATATATCTATGATTTTAAAAAATGCGATTGAAATTGGTGATAGCGCAATTACTCATATTATAAAAAGATATAAATTGAATTCAGAACAAATTGATTCATTTTTTAAAATACCTGGATGGTCGACCTTTGCTATAGATTTGATGAATACACAACAACTGAATAAAAAACATATCTGGAAAATAATTAAAACAGAAAAAATATCATACATAAATCATTTATTAAAAAAATTTTCAGTTGATTATGAAATCATAAATTGGTGTATAAACAAATTGCCAGATAGTTATGCTGCTCTTTATGAAGGACAAAAAAGCCGTATACCAAACGAGCAAAGAGATAGGATATTATGGCATCTTTTGACAAAAGGTGAATTTGATTGTATGGAAAATCCTAATAAACATTTTCCAAAAGATATGATTAATAAATATCTGAATCAAATTTATCAGCAGGAATTTGGAGCAGAAGTGAAACAAATTGGTCTTGGTGAATTTGTGCCAGGTGTTCCAGAATTAAAAGATGAGACAAAAGAATTCAGGGAATATTATGCTAAATATGGACGTGAGCCTGAACATCCTGTTTTGCATAAACTTTATGAATTCCTGCAGCTGAGTCCCGAACAGATTGACAAAGCCCTGAAAATTGGTTACAGTGTTGACCAATTGTTCCGTTATCAAAAAAACCTTGAACCACGCCATATAGATTATGCAATAAGGAACAACATAAATCTTGATAATCTTGTAACCTCTGATAGGATTACAAGGGAACAACGCCTGGTAATCCTGGAGAAAATGGGTTTCACTAAAAAAGACCTTGCGGAACTTGGTGATATATTGCATCATCCTCTTTGGAAATATGTTTCTCCAAGAAGATTAATGGAAGCGGTTAGGAATTATAAACAAGCTGTAAAAGAAAAAACAGAGGATAACCCGTTGCGGTCTCTTGTTGGTGTTTATCCGAAGAATGAGCATCCTATTGAGCCTATCATCATGTTTTTGAAAAAGAAAAGAATGCATCTTAAAAAAGGGGATATCAAATATGCTTATTATATTGATCATAACAATATTGAACGTAAAATAAGGCTTGGTAAACTTTTAAAACGGGATAGACAACTGTATACATCCTGGTTGCATATGATGCAATATGGTGTGCCTCCTTTTGAAAAAACTGATGTTGAAATAATGCTCAGTAATAAACCTGAAGATGTTGCTGCAAAATCAACGGGTTGGAACGCAAATGGCATGTTCCATGGATCCTGCGAGACCATTGGTAGCAGTTATGGTTGGGGTAAAAGCTGTGGCTGGTGCGATGACATCAAAGCAAATAATCTTATAGCAGTTGTAAAAAAACCAGGTGAAAACCGTAACAGATGGCTTGGTCGCAGTATGATAAGGTGGTGTATACGTCATGATGACAAAAAACCTGATGCAATTATAGAAAAATATTATGGTGATGGAAAATACAGACCTCTTCTGCAAAGCAGGGTTAAAAACATTTTAGAAAGCCATGGTTTCAGCGCAACCGCACAAGGTGAAGTTTCCTGTGAAACACCTTATTCCTATACCGGATATATAGATACACCAGGTAGAAGAAGCCCAAGTCTGTTTAAAGAAAGGGAGAAAGGAATATTTTATGATGTTGGCCCGAGGCCAATAGGGATAAAATAAAAAAGTTGAGTGATAAAAATGTTTGAAAATATATATGATATGAAATGTGAAAGACTTGAAAACACATTATATGGATGCAAATTGTTTAAATCACCTGAATACGACAATAGAGAAAGACCCCATCATTCAATTTTTGGAATTAAAAAAATCAGTGTCAAAAGTGATCATAAAACAATTATAGAAAAAGATAAAATATATTTCAAAAACGAGTTTAAAAACATGTTGAACTGTGATACAAAAAATATACGCGGAGGAATATTTTTATTCTGTCAATCAACAGAAGGAAGACCAGAGGTGCTAATAAGGGGATGAATAAAAAAACCTGTGAAACATTGATTCGGACAGCAAAAGAAGGAACAAAAGCAGATAAAATAACCCTTGCTGCAAGAACAGATATACCAATTGGTTGTTCCTGCAGAGTACTTGGTATACTCAGTCAAGACAGGGATAATGATGTTAAAAAACAGGTTTTAAATAATATATATTTTCTCAATGGTTGCAAAGGTAAAACTCCTTTGAATGCTGATTTTGAAAACTGGCTCGGGTTTGGTGCTAAAAAAGCAACAATATACTGCAGCAACAATTGTAATCCCGATAGAATCATCGGTGAGATGGAAACACAAAATGTTGATATTGTTTCTGTCAAGGATTTTAATAACATTGAGCAGCAAGAACTGCAGCATAAAGGATTTATTTTTTCACCTGAAAAACTTCTTTGGGAATTGAAACTGCCGAAATCAGCAGATCGTTATTTAGGTTCAATTAAAAAAGGTGGTTTCATGAGACGCCGTGACCGTTGGTTAAAAAATAGGGGAATCAAATTTGTCATAGATGAAAAACTAAGAGATGAAAAACTTTTGCAGAAATGGTATAATCTTTATAAAAAATCAATGGAAACAAAACAAAGAGGCAAAGAACACATAACATGGAATGACCTGCAAAATAAAAAACATCTTACAGCAATCTATGCTGTTGAAAACAATGATGTCCTCGGTGGTATTCTTATGGCAGAAAATAAATATTCCCCGATAACTGGTCATTACAGCTCCGCTGGTTATGGTACTTTTTCAAGGAAATACCCTGGTATCAGTGATGTTCTTTATCTCAGGATGGTTGAAAGATCCATTGAAAAAGGAGTAGATGTACTAACCCTTGGCATGGATACTAATTTTTATGGTTATCATTTAAGCCCTGGTTTATATCGATATAAACGCAGAACTGGTTTCATCCCCCGCCCTCTGAAAATAAAAAAATATCATCTTTTAAAAGTTTTGAATCCCGAACATTTTGATAACCCATATATGTTCATTGAAACAAATCCAATGCATAACCTTGCTGTCAATAATGTTTTTATCAGGAATGGTGAAGACATTGATCTTGAAGGTTTTGAAGGAAAAGACGGCATGAAGGTGCATCATGTTAAAGGATAAAAGATACGGTCAACTCGTCGGTTTTGCTTATAACATTGAAGAAGATGTTTCTGATAAAAATAATTTATTTTTCACTAAGGGAAAAAACGAGCTAAAAGATATAAAACGTTCCTTTTTTAACAAAGGACAATACTCCAAACTTGGTTACTGTCCACAGGGAACCGTCCAAGTTGATAACGTATGTATTAAACCATCCGCAATAAAATCCGACAGAGCAGGTTGCGATATTAACTGGGTTGATGGGCGGTATATAAAAAGGATTGATATTATAGATGATAAAAGCCGAAAATATATACCATTTTATGTTTATTTAAATAATCTAAACAAATTTAAAAATAAGGAGATTACAGGTAATATTGAAACATTACCTGTATGCATACCTCTTTTACCTTTTCCCTCGAATTTTAAAACCATTAAGAAACTTGTGGATTATGAGGACATATCCACCCGGTGGATGATGGATGCAGACGCATTAGATATGATTAGAGACAGACAGTTACATGATAAACCAGGATATGCTTTTTGTTGGAATGAATACCCAGGATACAAGTATTGTGCCTGTTTTGATAAAAGAGAAGATGCAAAATTTTTCAAGGATGCTTATAATTATTATGATTGGTCAAATGAGTTCAGAAAAGATACTGAAAAATTTCTTAAAGAGGAAAAGAGGGAGAGAAATTTTGAAGGAGAAATAAATGATGAAGCAATTGATAAACGTATGAACATTGAAAGGCAATGGTTCTGGGATGATTTTTCAAATCAATATCCATCTTATTTAGGTGTACATTCTTCTGAAGATAAAGAAATAGTGGAACTGCCGACAGGCAAGGTTTTTCCAGTTTCAAAAGGATCTGATAATATTAATGTATGGGTTTATTATGGTGATGAGCTGTGAAAATACCGAGTGTTGAAACCATAGAGGACTGCTTCAAACAAAAAGGTATTTGGGATAAAGACTATGGTTTATGCATAGAAAACGCAAGGAATCCTAATAGAACCTGCACTATGCCGTTTAAAGGATTACAGGTTTGCTGGTGGCAAGACAAAGGAGAAGTACAAGGCATCGATGGCGGCATTATTTATGCTTTTGAACCAACAATTTTTACACAGGATATGTCAAGCAAAGTAAAATCATTCGCATCTGGTCTTAAAGATGCGATTCAACGGCATCCAAAATATCCTTTTGTTTATTGGGATGAGGATAAAAGAACCCTGTGGAGATGCTACAATGAAAAAGGAAAAAAGATTGGTTGTAAAGAGAAAAATGCTGTACTTTCTAATAGTCCTTATAATGTTTTACTTGGTTTGAGGCGGCAACGTCGAACCCGTCCTTTGCATCATCTTCCTGAAATTGAACGTCGGGATGCTGCAATGTTGGTTAGTAAAGAAATACGTATTGATTCTGGGCAGGGTGTTTATGATAAATATTTTGCTGAATTAATGAAAATGGATGATACTGTGCAGACTCATTTTAAACTTGATAGGCCCGAGTATATGTATAGTGGTCGTTCGGGTAAAAAAATTTATTATAAAGGAGATAAAAAAATTGGTAAAAAGAAATAAACCAGTTGTGGGCACTAAACTTATTCCAAGTATTGAAAACATCGAGGGTTGTTATAAATACAATGGTATCTGGGATAATAAATATGGTGTTTGTGTTGATAAAAACAATAGGATGCTTGCACCCATAAAAGGTGCTCTTATTTCTTGGAAACAAAAAGAAGATCCACGGTCTCCTGCTTTTCCATTTGTTGTGAAAGTTGTTAGATTGAAGGATTTAAAAGAGCTTTATTC
>SMTZ1_10001734_pt1 | contig 34191 bp, 30 predicted proteins | sample DeeMarSWOR136_30_FD_25667 | JGI IMG/M metagenome (IMG submission 25667)
TTCCTATGGGAGAGAACTCTATTCCTGAAGAGTGCTATAGTTGCTCGTGGATGATGCGATGTTTATTTTCAGCGAAGGAAAGTGTTGAAGTTTCCTCTTAGTATTTCGGTTTTGACAGAGTGATATCCAATTGTGTTATTTTTGGTTGTTGAAAAAATTGAAATACAACTTAAACATATTTTCTGTGGATGAGCATATCTAAAGCTACGAGTCATGCTTACTTTTGGGATTCTGTAAGGTTTTTGATGGTTTTGTTAGTGATTGGTAGCCTAATATTTCTTGCTTCTAATTTGAAATCAGGTCAGTTTTTCTCGTTCACATCGATTGAGCGCCATGTTGACAGCACGGGATCTGTTGAGACAATTAACGTTGGCGTTTACTGGGATGGAGAGTGTAGTAGTAATGTGTCTTTTATTGACTGGGGAGAGATCGGGCCTGGATCAGTGAAAGATGTTTCTTTGTTTATTAGAAACGAAGGGACAGTAGCCTCAGGTCTTTTCCTGAGCACGGATTATTGGAGCCCTTCAAATGCATCTGAATTTATGACGCTTAGCTGGGATTACAGTGGTCAAACATTAGATCCATCAGAGATTGTCCCTGTAGCTTTGACTCTGCAGGTGTCTCCGAGTATAGAAGGAATAAAAAGCTTCAGCTTCGACATAGTAATTGGCGCTAATGCTTAAAACGACTTCTTAGGCTGGTTTTGGCTATATTGTATAGATTAAGGTTGCTTGTCATGGTAACATTGAAGAAAAATGAATCCATAGTCGTTGTTGCCACTTTGGCGTTGATTTTTTATGCTTTAACTCTTAGTGTGATAAGTCAAGTTACTTCGTCTCTTCAATCAAACAGGACAATGCCAAGCGTGGGGGAAGTCAAAGCCATTGGAGTCGGGATTTACTGGGATCAGAGCTGCACCACTGAAGTTTCTTCCGTTACGGTTTACATCAGAAACGAAGGAAATTCCGCTGCGAACTTAACAATGAATACATCGAATTGGAGTCCTGCGAATGCTTCAGATTATATAGATCAAAGTTGGGATTACGAGGGACAAGTTATAAGTGTAAACGAGGTACTTGAGGTAACATTCACTTTGATAGTCTCATCTGAGATTCAAGGAATATCAAGCTTTAGTTTTGATATAGTTATAGTTGGAAGCGGCTAAGCTTCAACGAAAATGTTTAAAGTTATTTCGAACGAGTGTCAAACCGATTTTTGCAAATAGGTAATCGACTAGTCGCTGGTCTGTTCAGCATTCTTTTCCAGCAGAATGACTAATCGATCTAAATCGCGTTAAACGCAAAGAAGTCTCTTAATTGGCGAAGATGGCACACGTCTTTTCTTTATTGCAAAGATGGCTACGGCTCCAAACATGGCCGCTAGAATTGCTAGTGTGCCAAATGGAACTTCAGGCACAGCGTTAAATGATGTCGCCTTTATAGCCACAACTTCATCGGCATTCTCTTTAGTTCTTCCATCAGGACCTTGGAAGAGTACTTTGACTCCCCAGTCGCCGAGTGAATCCGGAGCGTGAACCGACCAAGCGTAATGAATGATTGCCTCTGTTCCATTATTCCATGTTCCTTTTGAACCATTTGTTATCAATGGAGTGAAGACATCTATCCATACTCCCTCAGTTCCGTTAGGGGCGTTCCACTTGAATGTAACTTGGTATATACTGGAGTCGAGAGTCAGCGCAGTAACGTTCACTGGAGTTCCTAGAAATACATCAATCCCATGGAAGTCTGACGTTACGGCGTAACCAGTTCCTAAGGTCTCTAGAGGTGCATAAACAACACTAACAAAAATCAATAGTTGCAAGCTTAGCAACGTAATAGCTAATGAAACTTTGTGCTTCAACTTTATCAACTTTTTTTACGTCTTTCTTACCTATAAAGCACTGCGGTATGATTTTCTAGAAGATTGTGTCGAAAGTTCTATTTGAGTGTTGGTTTTGATGTTTCTATTGGACTCTTTTACAAAATCCGGTGTTCTTTCAACAAAAAACATTTGCGAAGATGCATTTTCAGGAAGGTATGGCTATCCGCAATAAGACGGTTATCATAGAATATTGCGGCTAGTCTTAGTCGTGTCTTTTCGATGACAAAATCTCCGAAGTGGTCTGAGTAGGAGCCTATGAGTTCTGAAGTTACTAGCAGAATGATTGCCATCATAGCAATCCAGAGGCCTATGTCCCAGAGGGAAAGTGGGAAATACACTTGGTCAGGCTTCCAGGGTTTGATACCAAATTTCGATAGTTTTTGAATCTGGAGAAATCAGGTCTTTGACAACAACTATAAGTTTTCCTGTTGTTTTGGCGAGGGCGCATGCAATGGCGCTTGTTAGTGGACAACCTATCGAGTGAATGCTTTTGATGTTTTGTTCATTCGCGTAGAGGTCATTATAGACTGAGTTAACTATTTTGACATGGATAAGATCTTTTTCAGGGTTTATTTCGAATTCTTCAGCTAATTCTAGGTTGTTTACTATGATAGTTGGTAAAGAATTATAGAGTTCATCGATGCTGATTTGTGTAAATTCCGTTTTGAGTTCTCTCTCGAAAAGGCTGACAAGTCCATAACCTGGTGGTGCAATGCATATTCCTTTTGGATTTTCGAGTATGACTGGGATGAAAACTATCATTTCTTTTAGTCCTTTCAGATATTCAGGTAGGTAAGCTTCTTTTGGATACGGAGGGATATAGATTGGTTTTCCTTTGTAGCTTAGGTCTCGTATCATTCTGTCAATTGTCGTGTAGGATGAGATCGCGGTTGAATCCAGTAGGGTGCTTTTTACGAATTTGACGGGTCTAGCAAACAGGAATAGGGCTCCCCAAAATGTAAGGCCTAGACCGATGAAGGCGAGAACTGTTGAAGTGTTTATAACCGATCCTGCGAGTGTTAATGCTCCAATGGCGAGTAGTATGAATCCGATTTTACCAGTGGGTGTTCGCTTCGATTTTAATAGGTCACGTTTTAGGATTTCGTTTTCTTTTTGTAGATTCTCAAGCGTCTTCATGAGATACTGAACCGTAGCTTGTTCAGATTCTTTGTCGTCTTTGGGCTTGTCTCGTGACTTAAGTGACACCAAGATTTTCCATTTCTTCCATTGTGATTTCCCGTATATTAGGACTTCCAAACAAGTCTGGGCTCATCTAGGATGTTTATGAGGTCTGCATTAATAATTCCATGTTTTTCTAGGTTGTCTAGCATTTTAATTAGGTCATTCAATTTCACTGCTTTTCCTGTAGCTTTTTCAAAGGCTGAGGCAATGTTTTGAGTTGTGGTCTCCCTAATCTTTTGACTCAGTTCTTTAAGAGTTTGATACAGCTGCTTTTCCTCTGGCGAACCTAGCTTTTCAAAGATTTTGAGGTTTGTCTTTTTTATTTTCCATTTTCCTGTGTATTGGGTTGTCTGGATTATTACTGCGAATAGTATGGTTGAGGCTAATAGAACTTGCATGGTTGGAATGCCTAAGGAAATAAGTGATTGTGCTTTTAATGGCTCCCAGTACGTCGTTATAGATTGACCCATGCTAAGTAGTTTTTGTTCGAGTTGAAAGGAGTTGTCTAGGGTTTTTGTTAGGATTATTAGGCTTATTCGAGTGTATCTGGGTTCAATTGTTAGCCCTGTTTTGAATAAGGCTTTTTGATACCAGTAAAGTGTGACTTGTGTGTAGTTGTCTGGGTGTTCGAATACGAAGTAGCGAGCTGTAATTGGGGGGTTCTGCATTATTTGGATGTCTTTTGATTTGAGGACATTTACTAATGGCCAGTTTCCATGCGCTTGTTGCCAAGTGACTAGACATACTTCCCAGCTGTGAAGATTTGTTATGGAACTTGCAACTCCAACGAGCACGTATATTGTTGGGTTAGAGATGTTTTGAGAGATGTATGCGTAGAGTAGTGAGGCGTCTTGTCGGGATATTTTTTCGAAGTTGTGATCTCTGTAAAGGAATTTCAGCTGATAATCTGCTACTTCAGGAAAGACTTCAGTGCTCGTTTCAGGATTTCCTATGGTTAGTCCTTGTGCAAATGCGAAAGCGGGTGCTTGTATGCTTAACGTGACAAGATACGAAGCGAGCAGAAGAGCAGTTATCTTTATCCAGAACCTTTTAGGTAAACCTGTTTGACGGCTTTTATGGAATTTTCCACATTTTGGGCAAAAATCTTGAGTGTCTTTCTGATTGTGGTCGCATGTAGGAAATAATACGGTTTTGTTTGTGCTTCCAAATATTTGTAGGTGTAAAAGTTTTTCAGCGATTATTAATATCAGTAAAATTCCGATGAAAATGAGGAGCCATCCAGAAAGGATGTGGAATAGAGTCATGGCGGTTGCTTCGCCAAATCCATAGGCGACGGAGACTATTAGTGAGATTCGGAGAATGTTGAGAATGGGGAGCATTAGAAAGCCTAAGGCAATTAAGGCGATTTTCTTGGTGAATGAGCCGTGGATGACGTACATGAGGAAGGCTGCGAACATTGTGAATGCTACTATAGAGTAGATTCCAGAGCAGGGCAGGTCGACTGCGAATTCGAGGGGTTGCTCAAGATTGTTGATTATTATCGTTGGGGGTCCGTATTTTGAAGACAATGCAATGGGTATGCCTGCTATTTTCAGGAGTGTGTATGTGGCTTGTGCGTTGAAGTTTCCTAAGAGGGCTCCTAAGGAAAAAGTGACAGTGGAAGGTGGGGGAATAAGGAAAATTAGGAATAGGATAGGAAGAATCAGAGCCATGAGCGTTTTGGTGTTGAACAGTAGGAGCGTAATGCCTATGACGAAGGTTATGAGAGAGGCTATGTGATATTCTAGTGGATAAAAGCTGTAAGAACCATACCAGTAGAGGATAAATGCGAAGATACAGATTGCAAGTCCAGTAACTTCGCTTGAAGAGAGTACTTCTGCTTTTCCTTTCAGTCTTTTCATATTGAGGGATGCTTTCACGAGTTCTCTTTTTCGGTATATGAGAAAGGAAGCGAGTAGGGGCACAAGTATGATGTGGCTCACGGCTTCGTTTTGCACGGCTTCGTTTATCAGGATTGCCAGGTCTTGCCAATATACAATTGAGATTGTCAGTATTACGAGAGAGACTGAAATGATTGGAATATAGAATTTCCTTATGCTTCCTGTAAGTTTCTGAAAGGTCTTCACTCTTTATTCTCCACGTGTTGGCTGTGTTCAGTAATGATGATGACGTCAGAGCGAGATTGTTTTGCTTTATTAACATGTGCTCAGAATTCAGTGCAAGCTAGAATCTAAACATAAACAAAGAAAGAGAATTGGATAAGGATTCTCACTATTTTTTGTGCACGCGCGTCGTTGCCAAAAACCTCTACTTGTAACATATACAAAAAAGGGGGGGGTTGGGGGCTAGTCTGTAGCCCACTGCTCTAAGATTACTCCAAGTTGCTCTGCTATCGATATTCCTGTTTCTCGGTCTGCGGGATCCATCAACCATGCATCAGCTTGGTCTATGAGAGTACCGAAGATACCCTCAGCGTCGCCGGCTGCCACGCTGAGTTTTGCCGCGATAAGATACCTCTGTAGTATGATAATAGCGCTGCCTCTAGGCGGAGTATTAAGAATTTCTATTGCAGCCATCTTGTCATAGGTGATTCCGCCTAGAGTTACCGTATCGGTTGACCAGTCCTCAGGGTGATTTTTCCAGTAGCCAGGAGTATAGGTGTGACATGCCAGTGCACTTTGAACAGTCATAGAAGCAAAGATTGTAGCCACAAACACTAGTATTCCGATTTTTTTGAACATTTTAATCTTGTTAGACTTTGGATTTCACGTATTTATTCTCACATGGTATTCAAATACAGAAGAAAGCTCCAGAATTACCTGAGCGCAATATCTGTGTAGCGTGATGCACTCTTTTAGAGGTAATAATCGAGGACAAGAGAAACTGTCAACCATGTTTTTTCATATTGCTGTCTAATGCTGGATCTAGCGCGCCTCAAGCCAATAGGCTGGTATATATACTGTAAAGCTTCTTGGCAACCACGTCTAAAGAAAAACTTCTCTTTATCAGTTTTCTGCCGTCAAGACCTAATCTAACTCTTACATCGTTGTTATCTAATAAGTACTGCATTGCCTCTGCCAATTTTGGAGGATTGTTCACAGGAACCAGAATTCCATTTTCGCCGTTGCGGATAATTTCGGGCACTCCACCTACAGGTGTTGCTATCACAGGAGTTTCACATGAGAGGGCTTCCAAAATCACAACTGGGAAGGCTTCCATGAATGATGGTAAAACGAAGATTGATTTCTATAAGACTCAGCATGTCTTGATGGTACGTCAAGCTCCAATCAGCAGAACCAGCAATCACTAGATGAACTGATCTCTTCAGATAATGTAGACACTCTAGCAAAACGTGCAAACCTTTACCCTTTGTTATTCTTCCAGCAAATAGTATGAGATCATCTTCCTTTTCCCCTTGTGGGTTGAATAATCTTGTGTTCACCCCGTTGGGTAGATACTTAATTCTCTCCTTCGAGATGCCAAGTTCCATTAAATCCTTTTCCACACGGCTTGATATAGAAATGTACAAATCCGCCACATTCTTCAGAATAAATCTGCTTAAATGGTATCTTTTGTAAAAGTTGACATCAAGTCCATGTAAATGCAGTATCTTATGCTTTCTCACCAGAAATGAGAACATAGGGAAACTAAGGTCCTCATGAAAATGTATAATATTATACTTACTCAGAATATTCGTAAACCTTCCGGGAATTAGATTAATTCCCATCGTAATTCTGGGCGAGTGCTCAATTGGCAACCAATTAAATGCTGGAATCTTGAAAACCTTGATTCCGTTAATTTCTTCGATTTTTCCTTTCCACTTCGGGTCCCATTTCCGATCCATATTGAATGTCATCACGTCAACGTGCACGCCCGCTCTATTGAGTTCAACCGAGAGATTACGTACTACAGTCTCAGTGCCACCCTTAATGGGATAAAATCCTGGCGTAACCATCAATATCCTCAAAACTACCCTCCTTAGAGCCTAGCGCTGGAATTACGCACGCGCGAAGTGACTTTAACATTTTTGCAACATTGCTTTTTGCTGTTTCCAGGTGTAAATTTAGGTTTACTCATTTCTTAATTGATTGATCTTTTCTATAAGCGTAGGCAGCCTATAATCGTCAAATCTTATGTGACTTTTGAGCAAGCCAATGAACTTGTGATGACAAAATGTTTAGAATTACGATTCGGGACTTTCTGCGCGCGCATTAGCTGCTCTTCTGGATTTGATGAGATAAAAGGCAGTTCCTAAAGCTGCTAGTATTATCACTATTGCCGGTATAATCCATGTCGGGAAAGGATCTTCTTCTTCGATTTCTATGGTGAAGTATACTGTTTCAGAAAGCCCAGTATTACCAACTGTGTCTTTTGCATAGATTGTTATGTTGTGCGAACCATCAGACAATTCGGATAGAGTTGTGTTTCCAGCAATTGTCGTGTTATCTTGTCCGTCAAGGCTGTAGCCAATCCACGAGACGGATTCATCTATAGTGAAGCTCAATGAGATGTTGGCTGTGTCGTAGGTTTTGTTCTCTGGTGACAGAATTGAGACGCTTGGGGGAGTTGTGTCTATGGTAAAGTAAACCGTGTTTGATGCTCCCATGTTGCCAGCAGTGTCGTTGGCGTAAACAACTACATAATGAAATCCGTCGAAAAGACTCGTTAGAAGAGTGTCTCCAGTAATGGTTTTGTTTGGTTGTCCGTCAAGGCTGTAGCCAATCCACGAGACGGATTCATCTATAGTGAAAGTACATGTGATACTAGTTGTAGTATACGTTTTGTCTTCAGGTGACACAAGCGAGATACTTGGTGGAGTGGTGTCTATGCTGAAGTAAATTATGTCAGACGAGCCCATGTTCCCAGCTGTATCATTAGCATAAACTGCTAGGTTGTGGGATCCATCAGACAAGACCGGTAGAGTTGCGCTTCCAGCTATTGTCACGTTTATTTGACCATCTAAGCTATAACCAACCCATGAAGTCGTTTCGTCAACAGTGAAGATCAAAGAAATGGAGTCAGCTGCATATGTCGTGTTCTCAGGTGAGAGAATCTCAATGTTAGGAGATACGGTATCGACGGTGAAGTATATGGTATCTGAGAAACCCATGTTGCCGAAGGTATCATTGGCGTATACTACTACGTGGTGCGATCCGTCAGACAAGACCGGTAGAGTTGTGCTTCCAGCAATGGTTTCATTCGCTTGACCGTCTAAGCTATAACCTATCCATGAGGTCGCTTCACCTACGGTGAAGTCTAAGGAAACTATATTTGTTGAGTACGTCTTGTTCTGAGGCGAGAGAATTTCAATGTTGGAAAATACAGTATCAACCGTGAAGTAGACTGCGCCAGAGGAACCCATGTTTCCATCTGTATTGTTGGCATATAGAATTATGGCATGTGTTCCATCTGACACGGAAATTGTAGTGTTACCGGTAATGGTTACGTTCTCTTGACTGTCCAGACTGAAACCAGTCCAAGAGGTTGATTCATTCACGGTAAAGTTTAATGGAACATTGTTTGCATTGTATGTCTTGTTTTCTGGAGACAGAATGGAAATAGTGGGAGGCGGTGGCGGCGTAGTTGTTGTTAGATTCTGGATACCTGTTGTTTCCCACTCATTCAGTGTATTGTTTGCCCAAACTTGCCATTGAATCAGAACCCCAATTGCATTGTTTAAAACCTTACTCTGATTAAACCAAGATTCAGTTAGTCCAGTTTGAAACATACTAGTTTCGTTTTGCCATGTTCCTGTATTGTTGCACCCGAAAACTCTATGCGAAAGATCACCAGATATTGTTTCCCATTTTGTATAAAATGTGGCACCTAAGCCTGCGTATGTTGATGTCACGCCAACGTCGCGTACAGTTATGTTTGATTCGGGACCTAAGAAACTGGTGTCAACTTTCACACAATCAGCATAAATACTGTGTGCGGTTTTCACATTGGTCCAAGTTAATCCGAGCCGTATTTGATTAGCGTCTCCGTCATCATCTGTGTCTAGTCCTGTTGCATGTATAATTGTGGAGTTATTTACATAAAGTGCAGCTTCTCCATCTGTTGAGCCTTTCTTCCAAAATAACACAACATTGTAAAGTGTATCTAAACCTGCAAGAGTTGTGGAAGTTTCACCTGTCCACGTAGAACTATTCCGATACATGAGCCTCCACGCGGCTCCTGTTCCGTTGTATATCACAGATGCCTGTGCCAGAAATGTACTGCCAACTGAAATCACCATAAGAGCTTCTTCTTCTGGAAGGGAAGTGGGAATTGCTGTTTTGAACTTTGCATAAGATTGGAAGTAAACAATAGCCTGATCAGTAAAACTTTTGAAAGCATATGCATATTCTGTTATACCAACACCATTGGCAGTTGCATTTAAATGTTCTGAACCATGGTGAGGATCATCCGTACAGTTGAGGTCAACAATTTCATCTGTTGTGTAAGAAGTATTCCATGCAGTATCGGCACCTTCAAAATCATCACTAAAAACCGTTGTTGCATAAGCTGGGTATATTATTCTGAAACGAAGAAATGCACTGCTTATGATCGATAGAAACAACACAAGTAATAGACATATATTGACAAACTTGGCTAAAGGTATTTTTTCCAAACTATTTCCCTCTTCTAACCACTATCCGCGTGCGCATCTTGAATATGTTAAGTCATGAAGATACATTACACCTCTATATAAATGAGGGGGTGTATATCCTCATGATGCACAGTGGGCACATGGATCTCTTGAGAATTTGTCTTGTATTGATTAAAGTCCTAAACAAGTTTCAATTAGAGCGTGAGAAATCCGGAGGATCAACCAGAACAAGGTTTCTCACAACAATTTCTGAATGGAAACATGCGCCTGTTTCTTCAGAAGACGTCTCTACACCAGCATGCAATCTCTTAACATCTGTTCCTTAACAGTGAATTGTCCCAAAAAAAAACTCGTCAAAATGAGCGCGGATAAATCTTGGACTGCAATTGAAGAATCTTTCGCACCATTTCATGCTTCCGCTGTAATATCTCTCTACGCTATTTTCGCTCAAAATCGGATCTTTAGATGATGCGCTCAAATTTGGGTCTACATATATTAGTCTAGTTTGTCGAAGAAGGTTAATTTGTTTCAGTAATAGCTCGAATCTCATGAAAAGTGATTTAGTTTTCTTGTGGGGTCTTTCACGAACTTGGAGCAGAGAAGGTGGATTACCCTTATAGTAAATAGAGTCCCACATGTCTTCATTTACATACAAAGTTGGATGCAAATCAAAAACAGCGATTTTACGCTTCAAGATTGCAAACGAGAAGCATTGATAGTTGGATAGACTGCCTTCCCATTGTTGAGTAAAGGTGTAGGGATAGAAAGTGACTCCTTTATGACAGACTGGTTCAGAGTTGGTAATGTTTGAAGAGAAATCGAATTTTATACCTAGGTCAACCAAGGCTTCTAGATGTGGCGGAGTCCAACTCATGCCAGGAGCTCTGAATGCTTCTATTTTTTTAGGATGAAAGAGATCTTGGAGAGAGTAGATTCCGCCTCGCCCCTCTACTTTTCCTGTTAACGGGTTGATGTGGGAGGTTTCCTTCTCCAAAGAAGTCGAATAGGCTTTGTTGTAGCTTTCTACATCTGCATATTCCGGAATTATAGGTCGGACGGAGTGACCTGATGAGTGAAAGCCGATTTCATGACTCTTAAGTAAGTCCAGTATTTCTGGGTAGTTGCTTAGTTTTTCAGCCATGTGTCCAGTGATGAAAAATATGGCCTTCAATTTGTATGTCTTTAGCATTTCTAAAACAGTGCGTAATGCATGCATCGAATTTGGATTTATGAAATCCTCAATATCAAATGTTAATATTAACTTGTGCATGATCTGTTGCCCTGACTGGCTTCTGGCAAAACGGAATAAACTCCGTGCTGTATCAGTAATGCATGATAGGCTAATTTTAGACGGTTTACTTTTTCTGATCAAGGATTCTTCCAAGTAGTCTATCCATTTTGATTTGTTTGACCATTTGGATTCCTACGCGATAAAGACTTGAAGTGAACTTCCTATTCACAAATCTGATCCCCCAGTTTCTTCTATACGTTGAAGTCCAATCAAACTTGTACGATTCATCCCCCTTTAAAAAATCATATTCTTCTATTCCCTTCTCTACACATTTTTCTATAATTTTCGCGAGTATGAGATTCCCAACACCATATTTAGAGTAGTCAGGATCAAATCCTGGTAGACAAAAGTACATTTTTTGGTCATACTGAAGGCAATACTGAGATGCGACTGGTTCATCGTTGGCTGTTAAGAAATAGAGGGCGAGCCATCCATTATCTGCGAAAAGTTTGACTACGTCGATATAGAAGTCACGAACTTCCTTCGTTTTGAATACTCCGGGCATGCGTTGCGATTTCCATCTTTTTTGATGGAGTTCAAAAAAGATTTTCATAGCCTCTTCAATTGAAGTGAACTCATCGTAATTTTTCAATTCCACCCTATGGTAATCCTTCTCCAGCTTCCTTAAGCGTCTTCGCAGATTTCTTCTTAAATTTGCACTCAGTCCGTTCATCAAAATGTCCATTGAATTAGGAATTGGCATATAGGGACATTTTGCACCTTGTTCCATTTCAAATCCTGGAATAACACCAGATGATTTAGGTAACAGATCATGTAGTATGGATGTTCCTGGGATATCATCCATGTGTATGAAATCCCAGTCATCGCGTTCGACAAGATGGTTTAGGAATAACTGCAAACATTCCGCTTCATTTTTCCCCAACAAGAGACCAGTGTAGTCTGCACCTTCGGGTGTAAGACCGCGATACCCCAAAGGTTCTATTACATCATAGCCGAGCGAATTCATAAAACCATAGCGTGATTGTCTGAGTGGAGCAATAGCAATGACTTCATTTTTGTCTTCAACAAATAGAACCCGCAGCTTTTTATCTCTTCCAAAATGCTTCCAGTAAGTTGATAGATACTGCCACGTCAGAAAGATATTCTTATCTCTGCTTCTATCCAAAACCTTATTCCATTCGTGTTCTAACTCGAGAAATTGTCTAGTTGTATTGACCTCAGTTATTGTGAACAATCTGATCTCACTTGAAGCAGATTTCTTCAAATTCTACTGGATAATCATCTTCTTTGACCGGTAAAATTTGGAAGCGGCAATTATTAGAGGCCAAGTTAAAATGAAGTGTCTTTCATCTTAACAGATTGATTCTTGATAAGAGATTCTTCAATGCATTCGAGAAGCTGTATTGTCTTTTTTCCCTCCTCCGGTTTAGGATCGCAAAAACTCGCTGATCAAATTGTGATGGTATAGACAAGTCAACAGGTCACCTTTGCGGATCTTTTCCAGAATCGAATTTGTCCACTTCTTAATGATTGTTTTCTGGTCTAGATAGAAACCCTTTAAGAAGCTTGCCGGAGGTTTCTCTGGAGTTTCTACAAGATAGTTGTAATCTAAGATCTCCATTCGCTTACCATCAGAACTCATCAGGTCGAATATCGCCTCCTCCTTTCTGGCAATCGATGAAAGTTCTATGACACCAAGAGTCTGATATGGTGTATTGAGCAAGATAATAATATTATCACGAACCTGATTCTTGATCCTATCTCCTCTGGCAAAAACTTCGCTTACGTCTTTCAGAAAGTGTAATTGGAGATATGCTGGATGACAGCCTATTTCCCAGAGGATGCCCCCTTCTTTCGCAGTCATAATCCAGCTTGGAAACCCGATTTTCTGACGGTTTTCTTTGACTGAGACTCTGAAATATGCGAGTGGAAAATCTCCTGAATCCACCATGGCTTTGGCTTGCATAACATGAGGTATAAAAAGTTGGTTATGACATACTGATAGTTTGACTTTATATTTTGAAATATCATGGACTATCTTGTCGCAATCCGAGGTGCTTCTGGCCATCGGCTTCTCTAGCAAGATATTATGTCCGAATTTTGCAGCCTCACAGGCAATCATGGCGTGCGTCGATGTCGGTGTACATATATCTACGTATTCTAGGTCTTTAATTTCGAAAAGCTCGAGATAATTTTTAGAAGCCTTTTTTATCCCGTTTCTTTGAGCAAAAGCTTTAGCTTTCTCAAGGTTGATATCCGAAACTGCTACAACATTTGCTTCTGGTATGTGCGCGTAGGCGCACATATGTAACTGGGCAGCCCGTCCACAACCAATTAAACCTATATCCACTTTCCTTCCCCCATTAGACCAATCCTATAAAGGACCAACTTAGTCGATTAGATATGATACAGTAAAGATTTTGTGTATATGTGTTTTCCACTTCGAGTTGGAGGGATTTCTTCGACAAATTCCCACGCGATTTTACAATCTTTTCCCATCACCAACTTGATTTTGATTTCAATTTCCCGCTTTTCTGCCTCGTTTACATTGCCTCTCAGGGTAACTAGAATTCTTATATTTCTGTAGTCTTCTTGAATAATGCAGAAAGATTTTACCCAATCTTTTAGATAAAAAAGGTGAGTGAAGTATTCTCCATAAATTATAGTTCCATCCTCTCTGATAAAGTGATCAGTTATTCTACCTGTAACATCCTTCAAAGTAGGCAGTAGGTTGCCGCATTTGCATTTTCTAGGTCCAAGTATTGCGGTATCTCCAATTTCGAATCGTACTAGTGGCATCGAATAATTGTGAAGTGTGGTTACAACTATCTTTCCCATTTCTTCTTCTCTTACTGAACAGTTACGTTCATTCAGAACCTCTACGTATTTGTCAAACATAAAGATATGTAGTAAACCAGCACTGCATTCGCCGGCAATTCCATCAACCTCTCTTGAACCATAATAATCGTAAACTTTTGTCCCAAATGTACTTTCTATTTTTTCTCTCATTTCCATTCTCAATTTTTCCGCTGAACATACTATCACTTTTGGCCGATGAATATTTGTTCTTTTCTTTTCTATAAACCTAGATATCTCGTATAGCGAACCTGCATAGGCTCTTATTAGATCAGGCTTGTATGAATTTATGATTTTTACATATTCTTCCATATCTTTTTCACTCATTCTAAAACTGTTAAGAAATTTGATGTTATTTAACCATCTAAGTAATTTCTCTCTCCATCCCATGGTACTCTTGAATATATCTCTTTCAGATCCCCAAAGCATCAGTTTTTTAACGGTCAATTCATCGATGCCAACGATATTTTCATAATAAATCCTGTCTGACGCACCACTCCATCTGGAAAACAAATCATCTTGAATGAATCTGACCGGTTCTCCTGTGGAGCCTCCAGAAGAATTATAAAACCATTTTCTTGTACTGATATCTTTAGAAGATAGCTTTTCTCCGTGCTTTCTAATGTCTTCTTTTGTAAGTAATGCAATTCCGTTAAATCCGTGAAGATCTAAATTACCATCGTTTATAATATTTTTTAATCTCTCAGAATAGAAAGGCACATATTGGTAAGCATGCAAAAGTAGTTTTCGAAGATGATCCATCTGAAAGTCTAACAACTTCCTTTCATCACTTGTGCAAGCATAAAGCTGATTGTAACAGTACCGTTCCTTAGAGTACGTTCCTTTCAATGTTTTCCATAAGATTAGAATCTGCTTCTTGATCATTTCAATCACTTTGAAACAATCTTGCGCCAAGATAAACTCTAGAGATAGCCCCATTTTTAGAATAAGTATACAAACCTTGTAGACGACAGAAAAAAAAGATCACATCTGGTGTTGTTCTGAAGTTTTTTAATTCAAATATTTCGGGTATTTCGAATTCAGAACCAAGAAATCGCTTTTATCTTAATTTAGAAATCTTGTTCTAGTATTTTCCAGCCCTTAGTAGCTAGGAACTTTAGGCTTTTTTTTCTTTTCAACTCGTGAATTTTCACATATTCATCTACATTTGAAACAGCCTTAACATCGCCTACATCATAGTCTGTGAGAGGATATCTCGTTGCGCTTCTTCCCTCAAAGGGGATAATTATTTGTTTCAGTTTTCTTACGTCAAATCCCACTAATTTTGCTGCAACATAATCTACTGCACATGGATTCGTTCCAAGAAGTGTTACACCGCATTTCTTTGGATGACCAAAAACAGGTCCTTCGTCTTCTTGACCAATTATGCCATCTCCTATGAACAGAAATTTTCGCTGTGGGATGTTGCAAAGTATGCCCTTTTTGTTAGCATATTTAACTATTATATTCAAATCCAATATAGTCCTCCAAATTGTGTCGTTACCATGCCAACCACCCGCTTCCAATAGATGTTTTTCCCACAAAAGCGCGCGGGCGACCCTTCCAACTAAAGGAAAGCGTAGCACAACTCGTATTAGTCTATCCTTTGTACGCATGTAGATGTCCGGTTCGTGAGGGTATTCGTCACCTCCATTCTTTGGAGCTCCTATTCTGTGATGTGGAAGGAAGCTCTTGGAGCCACATATTCCAATGAAATTTTTTAGAGCTAAAGTTATACCTGCTTTTCTATGACTCTTCAATTTAGGAACCGATATGATTAAATCGGCTTCAAGTATAGTGTTTGGAATGAAATAACAATGATTTTTGTAGGTATGATGTTTCTTGAGAGTCTTTGTCAGCGTTTCATCCGTTATAGCATAAAGTTCCCAATTGGTATCAATTTCCGAGTGAAAAGAGTTGTCTTCAAGATCTATTACTGTGTATCCTAAGGGATCACCTCTTAACTGCACGATCTTTTTTTTGCCAAAGTAACTGCTGGGTTTCATCGTATTTCCTTCGTAGTTCATCATCTCATTACGTAAGTCTAACAATGACACTTTCACGCCTCTTACGTTGGACTCGTAGAAATCAATCAGTTCTCGTAGCTTGGTTATTTCACACACTTTGTCAAAATTTACGGATAGAAAAGGGGCGTCGCAAATAACTATGTTTCCCTTTCCTTTTAGTGCTAAGATCGTGTAATCGATGATTGACCTTAGCAATGAGGAATGTGTTACAGTTGATAGTACACCTCGCTCTCCGAGAGGGTGTCTATCTCTAACTAGATTTGGCTTAATGACTACAGTATTACCCTTTGAAGCAAATTTAGATAGGGGGTTCCATTTTTGTGTTCCATAATTTTCACGATCCAAGTTATACATGAAAAACATCTTTCTTACCATTTCATAAACACAATTTGCAGGATCAATTCCACTTTTATAAGGTAGAAGTTCTAGTTCAGGGTACATTTCGCGAGGATTGAACGGAAAAGCCGGATAGTTACATGTATTCTCTTTTAAGACCACGACGAGCTTTTCACTGGCACTCATTGTAATCCCTCAAGATGCTAAGTTTTTAATGAAATGTATTGGGCTGAGTGATTCATTTATGTGTCACCAAAGCATATGACACGCCAATGTACTTATTCAAATAAGCGTTAAGCTAACTTGAATCTCATAATTTGAGCTGAAAAAAGCTTTGTAGTTCAATCGTAAATTCTGAATTAGAGATATGCGTAAAGGATCTGTGCACCATCAATCACTTCAGTCTTGTAACCAAATGCCCTGAGATAGCTGCTGATTTCGTTGGCGCTTTGAATGTACGGCGGATGCGGAGTGATTACTATCTTAGAAATTCTTTCTCTAGCTAGAAACTCTCTAGATCCTTCAAGAACCTTCAGTTCCGCGCCTTCGACGTTTATCTTAAGTATATCGACTCTCTTTACAGAGAGTCTGTGGAGGAGTTTATCGAGGGTTGTTACAGTGGTTCTGGTCACGTCCACTATCGGAGTGATCCAAGTTTTTCTAATAAGTGAATGTGAGCGAGAGCGAGCCTTCAAGAAGAGGTCAGCTTTCCCCTCGAAATCGGATAACGCTATTTTGACAGGAGTTATGTTTTGATACTTATTGATCTTGATATTCTTCATTAGAAGTTTGTGATTTTCATTCTCCGGTTCGATGGAAATAACCCGTCCTTTATTGCCTACCTGCTTTGCTACTTTCAAGGTGTAGACACCTATATGTGCTCCGATGTCAACTACAGTGTCACCCGGTTGGGGTCTAAAAAACCTGTTATATGTCGCTTCATGGTAGATATCCCAATCCACGTAATAATCTTCCCATGAGACGATAATCTTATTTCCATCTGGTAAGATCTTAGTAGTCTTCAAATTTCTGAACGGGAGCCTATTCCAAATTTCATCTCGCCTCTTCCCGCATATTTTTGTCATTTCATGTAAACCGTAGTAAGGCAATTTGAAAGTGATAAGATCCACTATTCTAGTTAAAAATGGCAAACGCCGTCCTTCCTAATCAACAATAGTGATACCAGGTATTAGCTACATTCACATTTGAGACTATTAGTCCTCTTTTATCCTTTCTGGAAAATCTCACATTCACCATTAGCATAAATTTTGTTTACATCGTCTAAGATTGAGAGTTCACTGTAATTGAACATGTAAAACTCGCCGACTATGATTCCATCAACCGTATTTAGTGGACTCAGATAAACTGTATCATTAACTAAGATTTTCGTTACATTTGAAAGCGTTACAACGTCTCCTAAGTAAATCATACCATAGGCAGTCAACACGTTTCTTCTAGAAGCCGAGTCAGCATATATTTGAGTGTGCTCGACATCGATTTTTCTTGACAACCATTGAGCTCCAAATACGCTGTGACTATCAATATACCCATAGTGACCATATAGTCGCAAAGGACTCATTCTGTTTTTGCTAAGAGGTACAGACCAGCTATCGCTTCCTGTAACTTCGTATACAAAATTTGTTTGAAAGAGGAAGTATGAGATTAGAACAATAAGTAATAAGACAGAAACTCGAATCTCTTCTTTTCGTTTAGATAGTAGACTAAACACAAACATTGCACCCATCACGCTTAAAGGAGCCAGAAAGAATAACAAAATATGATAAAACCTTGTCATGTTGAGGGTGTTTGCCAAACCGGGCACCAAAATAAGTGCAAACAGAAACGAGACGGCTATAGAGATAAGTGCGAATTGGCTTCTGTCCACATGAACTTTTATTCGTTTAGTGGCCAGACCAACGAATCCAAGAATAATGAGAAATTGTGTGAAATAAGCAAATGCTCTGCTAAAAGTATGCAATAACGTCGGCGGAGATTCCAATCCTAACCCTCTTAACACTGTAGTTCCTCTTGATGCAGGATTGAGAAATTCACCTAATTGATTATAGACATAATCACCATACTCCAGGATGCTATTAAAAACACCTGAGCCGGATGTGTAGATATACCATGTAAACATTACCACGAAAAACAAGACAAGCATACTTGCTGTTATATTTCTACTTGGTCTCTTAATTACAAAGAAGAAAATGAACGTCATCGAAATGAGGAACAGGAAAATTTCAGAAAGCCCATAATGCGATGTCACCAAGCCGAAGGCAAAAACCACGAAGCATACCATCCTACTTGATTGTTTCATTCCGTTTCTCAAGATGACAAGCAACAAAAGGACGAAGAACAGTTCTCCAACCATCTGTCTATTCAACGATACCATCTCGAAATAAAATGTTTGCTGGGCCATAAATAGAAAAGCAGAGATGAAAGCATACTTCTCTCCCACGTATTTTCTCCATACCTGAAATAACCCAAGAGGCACAAAGGAAAAAATGATTGGGAAAAATATCTTGAACGTCCATGTCGGGTTCACGTTCAACAAATCTGAGTATAATGTCGGAAGTATGGTAATACTCAACATTGAACCAAATCTCGGTATTTTCGTCGGACTCCCCCAATATGCACTGTCCTGTACATTCTTGAAGGAAAAGAGTTCAGTTGCGGCGTCGGATCCAAAAGACAAAGTGTAATTAGATATAAGCAGAGAATGATAAAGCAGAGAAATCGCAATCACAAAAATAGCAAGAGCATAAAGCTTTGGAGGCAACAGTTTATCGGAGATAACTCCCATAGCAAATACCAACGAAATCGCAAGCATCAGAAACAACAAAATAGTGTTATTTTCAAAAGAATTTACCCAGATTGCTCCGACTACGCTTAAAACGGGAATGCTAAATAGAAGGAACAAGGTAGGAAGAATCCTGCGAGATTGAATAGGAGTGAACCTAATCTTTAGTTCTCCAATACGGCCAAAGATGCTGACTATCAATATGATGCTGTTCAATGCAATCATCAAGAACAAAGGATTCAATGGATTCGAAAAGCCCATAATAAAACCTATTTCATTAACGAGCAAGCCGATAATCATAACGAATGCAACGCTGAATCCCACTGACAACACGATTGTTTCAATGTCACACAAATTCTTCAACTTAAGCAAACGTAAAAAGACAAAGCCTGGAACAAACGAAAGATAGAGGAATCCGATTACTTGTCTTGCAATTGGAATGTCTAAGTAAACAACAAGGCAAAATAGAGACAGCAATAGAAGAACGATCAATAGCAAGGTCTTTGAATCTTTGGTTTTTTCGATTGGAGAATCCATATTATCACCAAATCAAGGATTGACCGGGTGCCCACATACCGAAGTTCTAATATTCTCTTTCATGCATTCACGCGTACGTTCTAGTCCTCTATCAGTTTCGCTCATAAACTGCACTTATTTTTCACGTATCTTGAGGCGCAACAAACTCGAAAGAGTCAGCATAGATGAATTTTCGTTTAGTTTAATTGATGCAATAACCAATTTCTGCGTAGTCGATTTGAAGTCAACGAAAAAGATAGTTGCTGGGTCGGATCATCTGCTGATCATTCCACCACATGATGCTTGAGCTTATCTATGAGAGTCTAGGATTGCGGTGCCTAGGCAGACAATTCAGCAAAAGTCAGACTTAGTGATTGCAGTCGCCATGGCGGAGTTCTTATCCAAGAGTGAGGGGATGTGGATAAGAATAAGGCTGATAGTTCTTTTCAGCTGATGGGGCATGTAAGAAATATTCAACACCTTCTACTGGTGCAGGGCAATCTTGAGCAAAAATGTTGAAAGTAGTTACAAGGTTAATGTATGTATTGTCCCAAATGTATACCTCTTTTGTGTGTCCGCGTGGATGTGTGTCACCTCTACCAGAAGTTGACTCACAAGCGGAAATGTCAAAAGCTCTGTAGCAACTATCAAAAGTATTGTTGTAGAGTAACGCCGAGCCACCTTCGACTAGTATACCGAAAAAGTTGTTTGGATTAGCTTCTGCACCTGCTGGTGTTCGTCTAATTGTGATATTGTAGATCTCCTGTGCGAGCATTCCAAAGTACGTCGCCCTATTTGGATGACCAGTTGTTGCAGAAGCAAAAATTGCTATATCCTCAATGACGGAGTTACGCAGAACATAGGTTCCACCACTACTTGCTGCTACTGCGTGTCTACATCTTGTAAAATAGCAGTCTTCTACGAAGATGTTTCCTTCGTACTTTCCAAAGAGTTCCCATGGGTCGTCTTCCCAGTAAGTCCATTCCCAATACATTGCTCTTCCTATACCTATGCCGTAACCATATCCTCTTCCTGCAGCTAAAGCTCCTGGTTTATGCATATCAATGAAGTCGCTGTGGTCCACGACGCCTTGAGTTATGCGGTCAGGGTCTCCACCGACAATACTGTATTGAGTATCTTGGTCTTGAACCCAAATACCTACACTTCCCATACAAAGGAATTCGCAGTTGTCTATACGAAAGTCTCTAACGCTTACCAACAGGATTGCATGGTCACCCGAGGGCGAAGTATCTATATTAGATCGTCCTTTAAAGGTGATACCTGATATTCGGAGTTTCCCTCCTGAAATCCAACCTCCTACTGCCCTCGCTGTTTCGTATCCCCCCGTTACACAAAACATTCCCACATTAGGGGCAATATCGTCAACAGGCATCTCTAAAACCGTTACACCTTTTCCTCCACCGAAGATATTGATACCAGCTGCTGGAACCACAAATTGCACTCCTGTTGGACGACCATACGGACCTGTCAATCCGCTATCTCTTGGTTCAAAAGTGAAGTCCCCCTCAGGAATATACACTGTGCCTCCACCTGCAGCCACTACTGCATCTACAGCTGCCTGAACATCTTCAACAGAGCCACTTTCTGCATACGCTTCGTTTGCTACTATTGTACCACTGCTTTCAACAAGTTTGTAGGTATTCATTAATGACGAAATTGCAGGAGAAAGAGTAAGTATTCCGGTAAGCATAACTAAAACTAGGAGTATCACATAGAACTTGGACTTGATACTTTGGTTTTCATTCATTACAAGTCTGATCATCAATATGTTACGCGGGCGCATAAATATTTTTTGAAGTGATTTCATGTTCTTCAATTATACAAAGCGCAGAGAATATAATAAATATTACGTCTTACTATTTGCGGTTATAGATTCGCCGCAGAAATCATATGTTAGTAACCTAATTGCACTTTCATGGATCTCAAGAGTCTGATAACTACAAGTATCTGAGTTCAAATTACAAATCGCTTTGCCGTGTTTCTTTGCCCTCGAGTCTGATTATTCTCCCCCTGATAAAGCCCAAGAACCAAGCAGTACTCTTCACCATATACTGGATTGGCAACAGGAAGGCAACCTTATGACGCGTGAGTCTATAGATTTTCAAAGAATGAAAAAATCCAGCAAAGAATGTAGCCACAGGTGACGTCTTGTAGAGGGTAATCATATTCTTATTCTTGCGTGAAAAGTAACACATATCAAAGCCCCGCTGCAAATATCTAGCCCAGAGTTGCTTCCATGTCATGCCGCGTCTCTCGTAGTCACGAAATTGCGCATCAGTGATGAAGAACAGCCAACCGGCTTTTCTGATTCTGTATTCAGCATCTAGATCCTCTCCATATCCACTAATTTTTTCATCGAAACCGCCCACCTGCCTTATGGCTTTAACCCGATAGATGCATCCACCGGTTCCCATAGACTTCGCATGTGCTTTGTCATTGTAGTTGAAATTCACCATTTTCGACGCTGCTCTTGAGTAGATTTCTAGGGTAGCAAGCAAATTAGCTCCTGGAGATAAGTCGTATCGTCCCTTTGCTATTCCCACTTTATGGTTTTGTTCCATGAACTTCACTTGCTTGCTAACATAATCAGTAGACAGTAACATATCGCCATCAACCCAAATGATGTATTCCCCACTAGCGTTGTCAACTACTATGTTTCTCGCTGATCCGAGTCCTTTCCATTCTTGACGAAATATCTTCACTTGCATGTCCATTTTCGACTTATAACGGCTGATTACTGATAGTGTCTTATCTTGGCTGCCATCATCGACAATAATTGTTTCCATAGATTCGTGAGAAAAATCCTGATTAGCGACACTATTGATAGCCTCTCCAATAAAATCTTCGCAATTTCTTACACAGATCCCAATAGTGACTCTAGGCTTCATCATAACACTCATGGACCTCAAGTCCCTGAGAAGTTTAATCAAGCTGGACCTGATTGTCATAGGCCTTGGAGATTACTTCCAAGTCTATAAGTGCATCAGTTCCTGAGGTCTTCGGTGCTGTATCGTTTCTTACACAATGTATGAAATGTTGAAGTTCCCAAAAATGAGGTAGGTGATATTGGGAGGGTCTTCCCAACATAAGTTGAATTGCTTGCAATATTCTGTTGGGAGGATTGCTTTCGGCAGAACCATGCTTGGCTGTGCCAAACAACTCAGCTTTTACCTTATAACTTGATGAAAACCATCCGACATTGATATATGCAATCTGACCTGACGCAAACTTGGCTAAGCATGCCGCATAATCTTCAAGGTCAAGGTTGAACCTGTGTCCGAGGTAGCTCTTTATATCAACGATTTCCCCGAGGTACCATCTAAGAAGATTTATCATATGAGAGCCCAAATCTATCAGAGCACCGCCTCCCGTCAATCTCCTATCAAACCACCATGAAGGAACAGGGCGCGGCGCATAACCTTCCGCTCTATGCATAAATGGACCTGTTCCAACAAATGCAGCGACTGCAGTCTGAACCTCACCAAGTTCACCATTACGGAGTTGTTCCTTAAGACTGCGAAAGGAAGAGTTAAACCTAAATGGATATCCGACCATCAGCTTCACCCCATGCTTTTGAGCTGAGCGAACAATTTCTCTTCCTTCTGTTGGATTCCTAGCAAGTGGCTTCTCCAAGAATATATCCTTGCCCGCTTCGGCAAAATGTAGAGCGCAACTCTTGTGCAGGTGAGTTGGAAGTGCAATTATTACCGCGTCAATATTTGATTTCTTCAAAAGCTGTTCATAATTAGAAAATGTTTGTTTGACACCCATTTTTTTGGCCTTTTCTAAAGCCTTTCTTGAAACATCGGCAACAGCGACGAGATTCTTAGACGTGAGATTCAAACTATGTCGAAGATGTACGATACCGATGTACCCAAGACCAATCAAACCCAATTTAATATGCTTCGTTTCAATCACCCTATTTTACAATTGATACAAAACCCTCAATCCAATCCAAGTCGTGATTCCAAATGCAGTCTGTGGATTGTGTCGAATCCAATACTATAGAACCTTGACTTTATCCCTTTTTTAGGATATCTCGCTTGGAAACATCTCAAAGAGATTCCTTTGGCAACAAACGCATTTTTTCCTAGTCCTTCTTCACTGGCTAATCGAAGATATCTAATAGACTTCGGATTCACTCCAGCTATACAAGTAGCAACGGAGTCAAATGCTACAGGATCTGTGCTGGCCATAACCAAACCCAATTTTCGGGTTTGAGCGCCGAAAGCAATGTTTCCGTCAAGAATACACAAATCAAAATTCATGACCTTGTTGACTGCGACTATGGCTTCTTCAAGTTTAGAATGATATCTAAATTTCTGAGGATATGGATTGCAACCGAATATGTTCTTCAATGCGCCTGTGATCTTAATCTTAGGCATAGCATATTTGATCTTTGGAACGTTTATTCTCAGATCAGCGTTTTTTATTACTTCGGGTATCCCAATATCAAACGAATGACCACCAACATGTGAGGTGACTTTCTCACTCTCTTCTTCGGATAAGTTTACCAGAGACACTTTATGTTGTTTTGCTAGACTCTCGTATCCCAGCATCCTAAAGGCGTATCGACATTTCATGGCTGAGGCGTCAGACTCGACAATGGAAATACTGACTTTCGAAGAAATTCTTTCGCGGAGTAGGTCGATTATACATCCTACAAACTTTGGATCCGTTGTATAGCCTGTTGAATAGTCCCAATAGTAGCACATATTTGGCTTTATGACGATGCTCCGCAGATTCGATGGGAAATCATAATTGATTAAGTCAAGAGAATCTAGAATCGCTTCCTTGAACCTTCCGTTTTGAATCTTGGCAATACTAACTACACTCATTCTAGAGCACATCACCTTGCACACGTTTATCTTCCTTTTCTACCTGCAAACAGAGATTGCGCTAGACCGGCAACAAAAAAGAATGATCTTGTCAAATCAAAAATGGTAAATTGGACGAAGAAAGCTGATCTGGAACGCAAACATATGACTGTTATCTTCACGATAAATAAAGATAAAAGGGATATGAAGAGCGGCAATGTCTGAGGAAATAAGAGGTAAATAGACAGGGTAAATACGACAAATACAGGCAATAGGAGGCTACCCATGTTCAAAATGGATTTCAAACCAAAGTGACGAAACGCATAGGCAAAGAATGTTCTTCCCCACCACATGTATCTTGCCGCAAGTTCCTTGATGGTATGTGGTGAATGTGAAATCACTTTGCAATCTTCAGCCACCAATATTTTTCTATCTTTGAATTCCCTTTCTAGCCTTGTACTGAAATCGTCATCTTCTCCAAATCCATAAGTCGTGTTGAATTTGACTTTTCCGAATACCTCCCTCCTGAAGAATATTACAAATCCTGAAGTTCTGGCTTTTTTCAACCCAATAGTCATAGAGGTTCTTGATGCCTCGTTCCATTTTCGCTGGATCAATTCAAGATAGGAATGGTCTTGGTTAACAATAGATGGTAGCAAGGCTATTACATTTTTATCCTCGAAAATCTCCAAAGCATGTCTTAGGCAATCATTATGCAAAACAGTATCAGCATCCATCATCAGGAGAATCTTGCCTTTGGCCTTCTCAGCACCAAGATTTCTGGCATTAGCTGGGCTCGAAGGTTCCTCTTCTTTGACTATATTTACATCAAATCTTTTGGCTATATACAATGTATCGTCGGTAGATCCCCCATCAACAACTATTACTTCAAGCGGGCAAACTGATTGGCTGGAAATAGACCTTAAGCATTCTTCTAGCACCTTTTCTTCATTTTTGGTGGGAATTATTATGGATACCGTATTGTAAGACCTTTCATCTCGCAAAATTAGTTTTCTCCATGCGGCATTCTACTTCAAATCTCATTTTTCTTCAGATTTTCGTGCACAAAAATCGCCTCGCATTCTTGAGCAAGCCGAGAATAATCGAAATTTCTAGCGAAGTCCCTAGCATAACGTCCTAAGCTGTCTTGGAGCTTCTCATTATTGAAAATCGTGGTTGCATTACGAGCGAAGCTTGTTTTGTCGTAGTAATAAAAGACATGCTTCGGCTTAAGCCTTTTAACTTCTGGCAGTGGTACAGAGAGTATGGGTTTACCCATTGCTGAATAGATGAAAAATTTTAACGGCAATCTGATTTTGCCTGAAAAAGTGTCCACTTTATATGGCATAATACAGATAGAGCCTAAATTAAGATAATAAGGAATTAGATTTTCCGGCACGTATCCGGTTATGACTACGTCATTCATCAAATTTGCGTCTCGCAACATTTTCTTCAAGACTTTGTCATAATCAGTGAGCGGTGCACCTACGATTAGCAGTTTTGCGTCTGGAAACTTTTCTTTTAGAAGTTGTAAGCCGCCCAGAATTGTATCGAAGTTTAACCATGCCTCTATTAACCCAAAAAAAACTAACGTATGTTTAGATAAACCCGATTTTTTTCTAAGCTTTTCATCTGACTTAAAAGGGGTGTAGAAAGTTGTATCAACACCATTAGGCAGAAAATAGTTTTTCTTACAACCCATTTTATGAGATAAGTTGATCAAGGAAAAACATGGACATAATGTCAAATCTGCCAGTTTAACACCTAACTTATTGACTAACAAAGCTGAAGATTCTAGTATCCTACAAAGCGTTTTAGGATAATTTCTGTAATATACTGACGCTGATTCCGGAAAATAGTCTTGAAATCCATACACTTTCAAAGTTTTCCGTGGTAATAGCGCAAAACCCCATAAGGCAGGTATGAGATTTAGAACAACAACAACGTTGATTCTTAGTCTTTTCACCGCACGAGCAAACTGAATGGAATGTGGAATGAAATTTAAAATGTAATTAATAAGTATATTAGAAGTACTCACAGACCATGGACGAAGAATTTTAACATTTTCGATTTTTTTTGGGAAAGGCTTCCTATTCCGGAAAAAGTCAAAATGCCAAACAAATATATCGTGCTTTTCTGCCATGACCTCGGCTATATCATTTAAATATTGCTTTGGTCCAAAAATCCAATCGTTGCCTGGTATAACTAGAATCTTCAACTGATTGATCCTCAAATCAAGCGTTTTTTGCGACAATTCAATAGTGGCATAGATCTGAAATTCTAAGCTATTCAAATTAGCGCAAGGCTCTTGCCGGATTCCCGGCGACTATTGCGTTGGCAGGGACATCTTCTGTTACAACCGCACCTGCTCCGATGATCGCATTCTTTCCAATGGTCAATCCAGGCAAAATGACTGCAGATGCACCGATTGATGCACCTTCTTCTACTTTGGTCGGCATCAGTTTCCATTCTCCTTTAACTCTGGGATATTTATCATTGGTAAAAGTAACTCTTGGACCAACGAAAACATTGTCTTCAATAATCACGCCTGTTGGGATGAAGACAAATGCCCTTATCTTACAATTATCCCCCACAACGACGCCTTCCTCGATGTAGACATAAGCGTCAATTTTGCAGTTTCTTCCTATTCTGCACCTGTAGAGGTTTACTTGGTCGTGAACAACTGTGCCTTCCCCAATTTCCACGTTTTTTATCACAGAAAATTCTGGCGATTCGCCCTCTTTCCGGTTCATAGTTTCACCTTCCGATAACTGACACCATCTCGCCCCGTTCCAAACTTCTTCTCATGGCTTCCAAAACTGTTACGTTCATAATTCCTGTTAGGGCACTATTAACAGGTGGATCATTGTTTTTGATGCAATTAATGAAATGATCTATCTCACTTTCGATTGTGTTGTTCTTCTGGATCGGTATTTCTTTTACTCTACCCTTCTCGTATAGCTTTATTGTCTGCTTAACTGCTTCTGTTTCGATCATGTTATCTTTGGTTACGACGGTAACGGTTCGATGTTTTGATCCGTGATGCAACCAACTCAATGTTAACGAAGCAACAATATCCTCTGGGAATTCTAATATAGCAAAGGCAACTTCTTCCAATCCAGTTTTCTTCCTTTCATAACTCTGGGCTTTTGCATATACTAGTCGAGGCCATTCTTCAAGAATGTGGTTCAAAATGTCCACCGGGTGAGGTGCCAAGTCAAAGACTATCTCTCTACCAGAAGGAGGAGGCATGACCGATGTCCACCTTAACTCCATACATCTGATTCCCTTGATCTTCCCCTTTTCAACTAACCCTTTAATCATGTTGATAGCATTATTAAACCTGAAAATATGACCAATTAACAATACTGTATTGTTCTTCTCTGCACACCTGGCAAGTCGAAAAGCGTCGCTGGAACTTAAACACATAGGCTTCTCAAGCAAAACATGCTTACCCGCATCTATAGCTTCCATTGCGATTTCATAATGAGACTCATTAGGAGTAGCGATGTGTACTCCAGTGATTTTCGGGCTTTCAAGGATTTCATGATAGTCGTTTCTAAGCATCGACACAGGGAGAGAGAAGGATTCGGTAATATGACGTAGTCTTGCAGAAGACTTTTCGGCTACGGCAACTATCTTTGCATCCTTTCGTTTCTTCGACAAAGTCAAATATTCTCCGATTAGCTTTGACCCCCAATACCCGGCGCCAATAACAGCAAGATTAATTGCTCTGTGCATTGTTTTTCCCCAGTCTAGAATTTTTCATAAAATTCATGAATTTTCTCAGAAACATACTTAATTTTGTGGCTTGTGAGACTCGGATACATAGGTATGCTAAGGCATGTTTGAGATGCGAACTCACTTTTTGGGTAGATCCCAGGCTTGAACTTGAACAATTTCTTATAGATGGGTTGCAAGTGAACTGGAAACGGATAATGAACGCCACATTGTATTCCATTAGATTCCAACCAATTCTTGAGGTCATCTCGCTTCTTCACTCTAATTACGTAAAGATGATATACTGGTTTAACGCGTGGACTTCCCGAAGGTGGAAGATCGATTTCGTCTAAGTCAGAAAGCAACTTGTTATACATAACGGCATTTCTCCTTCTTTGCTCGTTCCATCCATCGAGCTTCCTAAGTTGAACTCTACCTATAGCGGCGTTTACAGTGTTCAACCTCGCCGTATATCCAATCACATCGTGTTCATACTTGGACCGTCTGCCGCAATCTCTCAATTTAGCCACTTTCTCAGCCACTTCATCACTGCTCGTCACAATCATTCCACCGTCCCCGCCAACTGTCATGTTTTTTGAAGGATAAAAAGAAAAACAACCTACATCTCCAATAGCCCCGGCTTTTAATCCGTCATATTCAGCTCCATGAGCTTGACATGCGTCCTCCAGTACTCTAAATCCATGTCTCTGGGCGATCTCCTTTATCCGCTTCATATCACTTGGATAGCCGTACAAATGCACTGGAATTACAGCTTTTGTATGTCTTGAAATTTTACCTGAAATCTGATCTGGATCAATGTTGTAGGTTTTAAGATCGATATCTGTAAAAACAGGATTAGCGCCTACATAAAGAATTGCGTTTGCAGTTGCGATGAATGAAAATGAAGTGGTAATTATTCGTTCTCCCTTTTGGATATCAAGCGCTATAAGAGAAAGGTGTAAAGCATCGGTTCCAGAATTTGTTGATATAGCGTGTTTAGCGCCACAATACCTAGCAAACTCTTCTTCAAATTTGTAGACTTCTTCGCCTAATACGAAATGCTCAGTCCTTAAGGCATTCAAAGCAGCATCCTCCATTTCTTTGTCAAAAATGGGCGATACCAAAGGGATTTGATGAAGAAAACGCGACCTCATTCTCTACACACAACTCAATCTTAATAGAATTTAGCTCAATGTTCAACTGTAATTGGTCGACCTTCATTCAAAGATTTTTCAATGCACTCTAGCAGATTAATTGTTTTTCTTCCATCTTCGGATGAAACTGGAGGGGGAAGATCTTTTTTGATGTTCAATAAGTAGTTACTAATAAGTTTGAAGTGGGGAAACCTTCTCCTTTTTTTGATGTAGTTTACACCGAACTTTGCCCACCTACACAAGGTTATCTTTTCGTCCTCAAAGAAACCACGTAGAACCTTGCCCACGCTAACAGGAGGGGCCGCTTGATTCTCCACGAGATAATCAAAATCTCTGTATATTTGCGCTTTCCTCCCTGTAGAATCGAATATTTCATATACTATTTCAGCTCCTCTAGACATCCATGAAAGGTCAATGACGCCGAAGGGTTCCTCATTTGTTCGCAAAAGAGCTACAAAATGGTCATAGACTGAATATTTAGCCTTCCCGCCAACTGCGTACACCTGCTTGATGTTGGGCAAGAAATGCAATTGAAGATAGACAAGATGACAACAGACTTCCCAAATGATTCCCTTTTGCTCAGGCTTAGTCATCCAATCCGCAGCCAAACCATGAGTCTTAAGGTGTTCAAAACTTTCCTTTTGTATGGTTCTGAATGATATTAGGTCATAGATTCGTCTGTCTATCATTGACTTAGCTTTCTCAACTGAAGGAAGAAAGATCTGCTGATGGATTACGCAAAGTTTAGTTTTTTGTTTTTTCACTTCCTTAATGATTTTATCGCATTCTGCTACACTAAGGGCCATTGGTTTTTCCACAAGAATAGCTGGCACGGCTTTAGCTGCATCGCAGATTATTCTAGCGTGTGTCGAGACAGGAGTACATATATCGACCAAGTTTAGGTCTTTGATCTCGAAGAGATCATTATAGTTTTCAAAGATTTTTTTTACCCCGAATTTATGAGCAAGAAAAGATGCCCTACCTCGACTTAGATCGCAGACACCGACAATGTCTACGTCTTTCATGCTTTTGTAAACATTCATGTGCAGATTAGCAACTCCGCCACAACCTATTAAGCCAACTTTCATAGGTTTCATCTGAATCAAATCCTAATCAGAAGAAGTCATGTTAACCACGCTTGAGCGTAAATTTTTATTTAGCTGTGTTGAACGTTTCCTTGTTTTTCAATATTTGTAAGTTTTTTCCTCTAAGGTATTTCTGTTTGCTTAAGATTATTAAGATTCCAGTTTTGAACTCGTCAACTGCTTTCGCGCCCGAGCGCGCGCTAATTGTCTGAAGTACGTAGTATAAGCTCTTTCTACAGTTTCTTTGGCTTTGAGTACAAGTTTGTATCTTGGCGAGAGCAGCTTGTTGAATACTTGAATTCTCTTCAAGCTTCCATTCCATTCTCTTTTCCATCTCCAAATTCCCCAAGCCTCTGAACCCTTGGCTGGAGGAGGTTCTTCAATTAGGCCCATGTGATATTTTGAGTAGTCTTTTTGGCAGGCCCACTTCATAATTTCCCAGTGCATTTTATCATTTGGTCTAGCTTCCCACCCTTCCTTTAATGAACCCGCCGCCAAAGCGTAAACCGTTTTTCCATGAATCACTGTGAAAACTCCTGAAACATCTTGACCCTTCCAACGAGCCAAAAAAACATCTGATAGTTCTGGCTTACAAATCTTCCAGACAGCCTCAAACCATGAAAGAGGATAGCTTGAGAAGCCTCCTCTTTTTTCCGAAACTTCAAGCATCGAATAAAAAGTAAGTAAATCCTTATACTCGTGGGATTGAACAATTTCCACTCCTCTATCCGTAGCCTTTTTTATGTTTCTTCTCTTATTGTGGGAAATCTTTCTCCAAAGTTCGTCTGTGCTTTTTTCAAGGCTTACGACGTATTCATTCATAAAAAACGTAAGAGTGTAGCCGAGAGCATGGAACACTTCTTGAATTGACCAGGCTTCTGGTACTAGTATTTTCGCTTGGATTATTCGGTTCTTTTTAGCATAGTCTTCCAACGATTTAAGGATATTTTCGACCAGTCGTGAAGCTTCCTTGTTTTCCATTTTTACTAAAGGTCCACGCATTACTCCTAACTTCATGCCAAATCCAAGATAGCTCGAATAGTTCCCTTGAACTATTCCTAATGGTTCTCCTTTGTGTGTTATAGCGAATCTGATAACGTTTGATTTTTGAAAGGCAAGTTTTGTTATTTCACCGTATTCAAAACATTGTTCAAAATTTCCTTCAGGATATGTTTCCAGAAAGGAATTCCACAAGTGGACTGGCGGATTTTCGACGACAAAGTATCTAGACATAAAATTCACCTATTAGTGCGGGCTGAAGTCTTTCAGCATGCCTCTCCTGTTAAAGATAAAGATGACGGTTCCATATTTATTGCCGAGTCCAACCAAGTCTATTCCGTAGATGGCTAGATGGACAGTCCGCATTAGTCCAAGTTTCTCTTCTTTGTTATTCCTGCCTATTTTTCTGGGTTTTCTCGCAATAATGCTTATATATCTGCCTAATTTTTCGGAGAGCGGTACCTTTTCAATTATGAAGTTGGTTTTTGTTAGTAGCTGTTGTAGCAAGTCTTTGTCAGAATCGGGGTATATCCAATGATAAGAATATGCGGAAATAATCTCTAAGTGTTTTGAACTCAGAAGCTCAGTCAATTGAAATATATGAAAACCCGTTGGATAATGAACGTCAACCTTGTCGTAGTCGAGTCCATCAACAATCATCGTTGGCTCACGAGGTTCAGATTTGAAAACAGATAGTCGTCCCATTAATTTCGCGGTTTTCTGAACTACCATTTGGTCGAAAAAAGCAAAGAAACGTCTTAACAGTCGAAAATTCGGTTCACGAGTTACATATAGGAAGCCGCCTTCTTTTAGAAGGCGAGATATCTCTGTCATAGAATTGAAAGGTTTTGGCAAATGGTGCAAAACCGAAGAAACCGAAACCAAATCTGCGATTTCGCTTCTTAGAGGCAGACATTCTGCGTCGCAAACTATTAAATTTAGTAAGCTAGAATGACCAAGCCTTTTCCTCGTAACCTCAAGCATCCTTCTCGAAATATCAGCAGCGACAACAGTCCTGTAAAATGGCAATTCAAAACTGGTGGCAAATCCTGTTCCACAGCCAACATCAACACATAGATCTGTGATTTCCGAGTTTTCAGCGATAGAGCCTATACTTCTCGAAACTTTAGATTTCTCATAAATGCTTGAACCTTCAGGGTGTGCCCGTTCAAAAATCTCTGCTTCAACATCATGATGTAAAATGTTGGCTTTTTTCACTTCTATGTCGTCAATGCGCCTTTTGTCCTTCATGATCTTAGCCCATACGCGCCGCGCGCGCATATCTAAGAAACAATCTCAACCTCTCCTGAGCCTGCTATAAGCTTTCGCTGATTATTCTTCGTAGTATCTTGAAACCGTGTCTCAGCTTCAGTTTCTTCTCGCCCAACCTGCTTCTATAATTTATTGGAACTTCCACTGTTTTGTATCCTCGCCTTTCCACGCGATGATTCATTTCAGCTTCTATGTCAAATCCCCTTGACCTTGGCTCCCAATTCTTCAATATTCGCCAGCGAACGACTCTCAACCCGGTTAAAGGATCCCTAAGATCCACACCATTGAAAAAATGCTGCGCCAATGCCAGAAATCGGTTTCCCACATAGAAAGGACTCTTCATCGCTCTAAAATGGAGCGAATGATTAAACCTGTTTCCAATGACCATACCAACCTCGGGATTCTCCTCCAGAATTCGAATCATCTCAGGCAAGTATTCAGCCGGATACGTAAAATCCGCATCAATGAAAACCACATATTTCACATCAGAGTCCACATATCCGATCGCTTGTGCTATAGCATCTCCTTTGCCTGAGCCTTCTTGAAACAAAACGTCAGCCCCCATCTCCTTAGCAATCTCAACCGTTCTGTCAGTGCTGTTGCCATCAACAACCAAATACGTCGGATTCTCCAAGACCTCTCTCAGCTCTGCTAGGCTAGGCCCAATTCCTTCTTCCTCGTTCAAGGCCGCAATAATCACTAGCACTGAAGGGGGGCTACCGTTCTTCTCCACTATCTCCACCAAACATCAAAGCCGTCGTTAACTCTCATTCTCATTAAACGATTTTTCATCCACTTAAACGGGTAAGGAACGCAATTCTGTAACATTGAGCCAAATTTTCTAGAATGTTATTAACAAAAGCAAAATAATATTCATGGATTCGCCACATCTAAGAATGCAAACAGAATCTCTCACCAAAGCAAACTAGGAACCCGTCATGTTCAGCCACATTCCAACAAAACGGTTATGATACTGAAAACTGCTTGAAGTCATATTGTATAACCAAAGTTCAAAAAACAACTGATAGTAAAACCCAACCCTTTCCTCATCCCACAAAGAGAATTCATCAACTTCGAAAACAAATTCATTTATTTCCAGGCTTTTCAACAACATAGTATCGTTAACTGTCAAGACTTCCAAAACCGCAAAATTGAATGGTTTCTCCCAGACCTCGTCGTCTCCAATAAACAAGTCAAACTCGTAAAGAGCAGGCAACATACTAGGCGAAGAGTCAGAAACTGTTGGAAGCGGCTGAGATTGATTGCGAAGCTTCACATAAACTCTGTAATACGCAGAACATCCGAGGCGGTTAGCCACTCCCACATAAATAGGATATGATTCATCAACTTGAACATTGAAAGGATAGCCCTCAGCTTTACCCGTTGGACCCAAAAGCCAAAGCTCCGAAAACCTTTCTGAACCATCTGGAATTCGAATAAACAGACTAAAAGTAGGAGCCGCAACGATCAGTATCAGAATCAAGCTTCCAGTCATGAACAGGCCGCGGTGCTCTTCGATCTTTGCCAACATCAAACCTCCTTGATTCATAAAGCCATCATTGATAACGTCTTTTAAGAAACCACCAAACCCGCAAACTCCCCAAAACAACCAAAATAATTCCAGAAATAGACCCTAAGATCGTAAACCACATACGTTGCACTCCTTCATCCGAAGCCGAATCCTTCAATTCATAAGCTGTGCTTCCCACTTCTTCTCCAA
>SMTZ1_10000594_pt1 | contig 34172 bp, 27 predicted proteins | sample DeeMarSWOR136_30_FD_25667 | JGI IMG/M metagenome (IMG submission 25667)
TTTTGATCGGAAACAAAGTAGACAAAAGAGAAGTCAAAACTGTTGATCAGATTTCAATAAATTCTATGATTTCGAAAGGAAAATTCAACGCATACTTCGAAACTTCAGCAAAAACAGGGCAAAACATTGTGAAATCATTTGCATTACTCACAGTCATTATCCTGAAACAGTTATAAACAGCATTATTCTTTAATTAAAAAAGACGTTGATAAAACCTATGATAACCTCTCAAACAAACGTTAATCTAAAGTCAGAAACAGTATTATGAAATATTATAAAACGATTTATGACACAATAACGATACTTTTTAGGATATCGTTCTTTATAAAAATAAGTAGAAGGGGGGAATTATTAGTTAGACTAAATTATTGATAATAATTAAGATTTATTATAATGAGCTGTGAAGAGTGCTTATGAAAAGCTAACAGATGTAAAGTTTATTGTTACCCAAATAACTATCTAAATTGTTATAACTAAAGAAGGAGTAATTATCGATCTAGTTAAATATTCATTCATATGAAATTCTGTAATCAGAAATGAAAACTTGAAAAGGATAGATGGATCGCGAAAGACTATAAGAAAACTAAAAGCTAAAAAGTTTTACAATAAGTTTAATAAAATCATGTTAGATATGCAGTCTTTCGGTATGGCTTTATGCTCTTTTGTGTAAGCAGAATAAATCCCAAGATAAAGAGAATGGCAAAAATTCCTGAAATTACTGTTCCAATTAACCCTATTGTTCCTTCTTCCATTGAAAAAAATACGGACGCAGCTATTAAGACTCCCGCTAGAATCAGGCTAAGAAGCGGCACATATTTTGGCATTTCAACCTTAATATTGCGTAAAAACATCACTATCGGTTGTTTCTGTATAAATATCCTCTCAACAGTTTTCCCTAAGCTAGCTTCTTCACTCCCTACTTGTAATCTGAATTCTATATTGAGAGGAAAGTCTCCAAGTGCTAATGGTTTAGCTTTGAACTTTACCTTCTTTTCTCCCTTTTCTAATATATCATTTATCTTTATTTTTAAACCGCTTGGTGCTATTTTTACTGCTGTGCATGCAGGTATGATTTTAATAATTCCCTCAGAAATAATTTTTGGATCGATTTTTTCTATTTCTAAAGCTTCTGAATACATCCTAATAAAAATCTTGAACTCATACTCTTCTTTTATAGACATCCTCTGCCAATAAATAATTTCTAAGCTTTGCGTCATTATCTTCCAAAATTTTTCCCCAATAGCTTCTAATTCGACCTCTTCCTCTACCATACTAGGGGTAGTAATAACCTCTTCCTCTACCATACTAGGGGTAGTAATAACCTCTTCCTCTTCTTCTTCTTCAACCTTTTCAACAACCATAATCTCTTCTTCAGGGACTTCTTCAACTATTTCAGCCTTTTCTTCTATGACCTCCATAACCTCTTTTTCAATAGCTTCTATAACCTCCTCAACAGGAGCTTCTTCCATTTTCTCTTCTATCCCTATTTCTAATATTTCTTCTTTTGGTTGCCAAACAATTCTCTCTTCACTAATCATTGATAGGGCTTCAGTAAGATCTTTTGATAGTGTTTTCATTTGCTCTTTGAGCATATCAGTATCTTCAGAAGTAGAAAGAAGGGGCGTAATTCTACGAGGAATAGTTTCAGGGATAGTAGTTTCAGCTTCCTCAAGAGAAGGTTCTAAGCTTATTTCTATAGGGACAAAAATGTTATTTATAGGCCGCTCTATCTTTAAAACGTGCTCAAGCTCGATAGCTTCTTCTCCTACATAGTAATCTTTTTGAATCTTCTCCATTTCAGGAAGCATCGTCTCAATTCTTGGATAACCTATCAACGTGGGCATGACAATTCTAGGCCTATTTTCTCCAGAAAATCCTGCTTTAGTGATACTAGCTCCAATATCCAATATAATAGGAGCTTCAAAATTTTCAGCTATCTTTTCAGTTTCAGGGTCAGAAGGCGTGCTCATAATCGTTTGAAACCTTTTCTCTTCAATTATCGAATCACCCTTCTCCTCAAATGCTTTCTCTGTTATCCATAACCTGTTTGAGGTTTTAATAGAAGTAAGAATACTTGCACCAACCCATTCCGCATGTTGAGATTCTGCAGGTGCAAGAATTTTGGCCTTGTAATTTTTAGGTAAAAGCCGTTTTAATTCTTTTAAAAGTCTCTCTTTTAAACCTGTTAAAGCACTTGTTTCTCCAGAAACTACAATAGCTTTCACGATTTCTTTACGGAGCTCCTCGCTGCATCTATTCACTGCTTCCAAGATTGCTTCAGGTAGCGATTTTTCATCGATTTCACCTATAGAAGGGGTAAAAAGGATTTCAGGCGCTGTAAATCGTTCAGTATTAAGCGTTATTATCTCCCCAAAAGGAGTTTCAAAAATCTTTTCTATAGTTTCGGGTTTTTCGGCCATTTTAACTTCTTCATCAAAGTTTAAAGATACATAACAAACCTTTTCCTTAATATCTTTCAAAGATCTCTTTTCTAGTTTCGTTGTAAATCCTATATCTTTCTTGTTCAAAAGTTTTTCAAGAAGTTCAGTAATTGTTTTACCGCCAACTTTAAGGGAAACCATAGCTTCAACTATCGGCATTGCATCTTTAATAGGTACAATTTCAGTAAAATTTTCCCCTATATTAACAATAATACCTGTAACTTTTCCTGTACTAAAAAGCGCAAGAACGTGTTTATCAAGCAACATCACTGCAGGAACATTTATTCTTTCAAAACAAAACTTCACCAAGGTTTCTCTTTCGCTTTGCGAACTCATCACGGAGTCTGGAAAAACAAGGGGATGAAGATTAGATTCAACGTGAAAGGTTTCTTGAAGAATATAGTTAATCATCTGCTCTAAAGCATCCCAATTTTTAATAGCCCTAACAGGGAAAACTTTACTTGCCACCATCATTCAGCCCTCAAAAATAGGAGAAACAAACTCCCAAGCCTTAATCATTTCAAATAAGCTCTAAACTAGAATTTATTGCGTTTATTAAAGCCTACTTAAGCTATTGATTATCTAAATCTAGTTTATTAATCTTTTTAAGTTTATTTACCCAGCAAAAACGTAAAAAAATACAAAAAATAAAATTAGGATAATGAAAGATTTTGTGATCTACCAGTTTATCACCTTAAAACTTATTCTTAACTTTTTTAAAAACCAGTTTCTAAATTTTCATAAGTAACTAAACGGGTTCAATTTTTAAGGAAAAATCAAGGGCTGGAGCTGAATGGGTAATACACCCCATAGAAATCACATCAACACCCGTTTTCCCAAACTCAGAAATATTTTCAAGAGATATGTTACCAGAAGCTTCAATAATCACTTTATCTCGCAAATTTTTTTGTCTGATAAGCTCCACTGTTTCCCTTATTTTTTCTGGTGGGAAGTTATCAAGCATTACAATATCAGCTCCAGCATTAATCGCTGTTAAAGCATCTTCAGGATTCTCTACTTCTACTTCTACTTTTTTCACAAAACTTACACTTTTTTTTGCTTTTTCAACCGCTTTTTTTACATCACCTATAATGGCTAAATGGTTTGTTTTAATCAAAACACAATCATCAAGCCTATATCTATGCGTGTCACCTCCGCCATTTTCTACGGCTTTTTTTTCCATAAAATGCATACCTGGTAAAGTTTTTCTTGTAGCAGCTACCCGGGTATTTGAGCCTAATTTTTTTAATTCCGAAACCACTTGGAAAGTTAAAGTAGCAACACCAGACAAATGCATTAAAAGGTTTAAAGCGACACGTTCTCCTAAAAGGATGGATTTTGCAAACCCCTCTACCTCTATTACCTTCTCATCTGGAACAACCTTATCTCCATCAAACTTTAAAACACGCACATCAGCACCTAATAACTTAAACAGTCTTGAGGCATATTTTACCCCAGATAAAACTCCCTCCGACTTAGAAATAATATAACCTCTAGCTTTTTCACCTTTAGAAATCACAATATCCGATGTTATATCGAAAAAACCCATATCTTCCTCTAAAAAACGAAGGAGTACCTGATCAGTTATTGGATCTATAATACCCAAAAAATAACCTCCTTAGCTTAATTCTAACATTTTTTTAACCGCTGTTTTTGCTTTTTCTGCTATTTCTTCAGGGACTGAAATGATGTTTTTTTCATTTTCTAGAACTTCTGCTATCTTTTCTAAGTTGATTCTTTTCATTTGAAGACATATTGCTGTGGATAAGGCGGGAATGATCTTTTTTCTAGGTAGTTCATACTGTAATCTTTCAATAAGCCCGATTTCGGTAGCAATTATAACAGTCTCAATCTCTATTTCTCTCGCAAAGTTAATAAGTTGCGATGTACTTCCAATGAAGTCTGCTACTTTTTGAAGATCAGGATTACATTCAGGGTGAACTGCAAGAACGGAATTTTCATAACTTTTTTTTAAATTTAATACTTTGTCAATCTCAAACGTTTTATGAACGTAACAATGACCTTCCTTAGGATAATTTATTACTTCTACACCCGACTTTTGAGAAGCAAACCACGCTAAATTGGTGTCAGGTCCGAATAAGGCCTTGTTATCGTTAGATACAGCTTTAACGATTTTAGGCGCGTTTGAGCTTGTACAAAGGACATCACTCTCGGCTTTAGTTTCCGCAAGGGTGTTAATATAAGCGACAAAAGGTATGTCTGGATGCTCTTCTTTGGCGCGAATCACTTCTTTTGCAGGCAGTTGAGCAGCCATAGGACAACGTGCGCTTAAATCCGGTAAAAGAACGGTTTTATCTGGATTCAGAATGCTTGCAATTTCGGCCATAAAATCAACACCACAAAAACATATAATATCTGCATCATGAATATTCTGAGCAGCCCTCGCAAGCTCCAAGCTGTCCCCAACGAAATCTCCTATTTGTTGAACCTCAAAAGTTTGATAGTTGTGAGCCAAAATAATAGCGTTTTTTTCCTCTTTCAATTGATCTATTTTCTCTTGAAGCTTCTGTATTTGTAAAGTTTGCATAGTAGAAACCTCTGGATACATTGTTAACTTCTATAGTAACTTTTTAAAACAAGTAGAAGCTAACATTAATATCCGAATAATGAATAAATTTATCATCACTTTATAGATATCTTTCTATTTAAAAATTTAAGGAGGATTACCACATGAGTGAAGCAGACGAAGGATTCGAAGTATTAAAACAATTCGTTATAGATAGAGGTACATGCTGTGGTTGTGGCTTATGTGTTACTATGTGCACTAAAGGTTTAATCACTTTTGACGGCATCCCAAAACTTGTAGGTGAATGCACAGAATGTGGAAGATGCAATTGGAACTGTCCAAGACTCCCTTCGGCAGAAACTGGCGAAGTTATCCCTCCAGTACCCAAGGCTGAGGGCGCTATAGAAGACGAATTAGTCGGGCCATATACTGAACTATTAGGCGGAGAAGCCGCTAAAAGCGAGATTTTAGAACGATGTCAGGATGGCGGCGCAGTTACAGCTATCTTGTGCGCTTGCTTAGAGAGTGGATATATTGATGGGGCTATTGTTACAGGGATTGATCCCGCACAGCCTTGGAAGGCTCAACCTATGATTGCTACAACAACTGATGAGATAATAGCTGCAGCAGGCACAAAATACCTATATCCCGCAGAGCTCTCCATGATAAAAAAGGCCATAAAAGAGTCAAAGCTTGAAAAAGTCGCGGTTGTTACAAGGCCTTGTGGCTGTCAAGCTGTCAGGAAAATGCAAGGTTCTGATAAAAAAGCTATTAGAAGAATGGGTGAAAAAGTCAAAATACTTGTTGGTCTTTTCTGTATGGAAAGCTTTTCAGATGATTTTCTGCAAAAAGAAGCTGTAGAAAAGAGAGGAATACCTTTAGAAGATATAAAAAAGGTGAACATTAAAAAAGACTTTATAATAACTCCAAAATCCGGAGAAAACGTTGTTATACCAATGGAAGAAGCTTCCTCTTTTATTAGAGATGGCTGTCATCACTGTGCAGATTTTGCATCAGAGTATGCCGATGTTAGCTGTGGAGCTGTAGGAACAAAAGGAGGTTCATCCACGATAGTAGTAAGAAATAATACGGGTAAAGAAATAGTTGAACTTGCAAACAGTAAAGGATGGCTTAACATAAGAACCATATCAGAAGGTGCCCTAAAAGTACCACACATTCTATCTAAACGTAAAAAAGAGCATGCAAAACCTATTCCCTCAAGATAGAAAATAAACAAAAAAGCTCCATACCCGAAAATCTAGTAAAATATCTTAAATTTTTATTTTACGAAACAACGTTGCAAAAGAGCTTATACTTCCGCAAAAAAGTAGAAAGCGATGAAATGCGACGAAAAAACTGCTTTTCTAACCTCTTATTTTTTTCTTTTAAGCTCGCTTTATCCTTATTCATCATTTTGCTTATGAAAAGCTAGGAAATATTTTTTTATAAAAGAAGACATAAAAAAAGCATGCTTTTTAAAAATGAGGACTGTGTGAAAATTGGGTAAAAAAAGGGAGAAAAAAGAAGAGGAGGAAATTGAGGAAGAAGTTGAAGTAGAGGCGGAAGAAGAGGAAGTAGAGGAGGAAGAAGTTGAAGTAGAGGAGGAAATTGAGGAAGAAGTTGAAGTAGAGGAGGAAATTGAGGAAGAAGAGGAAGTAGAGGAGGAAATTGAGGAAGAAGAGGAAGAAGAGGAGGAACCTCTTGTTTGGGAAGAGATGCCCATAATAGCGGAAGAAGTTCCCCCAGTTAGGGAAAGCCCACCTGTTGAAATTGAGGAAGAAATCGTAGAAGAAGAGGAGGTAGAGGTAGGAATCCCAAAGAAAGAGGAAATAACAATATTAGTAGAGTCTCCAAAACCCATAGAAGAAGAGGAGATAGAGGCTTTAATAGAGAAAGAAGAGTTAGAGGAAGCTGGTGAAGAGTTAGAAGAAAAAATAGAGAAAATATTAGAGAAGCAGGTAGAAGAAATTGGTGAAGAAGTAGAGGAAGAGGAGTTTTTAGAGGAGGAAGAGGAGTTTTTAGAGGAGCGCGAAATAGAGGACAAACTTTCAGAAATTGGTATATCTTATGAAAAAGATGTCATGGAAACGGTAACACCAAAACCAGAAGACATCTTTGAAGAAATACTTGAAGACCAAAAAAGCATTTATGAAAAAGTAATAGAAAAGATAAAATTACCATTACCCCTCTTTTTGTTACTTTTTATCTTACTAGTATACTGGTTATTTTCAAGCATAATCAATTTTTACGGCAATTCAAAAGACTGGAATCTACTATTAGAAGATTGGGTAACTCCATTTCTAATATCCGCCGCTATAACCTCTGTTTGGGGTTTTATTACCATAGGTTCAAGAACAGCAAGGAATTTTTACTATGAAATTAACAACCAAGTAAACGTGCCAAAAAAAGCTTTTCAAAAACTTTTCTTAAACGAGGTTAAAAAATTTTTAAAAGATTGGAAAATCCCCATATTAAGCCTCTTTATTGCCCTAGGCGCTGTTTTACTTTTAAGGTCTAATAGCAGCTGGTATTTCTCAAAAATTGCTACAAACACACACTACTTAATTTTAGGTTTATCTTTCTGGTTTCTCAGTATTGGTCTTTTAGTACTTCTTAGAATGGTATCTTTTACAAGAAAAATGGGGGGAGTAAACTTCCACGTAAACTTTTTCCATCCAGATGAAAATGCAGGCCTCCTACCTTTAGGAAACCTAAGCTTAAAAATTGCTTCCATGATCGCTATAATTTTCAGTATTCTAACAGTGGGCTTCGTTGGAATTTTAGACAAAAGCGGAAAAGATGTTAGTAATCTTACCTTATGGAGCATCCCCATAACCTTTGTTATTTTATCTATCTTCCTTTTCCTATCCCCCCTCTTGAACTCCCACGGTCTTATAGTAAAAGAAAAAGCGGCAGAAATGTTCAACTGGAGAGGCAGTTTTGGAAAACTTGCAAAAGAATTCCACCTCTACCTAACCGAACATAAAACCATAGACCTACAGACCGGGATAGGCATCCAAGTCCTAAGCAACATCTATCACGAGATAAAAAATGTACCCAACTGGCCTTTTAACACAAAAATCATCACAAAATTAACCTTCATTGCACTCCTCCCTATACTAACATTTCTATTGACAAAAGAAATAATCATCTAAAACCACAACTTTAACTTAAAAGAAAATATTTCTAACAAATAGAAAAAAACCCACTATTTCTCTAAAAATATAACATCAATAAAAGGTCAAAAACCTCTACAAAAAAAGCTTTTCCTGAGGTTTTTTAAGCAATAAAACCTCCGTTAAATTTTAATTTCATTTTATTATACCTAAACAAGTAAAAAAAGAAAACAAGAAAAAAGAAATTTGAAGATATTCGAGGTGAAAATTAATGGTTAGCGTAAACACTGAAGCAACCAAGTTAATAACAGAATGCATGATGAAAAACCTAGATAGGATAAACTGTAAAGCAATTAAGTGGAGTAACGGTGCAACTTGCATAGATTGTGGGGTAGAGGTAGCAGGTGGCCTAGAAGCAGGCCTTTACATGACTTCTGTATGCCTAGGCAACTTAGCAAGACTTTGGATCACTAACGATAACTACGATGGTGTAATATTCCCCACAATACACGTAGCTACAAGCCATGCAACAGTAGCCACTCTAGGCTCCCAATTCGCAGGATGGTCCATGAAACTAGAAAAATACTATGCCCTAGGCAGCGGACCAGCCAGAGCCAATTCAAGAGTAGAAAAAGACCTATACGCCAAAATAAACTACGCAGATGACGTCGACACTGCAGCAATCGTAATCGAAGGAGACAAAATCCCACCCGAAGCAATAGCAGACCTCATCGCAGAAAAATGCGGAATAGAAACCAAAAACGTATACGTACTCGTAGCACCAACAAACTCCGTAGCAGGCAGCGTACAAATTAGCGGAAGAATAGTAGAAGTAGGAATCCACAAACTATTCCACGAAGAGTATGACGTTAAAAACGTGTTTTCAGGCAGTGGTGCAGCGCCAATCGCACCAGTACATCCCAAATCAGTAAAAGCCATGGGTAGAACAAACGACTCCACGATATATGCAGGAACAGTAAACCTAACTGTTTGCGGCGGATTAGGGGACAATCCCCAAGAGATCGTAAACTCGTTACCGAGTGATAGTAGTAAAGACTATGGTAGACCCTTCTATGACATTTTCAAAGAGGCAGAATTCGACTTCTACAAGATTGATGCAGGTATGTTCGCACCCGCAATGATCTCTGTTACCGACGCTGAATCTGGTAAAACTTACACTGCAGGCAAGCTAAATCTCAATATTCTAAAACAATCCTTTGGTGTATAATAATCCTTATAAAATCTCAAAAAAAGGGCCTTAAAAGGCCCTCCAATTTCATTTTATACTATTTCTTCTAAAACGCTTGGTTTTTCCTTGAATTAAGGATTTTTTCCCTCTTTTGAATTGAAGCTTTGTTTTTTTCAAGTTTGATAGTCTAAGGGAGGCGAAGCTTTAAGTGGTTTTTTGAGGTTTATAATAATAACCATTCATTTTTACAGTTTCTTTAAGGAGGTTTTTGTAACTTGGTTAAGAGACTTTCTGTTGTTGACGTGGATCGATGTGTCGGTTGCCAAGTTTGCATGTTTGCATGTTCCAGAAGATTTTCTATAGGAGGTCTTGGTAAAACCACCATACATATTAAATCCGCAGGAGGCTTTGAGAAAGGATTTGTAGTAGTAGTTTGTCGAGCTTGTATAAACCCTCCGTGTGCAAAAGTTTGTCCAACCGACGCTTTAGAGTTTAGAGAAGGTGGAGGAGTAGTACTAAAAAGGGAAAAATGTATTGGTTGCGGAAATTGTGCGGACGCTTGCCCTGTAGGCGCTATTTTTTGGGATGAAGAGATTAACAAACCAGCAGTTTGTGTTTATTGCGGTTTGTGTGCAGACTTCTGTCCTTACGATGTGATAGCTTTAGAAGAGATATAATTTTTAATTGGAGGTTAGATTTAATGCTTGATAAAACAATAGCAAAGGTTTTATTTATCGATCTTACAAAACGGAGTTTTTGGGTAGAGGTTAGGGAGGAACTTTTCAATAAATATCTCGGGGGTGCTGGTGTCGCTATAAACCTTCTTTCAGAAGAATGCCCTCAAGGAGCAGATCCCCTTGGACCTAACAACGTGATCGTGTTTGCTGTAGGTCCCCTTGTCAACATGTTTCCAATGGCTTCAAAAACAGCTGCATTTTTCAAATCCCCCCTCACAGGTAATTTAGGTGAAAGTTATTGTGGGGGAAGGAGCGCTGTAGCTCTCAGGTCTGCAGGTTATGGTGCCATCGTGATAAAGGGAGCTTCCGAAACCCCCGTGTATATTGCTGTTCATGGGGATAACGTACATTTTCGAGATGCTGCCACTTATTGGGGTATGAGAAGCACCCATGGTGTGGGAAGAATAATAAGGGAGAATGAAGAAGGCGCTGGAGTAAGAACGATTATGCGCATAGGAGGAGCAGGTGAAAAACTCGTACGCTATTCTATGGTTGTTACAGAAACTTATAGACACTTTGGACGACTTGGATTGGGAGCAGTTTTTGGAAGCAAAAAATTAAAAGCTTTAGTGATTTCAGGTAAAAAGACCTTTCCAGTAGTTAATAAAACAGAATATAGGAAAATATACAAAGAAATTTATGATAAAGAAGTGAAATCTCCCCTACTTCAAAAATATCATGAACTGGGAACCGCTTCAAACATATTGGTCCTAAACGAGCTGGGGGGATTACCTACTAAAAACTTGAAAAGCACAAGTTTTGATGCGGGCGAAAATATTTCAGGAGAATTACTTGCCGAATTTTATTTAGGAAGAAGAACAGCCTGTGCCCACTGTCCTGTAGCCTGTATCCACCTTGCTACGTTAAGAGAACCCTATGAAGATGAATCCTACTTCTATAAAACAACATGGGTTTCTTATGATTACGAACCCCTATTCTCACTTGGTTCAATGTTAGGGATCTCAAATACTCAAGGTGTCCTAAAACTCATGCATGAGGTGGAATTACTCGGCTTTGACGCCATGAGTGTAGGAGTCGTTTTAGCTTGGGTTACAGAAGCCATGGAAACGGGGTTAATTTCCACGAAAGAAACTTTAGATTTAAAATTTTCTTGGGGAGACTATAACGCTTACATCAAAGCCATTAAGCACATAATGAATCAACCAAACGAATTCTATACATACTTGGCAAAAGGTGTTGAGGCTGCAGCTTTAAAATATGGAGGATTAGATTTCGCCTTAGCTTTTGGGGGAAATGAGATGCCAGGCTACCATACAGGCCCTGCTGCGATAATAAACCATTTGACTGGAGCAAGACACAGCCATTTAGATTCTGGAGGTTACAGCTTGGATCAAAAGGTGCTTGCGAAAAAAGTTGAGATGGAGTTCACTCCTGAAAAAATTGCTGAAAAGTTGTTTGAAGAAGAAGCTTGGCGACAAGTTCTTTCCAGTTTAATTGTTTGTTTCTTTGCAAGGGGAGTATATACTGAAGACGTGGTAATAAAAGCCTTAAACACAATGGGTTACAATTTTACTGAAAACGAGCTTAAAAACATAGGTTCAGAAATGCTTAAACTAAAGCAAAAATTTAAACTACGGGAAGGATTCAAACCAGAAAACCTAAAAATACCGAAAAGAGCCCTGGAAACTACAACACCTCACGGTAAAATAGATGAAGAAATTATAAGGGAAGCAGTAAAAGCATACTTCAAAAAAGTCCAGGAATAAAACAGGAAAAAGATATTAATGTGCAATATAGCAAGACTAGTTTATGGTTTTAGTAGAGGAGATCTCTTACAAAATTCGAAATTTATTTGAAGAAGCTGTAAAACGAAATCTCGGCGAAGGAATCCTTCTTTCAGGCGGTTTAGATACCTCCTTAGTCACTCTTGTTGCTTCGAAATATATTAGTTCTTTAAAAACATTTACAGGGGCTTTTAAAGATGTAAAGGCTCCTGATATAGAGTATGCAAAAAAGCTGGTAGATTACCTAAAACTAAAACAACACATAATCTATTATTTTGATGAAGATAAAGCAATCAAGACAATTAAAGATGTAGTAAGAATAATGCAATCATTCGACCCGATGGAAGTCAGAAACAGTGTAACCATCTTAATAGGTTTAGAAAAAGCAAAAGAAAAAGGAATCAATACTATTATGACTGGAGACGGTTCTGACGAACTTTTCGCAGGATATAACATCCTATTCAAGCTAGAGAAAGAAGAACTTGAAGCAAAACTAAAAAAATTATGTATATCGATGCATTTTTCGAGTGTTGATTTAGGAAAAAGTTTAGGCATAAAGGTAAAAACCCCTTTCCTTGATCCTGAGTTTAAAACATTTGCTATGGATCTCAATCCTTCCCTAAAAATTCGGAAAGAAAAGGGAGAAATTCATGGTAAATGGATCCTTAGAAAAGCTTTCGAAGGAAGCATTCCAGAAGAATTAATCTGGCGAGAGAAAATACCCATAGAGTTCGGCTCAGGTTCAACATTTCTCACAGAGAAATTAAGCATAAAAATTCCCGATGAAGAATTTTTTGAAAAAAAACAAAAATATCAAGAAGAAGACAAGGTGACAATCCGCGACAAGGAACACCTCTTCTATTATGAAGTTTATAGATCCTTGTTTGGCCCCCCAAAACCACTTGATCCAAAAAAGAAAACTTGTCCCTATTGCCAAGCAAATGTATCCGAAAAATCAGAATTTTGCAGAACCTGCGGTGCCTACCCCTTATAATTATTCCCCCCCATCTGAAATATTTTTAGTTTTTTTACTAAATATATAAAATGCTTGAGAAAGTTTTTTTATTTAAGTTTTCAAGACTAAAAATATTTATAGTGTTAATTGTTAAAAGAATGAAACCATAAATACAGTAATTTTACTGTTTAAGGGGACATAAAGATGAAAAAAATGAAGACTTTAAAAGTAGCTGAACTTACATGGGAAGAGCTTCCTATTGCAGGTATTGTTCCTGAACCCGCAACAAGTCTCGCTTACAAAACTGGTTCGTGGAGAGGAGGTTTCAAACCCGTAATTGACGACGAGAAATGCACCCGTTGCATGAAATGCTGGTTATTCTGCCCAGATATGGCCGTATTAGTTTCAAAAGGAGAAGAAAAACTCCAAATTGAGATAAATTATGATTATTGTAAAGGTTGCGGGATATGTGAGAAAGAATGTCCTGTAGACGCTATTGAAATGGCAAGAGAATAGAATCTCTTCTACTTTTCTTTATTTTATTTTTACAGGATTCTTAAACGAGCAGGGAACTCCACAAGCACACTTTCCACAAACACTTGCTATTCCTAACTCTAAATATAACTCAGCATTTAGCAAACATATTTCGTAGCATTTATGTCTGTCATATGAGTTAATGTTCAATGCTCCAAAGATGCATTTTTCCAAACATTTCTTACAAGTGGTATCATGTTTGTACAGGCAAAATTCTTTATCGGATTTCTTTGTGGGATTTATTTTAGCATTCGTTATCAAACTTCCTAATCTTCCACAACAGCCCTTTTCAGTGATCAACATTTGATGTAATCCGAATTTGCCTAATCCTGAAATAAAGGCAACATGTTTATGCGACCAATAACGAATCAGCGTTTTTTCATCAAAATTATGGGTTGGGGGGAGAATAACGGACCTGAAATTTAGTTTTTCTAATTCTTTTGATAGATATTCATTAAGGTCTGAGATTAATTTGTTTGTTTCAATGTATGCTATTGCCCATTCTTTTGATGGATTTTTTCCACCAACATTACTTAGAGCAATTTCTTTTTTAAAAGGAATAAAGTAGGAAATAACTGTTTTAGCATCGCGAAGTAATTCTGTTGGGGTGTTGTGAGAGGTATTAATAACTGCTTTTAGTTTTTCAAATAGTGGATCATCGGCATCTGCAAAAGCAACAAGAGGTTCATCCCAATCAGTTTCAGTTTTAATTCTGATCTTATAGTTTTTCACAAATTTTCTGATGAGTTTCCGAATTTTCTCATCCATTTCTATACTTCCTTAGAAGTAGCTTTGTAAGCATTTTCCTCTAGTTCTTCGAGATAATGGCTTCTGTTTTCTTTAATAAACTCTAGTATATATGGATGTATTTTTTTCGAAATAGAGAGTTTTTCAAGCTCTTCTTTTTTTAGTTTAGAAATATCTTGTCGAAAGTTTTCGAGAAACTTTGATGCTTTCGTTAATTTCCATACTTCTGACCGTGAATTCTTAAGAATAAAGCCTTTAACAAATGCCATTTTTAGTAAAATTTCTGAGAGTTTTAGGTTTTTTTCAAACCTTGCTTCTGGAATATAACGCTTAACAGCGTAGGGGATTCCATATTCATAACCTAATTTGTATCCTTTAACCTCTGGCCATGGTAATCCTATCTTTGTAGCCTGATCAACATCTAAAGTTCCATATTTATCTTCATTACCATACAGTTTTTCATATTTTGGAAGGAGAGAGGGAAAATGTTTTTCTAATGTTTGGAAAAATTCTTTCTTATTACGGCCTGGCTTTAAAGTTAAACCGAAGCAATATATGAATTCTGCTCCTACTTTCTTTGCTTGTTTATATATCAATTGCATATTCTCATCTGTATCGCCAATAAACGGTAGAGTGGGATAGAAATATACACCTGAATGGATACCCTCATCTCGAAGTTTTTTGATCGCTTCAAAACGTTCTTGAGTTGTACTTGCTCTAGGTTCAAAGATTTTTTGCACTTTTTCATCAGCTAAGGTAATTGTGAATGAAACGTTTGCATATGTTTCTTTGTTAATTTTTTTAAGAAGATCAAGATCCCTAAGGACAAGCTTGTTTTTAGTTAGAATATAAACTGGAAATTTATAGTCATAAACAATCTGAAGTAATTTTCGAGTGATTTTAATCTCCTTTTCAGCTGGTTGATAGACATCGCAAACGCCACCACCAATGTGGACGAGAAATTTTCCTGGTTGGTGGAACTGAATTGAATCCTTTGAGGGTAAAAAGTCGACTAAAGTTGAAGTTTTTTTCCGATGAAGGGGGATAAAACCTTTCTTTTTTAGAAATTGTTCGAAGAGTTGTGGGGCATTAATCTTTATACGGATTCGTTCTCCGAAATCGGCGTGCATGTAATAGCTTTCTGATTTACCGTCGCAATACTTGCAATCATGATAACATCCCTGATATGTATTTAAGTATGCTTCACCCCAGGAAAAAACAGAAGGCGAGCATGTTCTAATGATGGACTTTGCCTTATATTTCTCTATAATCATCATTTTCACGAACTGTCTGCCTTAAATCCCCCGTTAACTTATCAGTTATTTATCTGTTTTTAGCCCCTTTTTAAGGGCGCGTTCGACTGCTTTTGCATGAATTTTTGCAGCTGTATAAATGGAACCTGCTCCTTTTATCAGGTCATATCCCCTAGTACCTGCGCAATAGCTTTGCGTTAAAAGACCAGCCCTTCTAACTACATCCGAATAATGTGTTCCAACTAAAAGATCAGCAACACCCCAAGTAGCTCCACAAGGAGCCCCACGATGTACCACTACCTTTTCTATAGTACCTGTTTTCTCATCAATTTTTATAGAAAGTTCCGGCATCCCTAGCTCTTCTGCAAAAATATTAAATTTTGAGCAATCCATCGTGCTAATAGGAGTTATAGCGCATGTAGTTTTAGGCGCAATAACACAAACTTTTCCCTCAGTTATCCGCTCAACCTCCCTTTTCAAGCCTAATTGCCTTGTAGCAGGATCGATTTCTGGAAAAAGGAGAACATGTATACCTTTTTCTTTTGCGAGGAACCCAGAATGGATTGAAAAATCTGGGTGAGCTGTGAAAGGATAAAGGATGTCCACATCTTCTGGAATATCGTTTAAAGGGATGTAATTTTCTATATCCTCATCTATAAAATCTGGGAGAATAGAGGGTACTTCAATAATCTTTATTATTTTCACGTTTTTACCATGTTTATGAATTGTTTCAATTACCTGCTCTGCATTATTATTTCTATCAATAATTAAAACTTTTACAAATTCCTGTTCGTTCATTTAAGAATAGCCGCCTTCAAAAACTTTTAACGAAAAGAAAAAGCTTTATTCTATTGTGTTTTCCAAGAGTTTTTCGATGAAAGGTGTTACAGGCGTGGTATGCATTTGTATCCCCAACGTTTTATCAGGGTCATATCCTAACAATAAAGCTATGAGCTGTGTTATGTGGAGAACCGGTATCCTCGAGTATAAAAGTTCAAAAGTTTCCAGCTCTATCTGAGCGTTATCAAGCACAGACAAGCAGAAAGGGCAGACCACAACTATTAAATCCGCTTCCTCTTTAATAATGCTTTCAATTTTTCGAGCAGTTATTTGTAAAGATAAATCTCTCGCAGTATAACGCTGTATCCATCCAGAACCACAGCATAAATCTTTCTCCTTGTAATTAACGGGTGTACCCCCCAAAGTTTCCATTACCTCTTCAAGAAAAGTGGGCGATTCAGGACTATCTATCGATACTTCTGGACATGACCGTAAATAGTGACAACCATAATGCACGGCAATCTTTAAGCCGTTTAAGTTAAACTTAATTTTACGCGCTAACTCTTCCCTAACCTTATATATGAATTCAGCTATATGCCAAAATCCCACTTTTCCCTGCTCATATCTCCTACCAATCTTAGAAAGAACCTCATTAACCTTCACCTTGAGATCTGGAAAACCTTCAGTGATTTTCTCAAAATAATGCAATACACTAAAACAAGCATTACAAATAACAAGCATATCTGAAGCAACTCCCTCGATCACAGAAAAATTTCGCGCTATTGTAGCCAAAAAAGTATCTTCAGGTGAAATAGTTGCAAAATAAGTGAACCCCCCACAACAAGTCTGCTGATCTGTATCCACAACAGAAATCCCTAAACTTTCTAAAATCTTCAATGTACAAGCCTCAATCCCAGGATAAACATTGCTTGAGACACAGCTCTTAAATATGTAAAAAGATCCATTTACCGGTATTTTCTCCAACCGCTCTCCATTAATGCCCATCAAAACCCCTTCACTTTACCGTTTTTCCCTCTTTTTATCTTCAATTAAACATTCACAAAAATCAAGATGCTTGTTCAAACCAGTTTCCTCAGAAATCACCCTAAGCTCTTCGACAGCTTGCTCAGAAATAGGATTTTCAACCATCCCTAAAAGTTTCCTCGCCTTTTTCACTCTCCCCCTCAAAGGAACTGTTGTACCAGTCTCCAACATGTTCCTCCCAAACTTCAAAAACGTCTTTAAGCCCTTTTGATAGTAGCCGTGAAGCAAAGCTTCAACCCTTAAACTATGAATTAACTCAGGAATATCCAAATCCATAGGACACCTAATCTTACAATCAAAACAGTCAAAACACAACCAAATATCCTCACTGTCTAAAACACGATTAAGCTCTCCGAATAAAACATCACGAATAATCAACCGAGGATTAAAATTCGAATGTTGAGCAGCAGGACAGATGCCGACACATTTACCACACTGATAACACTGTGTAAAATTAAAAGACGCAAAAATCTTCCTCTTTATAATCTTATCATAAAAAGACCAATTCCAACTACTTCCATCCTCAGCCTGCTTATTAAATCCCAAATAATCAGACAAAAGAGACCACCAATCAAATCCACTTAATAGATTACCTCTGACCTAAATAAAAAGTAAAACTAAAAGCATAAAACAAGTAATATTTTAAATATATATATTAATAAATTAAACCCTTTCTAAAACTAAACAAAATACCTAAAAACAAGGTTAAGCTATAATATCAACATTTAAGACGCTTTATTTGATGGTGTTTTTTATGTCTTTAGTTGATAGGTCCCTTTTAGGAGAACCTGAGATAGAAGTCGTTTTATTCACTATAAGAACAGCGGAGCAAGGGGCTAGGGAAAATCTTGATGAAAATAGTGAGGAATATGTTGAAGCAATGGGTTTGTGTAAAATAAGTGAAGAAGATTTTAAATCTTTGAGCTTAAGGGAAGGAGATAGAGTTAAAATAACAACAAATTATGGCTCAGCAGTGGTTAAAGTAGTAAAAGAAAGCGGGATTCAAAAAGGAGTCATCGCAATACCCATCGGACCTTGGGCTAATCTCCTCACAGGACCTCCTCAAGGAAGTAGTATACCTCACTATAAAAACATAAAAGCTACTATAAAAAGAACCACAGGAAAAATAACCCCTATAGCTCCTCCATGAAGCATTCTTTTAACAGGATCTTATTCTGTTTCGCTTTCTAGGGGTTTAAAGGAAGATTTTAGTTTAGTAGGATTAACCCCCTCAAGAAGCCTCCTAAATTTTGGGGTTTTTAACTGTTCTTCTATGATTTTTGCCTTTTCTTCAATAAGTTCTTGAATATTTTCTGAAAGTTTAGGTAAAGGCTTCAGGGGACTCGGAGGTTCTTCAACTGCCTCTAACGGCTTTAAGTTTATCTCCCTAAATTGTGGGGAAGGTAAAAGAACGTTTATCAACCTGTTAAGAACTCTTTTCCATGATGTTTCCCATGGTCTATGTGGAAATTCTTCTTCTAAATGTATCTCTTTTCTCGTAACCGTTATCAGGATTTCAGGGCAGGAATTTTGACAAGCACCACAAAAAATGCAAAGATCCTTATTTACAGCGATTTTATTCGTTATTTCTTCTTCTAAGGAGCGTTTCGGGATATACCATGCCTTAGTAGGACAGAGCTTTATACAAGCATTACACCCAACCGGATCACATTTTTCAAGGTTTGAAACCGTTACCTCTCCCTCAAAAGATTTCTCATAATTAACGGCTTCCACTGGGCACACAAAAGCGCACCAACCACAGTAAATACATTTCTCCTCCTCCAAAACAAGTAAACCACTAATCTTAGGTTCCTTAACAATCCTATCAAGAGAGGTTTTACACTCAACTTTTACAGCTTCAGATGGACAAATCTCTGAGCATAAATCACAGTAATCACATCTATCCTCATCCACTATTATATCGATAGCTGGTCTGAGAAACTCTGCTGAAGGCTCTATCCACGTAATTTTAATCGCTTCACAAAGATCCTCACAAAGACCACAATAAGTACACTTTTCCTTATCTATGATTATTTCTCCTTCTACCTTTTCAGGCGGTACCTCCTCCTTATAGATTACAAGATTTTTCTTTTTTTCAACCTCCAACTCTAATTTAAACGCATTAGTTGGACAAACAAGAGCGCATAATTTACATGGAATACATTCCTCCCCAATCTCTATTCTGCCTAAAAGCTTGGGATAATCGTTTAACAGATCGATCTGTTTCTTATTAAAAGCAAAAACCATAGCATGAGTTGGGCAGACAACCGCACAAAAACCGCAAAAAATACACTTATCTAAATCGATCAATATATAAGGTGCTTCTATTTCCCCTGTAGCAATTTGCGGTATCGGACCATATTCTATAGCGGAAACAGGACATATCTCTTTACAAAGCTGACAACCTACACATTTTTCACTAAAATAAAGGAGACTCTTATCTTTTTTTCTCACTTTCCATGTAAGCAAAAAATTTTCATCAATAACGTCAAAATTTTTAGTAACTTGCTCAAATATAGCCAAAACATTTCATTCCTCCTCTTTAGAAATTTGTACGCTAGTAATTTCTTCTTCTAGTTCTGAACCGATTATGCCAAGGTTTTCTATCCTTTTTATAAACTTATCAACCTCTATGGCAAACTTCTTTCCTTCCGAAGCACTCAAACTAACAATGTGAACCCTTTCCTCACTTATACCCATATTTTTTAGCAGATATTTTATAGCTGAAATACGTTGTTGTGTTCTCTTGAAACCTGTAGTATAATAACAGTCTTGAGGATAACATCCGACGATTAACACGCCATCAGCCCCGTTAAAAAGGGCGTGGAAAACATAAGCAGGGTCCACAGTAGCAGAACATGAAAGCCTAATAGGTAAAACGTTGGGCTGATACTTTTGTTTACCTACTCCTGCTATGTCTGCAGCATTATAACCACACCAATTACACAAAAAACCTATTATCAAAGGAAACTCTTGCTTTTCTCTAATCGCTATATCGATTTGTGCTAACACTTGAGAGTCTTTTGAAATAGGAATCTCTATTGCGGAGGTTGGACAAGCAGCAGCACAAGCACCACCTCCAAAACAAGCAGCCTCATTTACATAAACCCCCTCTTTTGTCACAGTAATAGCCCCAAAATCACAAGCCTCTTCGCATAAACTACATTTAATACAGTCCTCAAAACTAATTACGGGGGTAATTTTTTCAACAAGAATCTCCCCCCTTGTAAGCAAACTTACAGCTTTAGAAGCTGCAGCTCCTGAATGAGAAACAGTGTCTTGAATATCTTTTGGACCATGAATACACCCTGCTAAAAAAATCCCAGCTATTTGGGTTTCAGCAGGTCTTAACTTGGGATGAGCTTCTAACAAAAAACCTTCCTGACTTCTACCCACCTTTAATAAAGAAGCGATTTGATCAGTTTCCTCTGGCGGTTGAACCCCCACAGATAAAACAATTAAATCTGCAAAAATCTCCACAGGACGCCCAATCAAGGTATCCTCAGCAAGAACATACAAACCTTTACTCCCATTATCCTCGATGATTTTACTAACTCTACCCCGAATAAACCTTATACGATACTCATCAAGCGCCTTTCTAAACGCTTCCTCCTGCCCTTTACCAAAAGTACGAATATCTTGATAAAATATGTAAACTTCCACTCCAGGAATCCTTTCCTTAATCTCTTGAGCCTCTTTTATAGCATAAGAACAACAAACCCTAGAACAATAAGGAGTCTCATCATCACGACTACCCACACACTGAACAAAAACAACGGTTTTCGGATACTCCCCATCAGTAGGGCGAACCACATTACCTTCTGTAGGTCCAAAGGGTGTAAGCATACGTTCAAGCTCAATAGAAGTTATAACATTCTGATACCTACCATACCCATATTCAGTTTTCCTACTAGCATCATAAGTTTCATAACCTGTAGCAACTATTATTGCACCAACTTTCAAAGATAACTTTTCTGGTTTTTGATCAAAATCTATTGCATCAAGTTCACAAACAAGCTCACAAGCCCTACAACCTATACAGTTCTCCTCATCTATCAAAGGAAACAAAGGAACCGCTTGAGGAAACGGAACATAGATCGCATTCCTCTTACCCATATTCAAATCAAACTCATTAGGAACCTCAATAGGACAAGGATCAATACATATCTGATAACATTGACTACATTTTTCTTCGTCCACATAACGAGGATACTTTAAAATATCTACTTCAAACCTCCCAACAGATCCATTTACATCTAAAACTTCAGAATTAGTCAATAAAGTGATATTCGGGTGCTCAAAAACTCCAACCATTAAGGGGGCAAGGATACATATAGAACAATCCATCGTGGGAAATGTTTTATCAAGTTGAGCCATATGCCCCCCAATACTAGGTTTCTTCTCAATCAAGTAAACTTTGAGCCCTGCATCAGCGGCATTTAAAGCTGCAGTTATCCCTGCAACACCACCACCAATCACTAAAACACTTTGTTCAACAGAAACCTTGCTAACGCTTAAAGGCGATTGAAGTTTAACTTTCTCAACAGCCATTCTTATAAGAGCTATAGCCTTCCTCGTAGCCCTCTTAGGATCATTAAAATGAACCCAACTACACTGCTCCCTAATATTAGCAACTTCAAGAAAATAAGGGTTTAAACCAGCTTTATCTAAAGTTCTTCTAAAAAGGTGTTCATGAAGTTTTGGTGTACAACTGGCAACAACAACTCTTTCAAGCCCCTCGTCCAAAATCTTTTCTTTAATCTGATCTAATCCACCAGCTGAACAAACATAATCATGATCAAAACACAATATATCAGGGTCCTTATTTAACTCCAAAACAACTTCTTTTACATCGACTGTACTCGCAATGTTGAATCCACAATGACACACAAAAACTCCAACTTTCACCTAAAAAAACACCCCAAAAATCAATCAAACCCTGAAAAGATACAAAAATGAAACCGATTAGAAATAGGAGCTTATGAAATAATTTTTTATCCCTATTTTTTATAAACTTTAAGTTTAAATTTTGCAAAAAAACCTTAAAAAATGAGTAATTATAAATAATTTGAAAAGCTTTTAAATAAAACTAATAAACTTTCAAACAAATTTTCTCAAACACTTTTATTAATGTGGTGGCATTTTTGACAAAATTAAGTGCTTTCCAAGTGTTCCAACTACTTCCTAAAACCAATTGTAAAAAGTGCGATGAATCAGGATGTATGGCTTTTGCAGTAAAAGTCATAGGACGCCAAATCGAACTCGAAAAATGCACCCCACTCTTTGAAGAAAAAGCCTATGAAAAACAGTTAAAAAAGCTTCAAGAACTCCTAATCCCTCTAAGTGATGCCTTAGAAACAGGAATAATTCTCGAAGAAGAAAAATGTATAGGATGCGGAAACTGCATGATTGTTTGCCCTGTAAACGCTGCAGAAAATCCAGAATCATCTGCAGGCATAGGAGTAGCTCCAGAAAAAGAGGAAAACGTTATTTATGTTATAAAAGATGGAAAATCAAAAATAATCGACATTACAAAATGCCGCAGATACGTCGACAAAGGAACACATCCCTTCGCCCAATGCCGCGTATGCGAAATATACTGTTTCACAGAAGCAATAAAAATTCTAATATAAATATATACAATATAATATTATAAAATTTAATAAAATACTAAAAAAGTAATGAGTTAAGGTTTGATCTTAGTTTTTATTTTAACTGTTTTTAATCACTTTTAAACTCTTACTTTTTGAGGTAGAAAGTTTAAATTGCGTAATTTGTTCTAGTTATCGGGTTCATTAAAAGTCATTTACTATTTTTAAAGTTGTGAAAGGTGAGAGTTGTTGGCTTTGGAACAGGTAGAAAAGATTGTTTGCCCCCACTGCTCTTTGCTTTGTGATGATGTTTTTTGCGTTATTAATGATGGAAAAATTTTTTCCACTTACAATGCATGCATGCGAGGAGATGCCTTTTTAAAACTGGTAAACTCTCCCAATAGGTTAATCAACCCCCTTATCTTGGAGGATGGAAAGTTAAAGTCCGCCCATTTAACTGAAGCCTTAGATTTGGCTTGTAACCTTCTTTCACAAGCAGAAAAGCCGTTGTTATACGGGTGGGGTAGTGTTAGTTATGAAGCCCAAGAGTTAGGGATACAACTTGCTGAAAAGCTTGGAGGTGTAATAGATTCCACTTCAAGCATCTGTCATGGAGTCTCTTTAAGATTGATAGAAGTGCTTTCTGGCGAGGAGTTTAAATGCCCAACTTTAGAAGAAGTAGGGGATATGGCAGATCTTGTGGTCTATTGGGGGTCTAATCCTGCCGATTCTCACAGCAGACATCTAAGCCGATACACCGTTTTTCCCCGGGGAAAAGTCCGGATCACAGGAAGATTGGAAAGAGAAGTTGTCGTTGTTGACGTTATTAAAACAAGATCCGCTAAAGGAATAAACCTATTCTTACAAATAGAGCCAGGAAAGGACTTAGACCTAATAAACACTTTAATCGAATATCTATCTGGCAAAGAATTGCCTGAAAGTGTAGGAGGAATTATGAAAACAGACATAATCGATTTTAGTAAAATGATGAAAAAAACCCAGTTTGGCGCAATCTTTTTCGGCCTTGGAATCCTCCAGCAAGAAAATTTCAAGGAAAACATTGAAGGTTTAATAAAACTCGTAAGACACCCAAATCTCAAGGGGCAATTTTCACTAATGCCCATGATAGGACACAGCAATATGCTAGGATTTAACTTAGCAGCAAAAAAGATGGCTGGAGTGCCCTATGGTTATGGTATAGATTTTTCAAAAAATCCTCTGGAGAAAACAACGGTGACAGAAGTATTAATCAACGGGGATTGCGACGTAGCCTTGATTATTGGCGCGAATCCTTTCGTTAGTTTTCCCAAGAAATTTGTAGAAAAATTACAAAATATTCCTTTAATTGTAATAGATACCCAGATGAATTTAACCGCAAAAAATGCTTCAGTAACTATTCCCACCACCATAACTGGGATAGAAGCAGAAGGCACGATGATAAGAATGGACATGCAAACAAAAAAATTGAGAAAATTCCTAGATCCTCCGAGTGAAAACAACTTATCAGATAAAGAAATCCTCCAACATCTTCTCGACAAGCTGTCCTAACATTTTTATATGGAGAACATTAAGGGAGCAGTTATTTCATTTAATGGAGACCTTTCATGAAGGTTTCTAAGCATATTTAAAAGTTCATTTGGTTCGAATTCATCTCCTTTTTGTGTTGAAAATTCCATTATTCGATCTGCACCATAACCTCCAAAAAGCCTGCTGGTATCTCCTACATCCCATTTATAGCCAAACTTTATCGATATTGGGGTCTTAACAGGTTTTCCTTTTTTGAGCCATTTTTCAATCCATTCGAAAGAAGTTAAAATGGAGAATCCCATTCTCGAAAGGTTTGGAAAAACATCTTTAATAGTTTTTATGAGCAAGAAAAGCCGTTCTTCTTCATAATATCCTTCGCCTTTATCATAAAGCGTGACGTAATTCACGCCACCAACCGCGACAAGCTTTATTATCCCCTCTTCTCTCTTTTCTTCCCATTTTATTATGAGCTTTGCAGGAAACCAAGTTTCTCGGGAATCACGAATCATATCTTCAACATTTTTACGCTCTTCTTCTTCCAAAAGTTTTTCAAATTCTAAAACTAAATCACCAACAATACCAGACGTACTAGAGACTTCTTCTTTTACCAAATCAATTTTTGAAACTTCTTCACTCACCAGAAATCACCATAAAATAGATTAAATATTAAAAAGCCAGAAACCACTAATTAAATACTTATTCAAACAAAAACCTCAAGATTGTTCTAAAACGAAAATAGTTTTAAAATATTAAAATAATAAAGTTTTGCTTGGAGGGCAAAATTTCAATGTATCATAAAGGGGAAAAGATGGAAAAACATCATAGAAAAGATCATAAACACGATCCTGAGCGAGAAAAAATCCAGGAAAAAATAGAAGAAACCGTCTTACTTTTCGGAGAATTCATGCCTGACATGATTATTTTAGATGTAGGTACAGGTTTTGGTCATGTGTGTCGCTTATTAGCAGAATTGTTCAATGAACCAGGACACGTTTACTCAATCGATCCTTCTAAAGAAGTTATAAAAAGCGTGAAACATCAATTAGAAGAGCAAGGATTACAGGATAGAATCGTGTTTAAAGAAGCCTTTGCTGAAAAATTACCCTTTAACGACGATTTTTTCGACGCTGCAATCTCAGCATTAACACTACATCATGTAGAAAATCTAAATGACTCGGTAAAAGAAATAACACGCGTTTTAAGCCCTGGAGGGAAACTTATAATAGTAGAGTGGAAAGCAAAAGCTTCAAATTTTGTAAGCCATCCACCAAGCCACTTTCTTGATCCACCAGAGAAACTGGTAGAAGTTTTAGAAAAAAACGGATTAGAAATTCTCGAAATAAAAGAAGTTGAACTTTGGTACGCAATAAACTCTGTAAAAACATAGACTCTAAAAAAGATACTATAAAAAATAAAACGCTAAAAACTTTTAATTTTATTCTTCTTGTGCTTTTTTCTCCCAAAGTTCTTTTAAGTTCATTGCTTTGAGGTTTCCCGAGTCTTTCGGACCAACGATTACTTTCCAATCTGTTTCCTCTTCAGTTTCACCGCTTATCCTTGACGCAAGGCCAGACAACATCATGACTCTATGACTTACCTTAGATTCTAAATCAAACTCGTCAATAGCCTCTTTTATTTTAACTCCAGAAAATTGTTTTCCAGCAACTGCTGATTCCACGCCAATACCTTCAGTATCCACAATAAGAACCCAAGAATCTATCTTCCCATCTTCAAGATCTGATTCTATAGTATAATAAGTAAGGGCAAAATTTGAAGTCACAAACACCGGAGACTCAGGATTAGGATTCCCAACCTCCCTGAGACCCGGATCTATAGCAGGATGTATTCTCGGATCTGAATAGATGCTTTGCCTTATAGTGAACACTGGGAGAAGCGACCATACCTCCTCGCTGTGAAGAATCAAAACATCAGCATACTTAGCTATAAGCATCGATGCAACTATAGCCTCCGTATAAGCAGTCGTAACAGGATCTTCTCCATCAGCCCATGCTACAGCAGGTATGCCTAATAATGGAAAGCCAACCTCTTCTTCTTCACGTTCTATACCAGCACGCCTTAAAAGCGCAAAGTTCTGAAGAGTCTTATTCAAACCACCGACATCAACAAAAGTACCAGGATCAAGAACTATATCACTTATTCCATAGGCTTGAAGTGTTGAAGCTAACTGTTTTAGCAACGTTAAATTATCTGGAGCAGAAACACAAACAGGAACATTATACTTCTTCACTAGAGGAGCAATTTCTTGCCAGTTATCCTCAGTTGCAGCATAAACCAACGGTCTATCCATCCCGCATACATCCAAAGCTGATTTAATAGTCTTAGGATTATAGGAACACAAAATCAACGGCAAACCGGCAGATTCTCGAACCCATGAAACAACCTTGGAAAACTTTTCAGGATCATCTGAAACATTCCTAACAGCTATAAGGTTTAAAGTTAAAACCTTGCCTATACGTTCAATCTTTAATTTATCAGCCCACTCAGCCCTCTTCTTTACCACTTTTTCATCCATCTCATCACTAATATCAATAGCAAAAGCGCAAGGATGATAATACGTCAATTCGTGCCTATGTAAAACCTCTTCACCACCTACAACAACAATCCTTTCACCTTCACCAATCTTCACACCAACAACTGGAGGCGTAATTAAATCAATCAACTTTTGTTTCTTCTCAGCATACTGCGCCTCCTCAAAAAGAGGAGTACACGCCTCAACTTCAGCTGTTCTCGCAACAAGCTTAGAAGCAAAAGCAAGACACGTCGTTTCACCACATATTTTACAATTTGTCTGTGGTAAGAAATTGTGAATAGTTAAGGGTGATAATCTAACCAAGACTAATAATCCTCCTTAAAACAAAGGTGAATGATCACTTAAAGCAAACTTAAAGTAATAAAATGTAGGAAAAAAAACCTCGATATTATTTATAAATTAATTGGTTAGATTACTAATTTTATCATTTTGTTTTCTATTTATCATATAGTAATGTTAAAGAATGTTATGAGAAGAGAAGGTTCATGGTTAACTCAAAATGCAACCTAGAGCTTCAGGGTTTTAAAAGAGGAGCATGCAAAACAATAGCTTCTACTGGAAGTGGAAGAGCATGCGAAATAACGCTTAGAAAAACAGAAAAACGCCTTGAACGTCTCATAAAATCCGCCCATTTATCCCGCCCTGAACACTACTACTCCATCTACCAAAGTGGTTGTAACTGGTCATGTTTAAAATGTCATTCATGGGAGTTCACCCAAATTGCAAACGGTCAATGGTATACCATCGAAAAACTTGCTGAGGAAATATTTTCTTACGCTGAAAAAACAACTTTTAAAGAGCCAAGACATCGGGCAACAGCATGGCATGCCCATGACCTTTGCAGAGGGTGTGGATCTTGCATAATACACGGTAAAAGATCCGATTTTTGTCCTGGCGTACTGGACGAAGAAAGAATAATTTTAAGTCCTCAAGGGTTTGGCCCGGCGAGAAATATAGCAGCCTTCACAGGGGGAGATCTAGCGTGTCGACCAGAATATTATTGTGAAGTCTCAAAGAACGTTAAAAAAGAATTAAGCGATTTTTGGATGCTTATAGAAACAAACGGGTATGGATTAACTCCGAAAAATTTAGAAGCGTTTCAAAGTGCGGAAATAGACTCGTTTTGGCTTGATATAAAAGCATACGACCCAAAAGTGCATAAAAAACTAACAGGGATTTCAAATGAGAGAATATTAGAACTACCTGCAACAATTTTAGACATGGGATTTGTATTAGAAGTGCTAAGCCTCCTTATCCCAGGATGGGTTGACGTAGATCAAATAAAAAAAATAGCAGAAATTCTAAAAGAAGTGGACCCAGAGATCCCGTTCTGCATATTAGCCTTCTTCCCAATATACAAGATGAGTAATGTAAGATCACCCATAATTCATGAAATGATCGAAGCCTTTATCTCAGCAAAACAAGTAGGTCTTAAAAATATAAGACTTGGAAACGTCGGAGTTTTCGCAAAATCAAGAGAAGACTTCCAGCTCTTAAACACCCTAATAGGACCCAACAACTATTAGAAAAAGAAAAAAACATATATGATCTACCTAAAAACCAACCCTACCACGAAAACTGAAATACAAAGAGTCAAGATCAGTATTACAGGTGAATTTAATGGATTTTATTTGGACAGAATCATTACCAGGAGTTCCTTTTGAACAAGTAAGAAAAATAGAAGGAAAAGAGAACATTGAAACGATGTTTGCTCCATATATAATGGACGAATCAAAACTTAAAGGTCATGCAGAATGGCTTTTTTTTCCAAAAGAAGAAGAAGAAGTAGTTTCAGTTGTACGCGAAATGAAGAAAAGAGGGGCTCCTATCACTATCTCAGCCGCTAGAACCGGTATTGTTGGGGGATGTGTTCCCTTTGGAGGTGCTATCCTCTCCTTAGAGAAATTGAACGCTATTCTCGGATTAGGATTCGATGAAAAAACTAAACAATGGTACATAAAAAGCCAACCAGGAGTTTCCCTAAAAGAACTCAATGAAAAGGTTATCCAGAAAAAGTTTCCAGAACTCGAAGAAAAACAAAAAGAACTAATGGACCAATTCAGACAAGATGAAAAAACATACTACTATCCTGTAGATCCAACAGAGAAAACAGCCCATATCGGAGGAACTGTATCGACTGATGCTTCAGGAGCTCGTTCCTACAAATACGGATCCACGCGAAAATGGGTTCGCAAGATTCGGGTTGTCCTTGCAGATGGGGAAATATTAGAAATCCCCCGAGGAAAATATTATGCCTCCTCTGAAGGAACTTTTACCTTCCAAAACACAAAAGGAGAAACAAAAACGTTTTCTATCCCCTCCTATAGAATAGGAACCAATGTTAAGAATGCAGCCGGTCTTTTCACAGAACCTTCCATGGACCTCATCGACCTGTTCATCGGATCTGAAGGTATTTTAGGAGTGATAACCGAGGTTGAAGTTTGGATAACAGAAAAACCAGAAAGCGTTATCACAGTTATCGCATTTTTCCCTACTGAAATGGATGCAGCAAGTTTTGTAAACGATATACGCCGAAAAGATTCCGACTTAAAAACAGAATTTCTAGAATACCTCTGCCCAGAATCCCTCAAACTCCTAAGAAAAAAACAAAATTCAGATCCCAACCTGGTTAATATGCCACCAATCCCGGAAAAATCTGCAGCAATAATTTTCGAGATCAGTTATACAGAAGATAATCTTTCTAAAATATTCGAGATATTAGAAGCAATTGCCATTAAAAATAATAGTTCAATGGAACAAACCTGGGCTTGTTATAAAGATCGAGAAATAGAAAGAATAACAGCCTTTCGACACCTTCTTCCCGAAACAGTAAATGCCATCATAGCTAAAAGAAAACGGGAAAATCCGGCTATTCATAAACTTGGAACCGATATGGCTGTGCCAAAAATCCCTGAGGTTAATCTTGCTGAAATACTATCATTTTACCGGGAAAAACTTAGAGAATCAAACCTAGAACATGTCATTTTCGGCCATATAGGGGACAATCATGTCCACATTAACATTTTACCAAAAGATGAAAAAGAACTTGAGAAAGCAAAAGAGCTTTACAAGGTTTTTGCTAAAAAAGCGGTCTCCTTAGGCGGTACGGTTTCTGCTGAACATGGAATAGGAAAAATCAAAAAAGAATACTTTAACATCATGTTCGATGAAGACAAAAGACGCCAAATAATCGAAGTCAAACAAGCTCTCGATCCAACTGATCTTTTTTCAATCGGTAATATGGTAGATATTTAAGGAGCTTAAGGTGATAATGAAGATCATCGTATGTATAAAACAAGTTCCTGCTGGCGAAGTGAAGATAAACCCAGAAACAGGCACACTCATAAGAGAAGGAGTTGAATCCATATTAAATCCATTTTGCGAATATGCATTAGATGAAGCTATCAGAATCAAAAAAGAACAAGAGGAAGAAAGGGGAGAGAAAGTTGAAATTATAGTATTAACCATGGGTCCTCCTCAAGCACGGAGCGCCCTTTTAAGATGTTTAGAACTAGGATCTGATCGAGCGATCCTCCTTTGTGACCGAAAATTCGCCGGAGCGGACACATTAGCAACTTCACTAGCCTTAAGTGAAGCCATTCAGAAATTTGAAGTAGATTTCACCTTAGTATTTACCGGAAAACAAGCAATAGATGGTGATACTGCACAAGTCGGTCCAGAACTGGCAGAACACCTTGGAATATCCCAAATTACTTACGCAATATCTACTACTCTAATCCCGGAAAGAAAGAGAATTCAAGTCAAACGTGAAACTGAAAACGGTTACGAGATTGTAGAATGCAAACTTCCAGCCCTCATCTCTGTGAGCGGCGGATCAAACATCCGTAAAATTCCATCCTTTAAAGAAATAATTAACGCGCGAAAAAAAAGAATTAGAACTGTGACCGCTGATGAATTGAGTAAAGACACAGAAAAGTTCGGTTTAAGCGGATCCCCAACCCAAGTTGCAAAAGTTTTTCCTCCAAAAGGTCGAACTGGAGGACAAAAAATTGAAAGTGATGATCCTGAAAAGGCTGTCGATAGACTGATAGAGTTTCTCCAAGAAAACGGATTCGTAGAAAAGGAGTAATATAAATGCTTCAAATCGATCTAGAAGCTTGTAATGGTTGCAAATTATGCGAGAAAACATGTCCATTCGCAGCCATAATTGTTGAAAATAAAAAAGCCAAAGTATTAGAAAATTGCACCCTATGTGGTGCTTGTGTAAACATTTGCTCCCAATATGCCCTAAATATTGAAAGACCTGCTATATTATCAGATGAAGAATTAGCAAAATATTCAGGGGTATGCATTTTTGCAGAATGTGAAACACAAAATGAACCCCAAGTAAAGCCTGTAGTCCTTCAATTGCTCGAAAAAGGGCGAATGTTAGCAGATAAATTAAAAGAAAATCTATCCGTTATTTTACTCGGTGCAAAAAACTCCCAACTAACTCAAACCCTCATTAGTCATGGAGCTGATAAAGTATATTTATGCCAACACTCCCTTCTTGAAAAATACTCTACTGACGGTTTTACCAACGTCATTACCGGAGTAATCATGCAAGAAAAGTTCTCAATCGTCTTATTCGGAGCCACCCCCACCGGACGAGACCTTACGCCAAGAATTGCAGCAAGGCTAAAAGTGGGACTAACTGCTGATTGTACAGGCCTAGACATAAACGAAGATCGACAACTAGTTCAAACCAGACCCGCATTTGGAGGAAACATCATGGCCTCCATCCTATCCCCCTTCACACGCCCTCAACTAGCAACAGTCCGACCCAATGTTTTTCCCCAAGGAATCCCCAATCCAGAACGAAAAGGAACCATAAAAGAAATCCCCGTTAAACTTAATCCAAAAGGAATCAGAACAAAAATCATTGAAACCATCATTACTCAAAAAGAAGAAACCATTCCTATAGAAGAAGCTGATATCCTCATCTCAGCAGGACGAGGAATACAAACAAAAGAAAACCTAGAATTGATCAAAGAATTAGCAGAAGAACTAAATGGAACAATGTCCTGCTCCAGATCAATAGTAGATCTGGGATGGCTACCACATTCTTTCCAAGTAGGTCAATCTGGAAAAACCGTAAGCCCAAAACTATACATAGCACTAGGAATCTCCGGAGCAATCCAACACCTCGTAGGAATGAGCTCTTCTGATGCCATCATAGCCATCAATAAAGACCCCGATGCCCCAATTTTTAAAATCGCTGATTTTGGAATCGTTGGAGATGCTCTTGAAATAATACCGATTCTAATTAAACGACTTCGCGAATCAAAGAAAAACTAAAGATCAATGTCTAAATTCTGCAGCTTTTTAAGTGAAATGAAACTTTTGTGAAAAATCATCAAATATCTCCCATTTTTTGATCGAAATATTAAATTGCTATTTCTCAAATATAATATATATGAACCTGTTTTCTCTTCCAAAATCTGATTATTGATAAAAATATGGGAGTGTTTTAAAAATGGTTTTTCGAAAGTATAATACTCTTTTTGCTTTTACGTTTATTTTCTTAATTTCACTAAGTTGCTTTTTTATAATATCCCAGAATGTTGGAAGTAATAGTCCAAGCGAGCTTCAAAATTCCGAAATCACCGGAGAAACTCGGAATCAAAAATCATTTATTGTCCATACTGAAGAAGAGGATGAACAAGGACTCTCAACAAACAATGTAACAGAAATCGGTTTATCCACGACTTTTCAGTTATGGGGTCTTGATCTCTACGCTGACAAAATTCGCATGGTTACAACAGCCCTTGCTGATAATTCTATAATTACAACCTATCAAAACATAGGAAATAACGCTACTTGGAACTATACCGCAGTACCTACAGTATTCGGAGCTGCTCAAGAATTTACGGTTGAAAAAACATGCATAATGAATAATGTATCATTATGGTATAACTATAGCAATTGGATTTGGACCGATGTTTGGTATATTACCCTAATTTTCAAGGAAAATTTTGAAGGTAAAAACCTAATTTACATCAATATACTCCAAGACACCCCACTTGGAAATCCTTGGATCGGATGGATTAATCTAACGGACATGAACCTAGTCTTAGACGAAGGGAATTATCATCTTGGAATAATTCCATACGACATATTTTACGATCCTTATGCTGACTCCTGGATTTTAGAAAATAATACCCTTTCAGGAAGAGGAAATAACGGAACTACAAGTTTCTTCAACCCAGCTACTTTTCAATGGGAAACTTATCCAGAAGACTCAGAAACTGATCTAATTATGAAAATTGGGATAAATGAAATGATCGATTCTTCAACTCTTAATGCTCAATTCACAGTTTCTACGGAAATAGATGTAGGCATAGCTGGTAACTATACACCAAGCTTTCGTAAAGACACCTTACAAGGTTATATCGGTGAGTACACTTTATACTTTGATACAGCTTGGACTGAACTAGATGGAAAGATCAATATATCCGTAACTGTCGATCAGGATGTTCCTATCTTATACCTTTACACGTATACTGATTTCATTAATAGTTATGAATCTACTACTACATTCTCAGTATCCCCAACTAAAATTACTTGGAATGTAACCTATGATCTAATAGGTAGTACATTATTCATAAATGAAAATTACCTAACATACGAGAGCGATTGGACTTTCGAAGCCCTATATGATCCCACCGGAGCTGAAGTAGACCTAGATGCAACTGGTATAACCTTTGCAACGAAAACTGTCTTCAATAAAGAGTATAACTGCATTATTGTTCCTGCAGTTTCAATAGCATCAGGAAAATACACTGCTGTTTTCTCATCACCAAACTATCTCCGCACCGTTTCAACTGAAAAACTATCTGGCGATTCATGGCAAACAACAAACGAAATTGAAATAGGATCAACTGCTAGGATTAGCGTCTTCGTAGCTGATACTGCTGGTAATCCTGTAACCGAAGAAATGACAAATGATTGGTGCGAAATAACCCTTACAGCTCCAAATGGCACGATTCTCATAGAAGAAAACATCACCGAAAGCGCAGATGGCTACTTCTATTCATCAAACTTCACAATCACAGATGATTGGGAAATAGAAGGACAGTATAACATAACAGTATTCTGGAGCAACGGTGTCGAAATAGGATATGCTCCGCTTACTGCGTTAACAATCATACCACGACCACCTGAAAAAGAAGAGATAAACTGGCTGCCTTACATGCTACTTCTAGGCGCTGTAGCACTATCCACACCCACAGGATTGTTTGTAAAACGTAAGATGGAAGAAAGAGGTTGGGAGAAAAGCCTTCACAATCTATTCGTTTTCAGCAAGGAAGGTCTCTGTGCTTTTGACTACACCTTCAGCAAGCTAGCAGTAGACTCAGCCCTAGTCACAGGCATGATCTCCGCCATATCACAATTCGTAGCCGAATCAATGCAATCAGAACAGAAGCTACGATCA
>SMTZ1_10000608_pt1 | contig 34164 bp, 29 predicted proteins | sample DeeMarSWOR136_30_FD_25667 | JGI IMG/M metagenome (IMG submission 25667)
GGGGATTTAACTTTGGAGCTGATCTGGTTCGGCAAAGCCGGCTATAATGGAATGACTGTGGCAAAAATTCCGGAAGAGAGCATCGCTATTATCCCCGGGTTTCTTATGCACGCCCATCATCTCGCACCTCATCCGCATAACACGTATGCCGAACTGGACGTTCCCCGGTGGATTCGTATCTATGAAGAATTTTTTGAGGGCGAAAATAGTGTGGACCGGGTAATCTGTAGCGGCAACCAGGTATGGACAAAAGAGCGGGCGGCAACCCATTTGCATTATATCCGCAAGCTCTGGAACGATGTGAGAACAGCAGATGTTGAGGGAAAATCACTGGTGCAGATTCATAAGCAGCTCTCTTTGGATGATGAACCAAACCTCAATGACGGATGCGCTGAAAAACCTCAAACAAAAAATGAATGAAGGTTTCGATTTCTATTTCGATGAATACCTGATTAACGGATTCGGTTATGAACTTTTAGGCACAGGCAAAGTGAGTGAAGCGATTGAGATTTTCAAATTCAATGTTGAGCTATTTCCAGAATCATTCAATGTTTACGACAGCCTGGGTGAAGCTTTTATGAAAAACGGGGACACTAAAATGGCGATTGAAAATTATAAAAAGTCCCTTGAACTCAATCCCGAAAATAATAATGCTAAAGAAATGCTAAAAAAGCTGAAAAATTAAAAAAATTGAAAATCATTGGAGGGTTGCATATTGACGGTAATCAACCGAGGATAAGCCCTGACGGTAAGTATATCTTTTTCGTTGGAAATGACAGTCAGGCTTATTGGGTGGATGCAAAAATCATTGAAGAATTGAAACCAATTAACTAACAAAAAGGGTACTATTATGAAACTTCGAAATCTGATAATCGCACTTGTGACAACAGCTATGATTGTTTCTTGTCAGCAAAACCAAAAAACGGGTAAGGAAATCCATGAGGATCTTCAGACGGCAATGGATGAATCAATGAAAAAAAGTGGTGCCATTGGTGTTTCCGCAGCAGTTATTTTCCCTGATGGGAAAATGTGGCAAGGTGCCAGCGGAATATCCCATGAAGGAGTTCCAGTCACAACGGATATGTTGTTTGATATCGGCAGCATAGAGAAGAATTTTCAGGCAGCATTGGCGCTTAAATTGGTTGAAGAGGGCTTGATTGCCCTGGACGATCCATTGGAAAAATGGTTTCCACCCTATCCTCATATCAATGGCAAAATAACCATACGGCAGTTGTTGAACATGACCAGTGGACTTGACAAAATTGTTGAGGATCCAAATTCTCCTTTTAGAATAGGGTATGTTAATATCCATCATGAAAAAATATCGACCTGGGAGGATATTTATAATGATTTTATCAGTGAACCCAATTTTGAGCCGGGGACAAAATGTGAATATTCCACCACCAATTACATCATTTTAAAACATATCATCGAAAAAGCCGCACGGGAAGAACAAACGAAATTGTTTGAGGATCGGCTGCTGAAACCGTACCATTTAAATCATACCCTGGCAGATTTTTTCAAGCTCATTCCCGAAAACATGCCCATCGCCCATGGCTGGTGTGACATCGATTCGGATGAAGATGCAGAAGATATCACTGCAGGATATTCATTGAACTGGCTTGCCTCACTCTCTCCCATGCTCGTTTATTCGACGCCGGGTGATATGGTACAATGGATAAACGCACTCTACCATAAAAAAACAGTTCTGGGCGAGGAGATGCTGAAGGCAATGCTTATCTTCAATAGTCCGGTTCAGAATGAGCCCATGATGAACGGCTACGGGTTGGGCGTTGCGAATATAAACCTGGGAGCAATGTTCCCCAAATGGAAAGATATAAAGGTGTACGGACATTTGGGCTCCCAATTTGGATATACTGCATTTGCTGGATATTTCCCCGAGTTGGAAATCTCTGTTTCAATTCTGTTCAACAGAGGCTGTGATGCTGGTACGGACAGGGCAGCAGGCACCGTTTCAGGAGTGTTTTTTGATGTGCTCTTTAAGCACCTGGGAGTAAAAGAATCGAAGCAGCAGGGTTCTGTTTCTGATATGATGAAGGAATTGGAGAAGTCACCCAATGATGTTCATTTGATGTATAGAATTGCCAGGCAACAACAGGCGGATAAAGATGATGACAAAGCCTGGTTAATGTATGAAAAAATATTGAAACAAGATCCTGAAGATAGCTATGGATATAAAACCGAAGCGCTCTTCTGGAAAGCTTCTTATGATGGCGTGATCGGAAAAAAACCAGAGAATCTTATCGCCTTTATTGCCGAACATAAGGATTATAAAGATATTCAGGATGCTTACAGATGGTTGGCCAAAACATACCTGCGAAGGAACGAAATGGATAAGGCTGTTCAGGTTTATCATGATGCTTTAAAAGTATTTGATAAAAATGCTGAGTTCTATAATCATTATGCCTGGTGGGTGTATGAAAATAAAGTGGCAGATGAATATGAAACGGCGATAAAATATACGGAAGAGGCGGTGGCATTGAAACCTGACGCCTATTATATCTGGGATACACTGGCATGGTTATACTTTGTCAATGGAGAACAGCAAAAAGCAGTGGAAGCTTCAACTAAGGCGTTAAATCTTGCCCCTGAGAATCAACATGATGCTTATGAAAAAGCATTAAAACAGATTCAAAAAGGGAAATAATGAAAAATGATGAACTCTCATTATTTCCTGTCCTTCTATGGACTTAAATAAGAATCATCGAAGAGTTGAAACCAAAGGAATAAAAAATCAAATTATGAAAGGAAAAATCAAAATGAAAAAACTAAATCTTGTTAATTGTTTACTGCTCGTAGCAGCAATATACGTCAATGCCCAGCAACCAGATTTTCCAAAACTTACCGGTCCATATCTTGGACAAAAGCCGCCGGGAAAAATGCCAAAGATGTTTGCTCCCGGTATCATTTCGGTGGAAGAGAATTTCGAACATAGCGCTGCTGTTTTTTCTCCCGATAATAAAGAAGTGTTCTGGTGCACCAACATCAATTGGTATACTGAAAAAAAAGTCGCTGGAAACTTGCGGTTATACTATATGAAAATAGTAGATGGAAAATGGACCACCCCGGAGATTTTTCCCACGACAAAAGACAAACGCGTGGAACGACCGGTATTCTCTCCCGATGGGAAGAGACTCTATTTCGAATATGGGCGGGCAACGGGAAATACTGACAGCGATGCCGATATCTATTTCGTTGAAAGAAAAGGCGAGGGATGGTCTGAGCCGAAACCAGTATCACCGCTGATAAATTCACCCGCTATGGAACGTCTGCATTGTGTTACTGCAGATGGATCGCTCTATTTCTCAAGAGATGTCATGTTGAGCAGCGAGGCAATGTTCGTTTCCCGATTTGTTAACGGAACCTTTACCAAGCCTGAGAAACTGGACAGGAGCTATAATTCTGAAGCTCCTGAACTTGCGATGGTCTTTGGACCCAATCAAGAATACAGGCTAATCGCTCAAATGGATGATCGATACTGTTACGTTTACGTCAGTTACAAAAACGATGATGGTTCCTGGTCTAAGAGAATCAAAACGCCTTACGAGTGCGGAGGTTTTCTCTCACTATCACCCGATGGTAAATACCTGTTCTTTCTTGGCGATGGGATTTTTTGGGTAAGTACATCTTTTATAGAAGAATTGAGACCAAAGGAATAATAAAACAAATAAATGTTAAACATCATCATAGAGGAGGTTGTAATGAAACGTATCGATATTAGGGTATTGTGTCTATTTTTATGTATCGGAACAGTCCAATGGTATGGATTGAAAGCCCAGATTGTATTGGACGAGAATCTTCGAAAAGAAACTGTTATTCAAATCGCAAAGATCATGGAAGAAAAATATGTACTGCCAGATATAGGGAAAAAGTATTCGGAAACAATATTGAAAAAACAGGATTCAGGTCAATATGACCATATTACGGATGCTAGCGAATTGGCATTGAAACTAATCGAAGATTTTAATCACATACACGAGGACAAACATCTCAATATAAGGTATGATCCTGGATTGATCCAAAATATAAAGAGACAATCTGGGATGAGCGAATCGGAGAGAGAAAAAAGTTTTGAAAGGCAAAAATTGGAAGAGCGAAGAAGAAACTATGGATTGACTGAACTGAAGATATTGCCGGGGAATGTCGGTTATTTCAAGTTGAATGAATTTCCATCCTCGAGAGGCAGTGAGACGATTATTTCAGCTATGGGATTTATTCAATATACGGATGCAGTTATTCTCGATTTGAGGGAGAATACAGGAGGTAATCCTGAAATCATCCAGCTTCTTGGGAGCTATTTCTTCGATGAAATAACCTATTTCAGCAGTATTTACAATCGGCTGACCGACAAAACGATCCAATATAAAACGTTATTATACGTCCCGGGCAAATGTATGCCTGACACGAAATTGTACATTTTAACGGGGGAACACACCTTTTCCGCAGCGGAGGCTTTCGCTTATGACTTTATGCAATTAAAAAGAGCGATCGTGGTTGGTGGCAAAACGACGGGTGGCGCACATCCGACAAACCGGTTTATTGTGAATGATCATTATGTCATTTACGTCCCCTTTGCACAGGCTATCAATCCGATCACCAATTCCAACTGGGAAGGAACCGGTATTGAACCTGATATTCAGTGCAAAGCTGAAGATGCCCTGATGGTGGCGTATGAAATGGCGCTCGACAGCATCATTTACGATAATAAAGATGAATATTTCATTAATAACCTGGGATATGCCATTTTAAGCTCAAATATGGTTGAACTGGCGATAAAAGTATTCATTAAAAATGTCGGTTTTTTCCCGAACTCATTCAATGTTTACGACAGCCTGGGTGAGGCGTATATGAAAAACGGGGATACTCAAATGGCGATTGAAAATTATAAAAAGTCCCTCGAACTCAATCCGAGTAATGATAATGCTAAAAAGATGTTAAAACAGCTTGAGAAAAAATAAGTATAGTATACAAGGAGAAAAAAAATGAAAAAAACATTGGGTTTTTGTTTAATCGTGTTAACAGTAACGATTCTATATTCACAAGAAAATAGCTTCCCCAAACTCACCGGTCCTTACCTGGGCCAGGAGCCGCCGGGAACCACGCCCAAAATATTTGCTCCCGGTATTGTATCACTTCCTGAATTCGTGGAGTATTCCGGTACTTTTTCGTCTGATGGAATGGAATATTATTTTTACCGCTTTTCTGACACTATGCCAGCGACGATTTATTGCAGTAAAGTGATCGGCGAGGAATGGACAAATCCTGAACCGGTTGGTTTTTCCGCTGGATATGCTGCTTATGAACCGCACATTACCTTTGATAACAAATCACTCTATTTTGCATGGAATAAGGGACCTGGGCTACCTAGAATTTGGGTCACCAAACGAGATTCGGGGATCTGGTCGGCGCCGAAATATGCCGGGCAGGGGATGTTTGTCTCGTCAGATTCAATGGGAAATATATACCTAACCGATATGTCATCCAGGAATATTAACGGCAAAACCTACCTTGCTAAGGTAACGGTGACCAATGATATTTTTACAAATTATCAAAGACTGAATATTAGTGCGCATTATGGAAGTCAAGCTCATCCGTGTATTGCACCTGACGGGAGTTATCTCATATTCGATGTCCTGATGGGAAATTATATGTATATCTGTTTTACAAAGCAAGACGGAACGTGGGGGGAAGCAATCGACCTGACGCACCATGGTTTTGATCCAATGGCAGGGGGAGCAACCATTTCACCGGATGGTAAATATTTATTCTTTTGCTTGAATAGAGATATTTGGTGGGTTAGCACCGAAATCATCGATCAGTTAAGACCAGCAAAAGGAGAAATTGCCTATGCGATTACCCCACCTGATGGCAATGCAGAAATATTTCTCATGAATGTCGATGGCACTGGTAAAACACAACTCACCAATCAGCCTGGTAGACCGTATGGTCCTGCCTTTTCTCCTGATGCCACAAAGATCGCTTTCTATAATCATTTGTCCGATCAAACCTGGTCGCTCTACCTGATGAATGCCGATGGCACCAATGTTCAACGTTTAACAAATGAATCAAATACGTTAGATTGGAGCCCTGACTGGTCACCCGATGGCAGACAGATCCTTTTTGCCAGGAGTTATTCATCCCCGACCTGGCGATCAGAGATCTGGGTGATGAATGCTGATGGCAGCAATTTACATCGACTGGGAACTGTGGAAGGCCAGGGTCCAGACTGGTCGCCGGATGGTTCAACAATCACCTATTTCAATTATGTCGAAGGCGGAGGTGATATCTGGATCATGGATGCTGATGGTTCCAATCCGATAAACTTAACCGATAATCCTGCCGAAGACTGGTGGCCCAAATTTTCGCCCGATGGGAGTAAAATTGTCTTTCAGTCCAAACGGGATGGGAATCATGAAATCTTTGTGATGAACAGCGATGGCACTAATCCAGTACGGCTCACCAATAATTCAGCCGATGATGAAGATCCCAACTGGTCGTCCGATGGGTCAAAGATCGCCTTTATCTCCATGCGGGATGGTCATTATGAGATTTATACCATGAATGCAGATGGATCGAATCAGACCAGAATAACTACCTCCAATGGCAATGCAATTGATCCGGATTGGAAACCAATCACAAATCCGACTTCAGTCAAAGAAAGTGGACACTCATTCGACTCTTTGCCTAAAAATTTTCAGTTGTTCCAGAATTATCCGAATCCGTTTAATTCAAGTACCACCATTCGATATCATTTGTCCCAGCCAGTACAAACGAGATTACAAATATTTGATACAATGGGTCGTTTAGTTCATACATTAGTTGATGATCAACATGAAGGGGGTGATTATCAAATTTTTTGGGATGGAACAGACAAAGATGGTTTGAAGGCAAGCACGGGAATTTACCTGTGTCAACTTACAACTGACAGACAAAGATTAGCAAATAAACTCATTTTAATAAAATAATTTTAACTGAGAAAATGATTAAACAGGAGAAATCATGATGAAGAGAAGAATTTTATTTGCGATCGCAGCTATAATTTTCACTAACCTAACCGCTATTTCACATAGTGATAATTCGCTATCGAATACAACAGTACCTTTAACGTCAGTAGAAAAAATAGCTTTTTATTCCGGAAGAAGTGGGAATAATGAAATCTATCTCATGAATACCGACGGAAGTGATCAACAAAATCTTACTAATCATCCAGCCTCGGATCTGTGTCCTGGTATTTCTCCCGGTGGTGATAAAATCGCTTTTTTATCTGATCGGGATGGTAATTGGGAAATTTATCTAATGAATATCGACGGCACGAATGTCCAAAGGTTAACCACAACAACAGCATCGGAAGAACATCCTTCATGGTCGCCGGATGGCACAAAAATTCACTTCATACAAGATTACAGTAGCCGAACCGAAATCTGGGTTATGAATTCGGATGGATCGAATCCCCTGCGTTTGACCAATAATTCGGCTCGTGATGAAAGACCGTTTTTGTCACCGGATGGCTCTAAAATAGTTTTCATGTCAAACAGGGACGAAAATTATGAGATTTATATCATGAATGCCGATGGCAATGATCAGACAAGAATAACCGATACAAGTTATTGGGAAATATTTCCAGTTTGGTCACCAGACGGCACAAAAATCGCTTATGCTAAGAATTTTTCGAGTGGTGGAGTTCGGCAGGGTGGAATTCATATAATCAATCCAGATGGAAGCGGAGATCAGGAACTAACAATTCCATCGCAAAAAGACGAAAATCCATGCTGGTCACCAGATGGCAAGAATATTATTTTTCAAAGTGCAAGGGATGGTAATTTTGAAATTTATAAAATGAACACTGATGGCAGCAACCAAATCCGCCTGACTAGTAATTCAGCCTGGGACGGCTGGGCAAGCTGGGGAATTGTAACCGAATCCGCTTCTGATGTGAACAGACATGGTTCTCTCATACAGCAGAATTATAAATTATATCAGAACTATCCCAATCCGTTCAATTCAGAAACAAAAATAGAATTCAGTTTATCCAATTCTGCCCAGGTTGATCTTAAAATTTTAGATATCATGGGCAGAGAGATAAATACATTGGTTAATCAAAAATTAGGTGCAGGTGTACATCACATCAATTGGAATGGAAAAGGAAAAAATGGCAGTATCATGCCTTCAGGTTTGTATCTGTATAAAATTAAAACCGATGGCTTTTGTTCAACAAAAAAAATGATTTTCTCGAAATGAACTCTTTCACCAGGAGGTAAACATGTACTTCAAAAATGAAAAGAATAAAGCTTATCCCCGTCGAAAATTTCTCAAAAATTTTTCTATCGGAACATTATCCCTTTTAGGAGGAAATATTTTTCCCAGATTAATAAAAGCAACTCCAACCACCTATCCCCCGAGAACACGAATCCCCAATCCTTACCTGTCTAACGAGGGAAAGCCCTTGTTGGTGAGTGTTGTTGGAACAGATTTTAAACAGATGCTAACAGCAGGATTGGAGAAAATTGGTGGGCTGGGTAAATTGATTGATAATAACCAGGATGTACTCATCAAGCCGAATCTCAATGCTGTTGATGTTTATCCTGCAATATCGAGTACTGAGTCAATTGTTTCTTTGACAGGAGAAGTTGTCGCGGCAACGACCGGGAACGTTCGGATTGGTGATGTTAGCTATCATCCTACTGATTCAGTTTATCAACATGCCGATCTGGCAAATGCTCTGGCAGGCAGCGGAGCAGAACTGATTCATTTCACAGAAAAATATAATGTTCGCCGATCAGGTTGGTCGTCTTCAAAACCGGATTATTTAGTTTATTCGGAAGTTTATAATGCACCGATTATCATTAACTTCGCGTGTAGTAAGCGTCATTTCCTGGCTAAAATGAGTACAGCTTTAAAAAATAATGTTGGTTGTGTGGCGGCATCTGGGGCAAGTCAATCGCGTCAATATTTGCACGGACTCTCTGGAACTGCTTTTCTCAAAGAAATCGCAGAAATTGCTGGTTTGATTAATCCTGAATTGACAATTGTGGATGCGCGAAGTATGCTAATCGGTAATGGACCGTTTTCCAGCTCCCCCGGGGCGAAGATTCTTGAAGGAATCAATTTTCTGATCATAAGTGGCGATATGAATGCAGTGGATCATTATTGTTCGATGCTGCTGCAAGGTTTCGATAGTACATTTTTTGAATCACAGATTGCTGCAACCCTGAATCAAGCTCATTCTTTAGGATTGGGCGTTAAAGATCTCAATGATGTGAAGATTATTGAATGTACTACGAATGTGAAAGATTCTCACAACAATTTAATTCCCCAGAAATCTGAATTGGACCAGAATTATCCTAATCCATTTAATGCAACAACGCGAATCAAGTTTAAGCTCAATGAAAACGGTAACGTCAAACTAAATATTTACAATGCACGCGGTCAAAGAATATCAACATTGATAAATAAAGAAATGCTTCCTGGTGAATATTCAGTTAATTTCAACGCGCATCACTTGCCAGGTGGAGCTTATTTTTGCCAGTTGAGAGCCGGGGATAATCTGCAGATGAAAAAGATGATTTTGATCAAATGAGATGGGTGAAAAGGTCTTGATCATAAATTGTTGTCCAATTTTAAATCGTGAACCGCTGCAACTTTTTAAAACCCGTCCGACTTAAAAACAGCTCTTTGCCATCTTTCAAATATAATTTGTACCTCCCCTGCGACCAGTTTACGATATCTTTTATCGCATCAATATTCACGATGTAAGATCGATGAATTCGAACAAATTGATCGGGGTTGAGTCGTTCTTCGAGATGGTTTAAGGACTGCTGTATCAAATATGTGTCTCTATTTGTGCAGATTTCAGCGTAATCGTCCATGGCTTTGATTAAATTAATTTCGCTACAGGAAAGAATTACGATTCTGCCAGATTGTTTGATTAATAATCGATCTAAAAACTGATGAGATGGTTGAATAGTCTGTAGCAGCTTTTTGATCGTCTCATCCTGTTTGTGTGCAGAATTTATATTTTCAATTGCTCGGTTTATTGCCAGGTTGAATCGCTCGGCGTCGTAAGGCTTGAGAAGGTAATCCACAGCATTGACCTCAAATGCCTTGATTGCGTATTGATCATAAGCAGTTGAAAAAATAACTTTTGGATGTTCGTCAAGCATTGTTAGTAGTTCGAATCCGTTGATTTCTGGCATTTGAATATCGAGAAAAAGCAATTGGGGCTGGAATTTTTCAATAGCTCCCATTGCCTCATGAGCATCACGACATTCTGCCATGACTTCTATTTGGGGGTGATCTTCCAAATATTCCCTGATAATACTTCTTCCCAGTTCTTCGTCATCAACGATGACAGCCTTTATTCTTGCCATATTTTTGTTTGTTTAAGGTGTTGAGAAATATGTATTAACCACCCAGTAATTTAAAATAGTTCCAATTGTTTAGGTTGTATTGTTTTATAAATTTTCACTTTCAAAAGGAATTTCAAAGGTTACCATGAATTTAGATTGCTGAGTATTATCCACTTGCCAGCCATAATTTTTGCCATACATGCGATCTAAACGCTGCCGAATGTTTTGAAAGGATATGCCGTTGCCATTTTTAGTAGATTTTTTTTCAAGTGCTTTCTCAGAAATTTCGTTAATGACCGTACCAACCAGTCGCTCTCCTGATTGTTTAATTGTTAAAGAAATTGTTCCACCTGACCGGCTACTTGCAATACCGTGTTTTACAGCATTTTCCAACAATGGTTGCAATAACATGGCAGGAAATGGCTTGGTCATCAAATTGGGCGCGATTTCTTCGTTGAAAGCCATTTTATCGCCGAACCGCATCTGTTCAATGGAAAGGTAGGTATGCACTAAATCCAATTCCTGTCTGAGTGGAATCAATAGTTTGTCGTGACTTTCCAATGACATACGGAGCAGTTCGGACAGTTGGGATATCATCTTTCTCGCTAGCGAAGGTTCTTTGGTGACTAACGCATTAATTGAGTTCAAAGAATTGAACAGAAAGTGGGGATTCATCTGCAATTTCAGCGCCTTTAGTTCTGCATCGCGTGCCAGAACTTTTAGTTCTGCTTCTTCGATCTCTTTCTTTTTGAGATCGCGATAATAAATAACAGTATAAAATATTCCTGCTACCAAAAAGTACTGAACCATCCCGAACAGGAATTGCCAGCCGATAATTCCTCGAATATCTACCTGCTCCAGCATTCGTTCGCCTTCGCTTAAATACCAGAATCCGTATGATAAGAATAACCAGATTAATGTGAAGAATATCGCTAAAAAGAAATGAATCGATATGAATATGATCTTACTAAAGTTGTCAAAAGGAATTCTTTTGCAAATCTGCCAGATTATAATGCTTAGTGATGCAAATATGTAGTTGTAGCTCGAAGAGGCAATTAGGGCGATGTAAAAAGGAATTTCCCCAATCTGAAGGTACATTACCAAAGCATAAAACAGTACCCACGCCGTCCACAAAAGAAATGCCCAGAAAATAATTTTTATTTTATTTGATTGTTTAAAACTTTTTTTTGAATTGAGTGGCATTTTTCATCTCACAATTAAGAAAGCAATTTTTATTTGAATAAACCAGGTTTCTCTCAGAAACCTGGTTTATAAGGATCATCCATGCAGATACTGCAAATTTACTGTCTTTTCCCAAAAAGTCAAGCTATTTTTAATTGTTGCTTGATATTTTTTTGTCTAAATTAGGTAACAGAACATGTTTGACCCACCCATATTCTGGAAAAATTTGAAGGGCTTGTTTGAAATTTTGTCGTGCCTGGTTGTATTGTTCATTTTCTGTATTGATGATTCCTAACCAGGCATAAGCCTCCTCATGGCCCCAGTCTGGTAAAATAGGGTCGCTAACTTGAAAAGTCTCATAAGAGGCAATTGCCTGTTGAAAGTAGTTTTCTGCCTTATCTTTTCCGCCACCGAACATTTTAGGCGTGTAATAAGCGCCCCAGCCTGCCAGCAGGTGATTCCTCGGGTTGTTTGATTGAATTGACATCGCTTTGCCCATCTCTTTTCCAGATTTCGGACCTAAGGTCATGCCAAGAAATGGATTCGTCCCTATTTTATTTCCATATAGCGAACTCAATAGACTATGCGCATCGGCAAATTTTTCTTTGGCATCAAGGCATTTTTTCAAATGTTCAATTCCATCATCAATATATTGTTTTGCTTGATCGGTATTGTTCGTCGCAAAGAAATAGGAAGCCAATCGGTAATCCGCTAATCCAATATAGTAGTGTACCAACCACGTTTTCGAATGATCCGTTAGTAATCGTTCAAAATATGCTCGCGCCCCCAATAAAGCCGTATCAGTCCATTTGTGTACAGCCTGGTGTAATTGGTGCTTGCCTATGATAATTAACGAGTCAATATTTGCTTCAGATTGAGCAATTGCGATTAAAGGAAATAGAAAAAACAGAATAAGTAAAATGGACACCTTTTTCATTTTAACCTCCAATCATTAATTTTGAATTTTCGTTTTTTATTATTGGACTTTTTTTATTTCATATAAACACACTAAATACCCTAATTATGCTAAGATTTCAAATTTTACAAATTTTAACTCTTTAATAAAATCAATTCGCTTTAAGTAGCAAAATTAGCGGTCAAAGGCTTTTTGAATAGATTCATTAATTATTTAAAAATAATTTTCTTGTTTACATATTAAAGGAAATCCCAAAATAGTAAGACCTCCCAAAGGAACTTTCTACTGCTTCCCTGCGCTGGTAATCTGGCGAATAGCGATAGTCAAAAATATTAATTCGATTCAATAAATTCGAAATTCCAAGGTAAAATATTGTCATATTGGACTCAAAAAAACTGTAAATATGTGATAAGCTAAAATCCAATTTCTTGTAAGTTGGGACTCTTGCCGAGTGAAATTGTTGCGGCGCTGGCGTATAGGGTTTGCCGGTGGCGTACCGATAACTAAAACCCAGCGCAAAATTTTTAGACAAGGTGGCATTCAAAACAATTGTTAAGTTATGGGTAATATCAAAATGGGGCGATGTGAGCACAGGTAAATCCTGCCACTTGCGACGTGCCTGTAACCAGCTATATGAAATCCAGCCTGAAACCGGACCGTAAGAATTTTTAGCGAATACATCAATTCCTGTCGAATATCCATGTCCTTCGTTTACATATTTTAAAAGTTCATTCTCTAAAAGAAGATTCTGATAATTCTTATAATATGCTTCCAACCGAAATATTTTATTCTCTTTTTGAAAGGCATAACCTAAAATGCAGTGAGTAGATTTCATGGCAGATAGATGTGGATTACCGATGTAAAGATCATAATATCGCGAATCCGGATATTGGTGGTAAATACCCCAGCTTGCTGTAATATTTGAAAACATATCCAGCGAGTAAATTAACGATAGCCGGGGATCGATTGTGTAATCTTTCGAAATGGATTCGTATTCTCCCCGCAACCCGGGAGTAAGTTTAATGCCCAATGGCGCGAATGTTTCCAATTCAATAAATTGTGTCACTCTGGTGGAAAAGTAATATGTATCCACATCTTCTGTTGGAGCATCGGGACCCAAGTCCAATTCATCTTTTGGCACGGATCCAAAGATCAACGTATGATTTCTGAAAACCTCCATACCTGCTCGCAAGGTGTTTCCTTTCAACAGTTCTGTCTCGCCGGTCATTCGAGCCTGATAAAGACGATCTTCGAGAATTAGGTCAAGCACACTCATCTGCATATCCTGTTTGAAATCAGTGAAGGCAAAATTTGCCTGCAATAAGTAATTATTTCCGATCAGATTACTATACTTGAAATTATAAAGCTGATTCGACGAATTCCCATTAAAGTAGGTGGTATTATCTGGATCTTCGACCTCCACGCCCACTTTGTCATCTTCACGGAAAAGAAAAAATTTTAATTTGCTATGATCGTTGATGCGGTAGATTGTGTTAAAATTGAAATCATACGAAAAAGGATACCGGGAAAAATCTTTTCGACTCGGGTTTAATTCAAACAGCATTTTTGTATTGCTGTGATTTCCTGACAACGAAAATCCAAATTTGTCCTCAACAATCGGGATCGAAAGATAAATCGATTCTGCGGCTAAACCTACACCGAATCCCATCATCCTTTGGGCGGGAAGATCATGACTTTCCATTACCAGTGCACCAGAGAGGGCATTGCCATATTGTGCTGAAAAGCCACCGCTGGAGAAAAACGTTCCTTTCAAGAGAAACGGGCTGAAAGTGCCGAAGAATCCGCCGGTTGGAGATTCATATTTATAGGGATGTTTGATGATAGCGCCATCAAGCAGCACAAGTGTTTCAGAGACATCACCGCCACGTACAAATAGCCCAGCGCCTTCTTCGACCTGTTGCACGCCTGGGAAAGTTTTGATCGCCCAAAAAAGATCAGCGGCAGCGCCTGGTGTGCGGACAACATCCAAGGCTGTCAGCGTAACTCCCTCTTCATCGGCAGCAGTAAACGAACTGGCAGTAACCATCACGGCTTCGCCTTTGATTTGCGTCTGCTTTAATTTAATTTTGATGGTGATAATTGATGAGGTGTTGATTTCAATATTTTTCTCAAAAGTATCGTATCCTATATAGGAACAGATTAATACACTTTTACCAGTGGATGATGTCTTAAAGGAAAAATTACCATTTTCAGCCGAAATGCTGCCCTCCATTCTGCCCTTGAGAAACACATTAGCACAAGGCAGGGGATTGTTTTTTTGATCAGTTACGATCCCCTGAATTGTACATGTTTTACCGTTTTGAGATGCCACATTTTTTGATGGATAATAGAGTATTAAAACCAAAATTAATGCTTTAACGATTGATTTCATTTTAAGTCACCCCATTTTTATTTTGCCAAAAACCAGGTTTCTTTAAGAAGCCTGGTTTTTTTCATGGTTAATTAGACAGTTACATTATAATGACATCACATCAATTTTTCAATGAATTATCTGTAAATTGCAGAATAAATCGGTGAACAGGTGAATAGGTCGGGGAATGAGATTGGTCTTAAATATCATAATTAAATCTTTTCTAAAAAAGAATAAATTAGCAGTTCGGCTTTGTGGAAAATTTTAGTGATTAGATTAAAAAGAAAGATTCAATAGCATTAAGTTAAGAGATTGTGGGTGTCATACCTGCAAAAACAGGCATCTCCTAACAGAAATAGAATAATTAAAAGTTATTGCAAAATATCTGGAGATTCCTGAACTTCGCTTCACTCCGTCAGGAATGACATATCAACTTAAAATAGCTTAAACAGCTTCACTATGTAAACCCCATAAAATATTATTAATAATCCACCCTCCCATTCCGTAATTTCCTGATCGAGTGTGATGAAATAGTATAATAATGTGGCTAAAACCAGCATTCCAATCCCGTAGATAAGCATGTTGGTCGAAATCGTAATGGTTCCAAGTAAACCAGAAATGCCCATAATAGCAAAAGCGTTGAATATATTTGAACCAAAAAGTGTTCCAACGGCAATATCCTTTTTTCCATTTCTGATTGCGATGACACTTGTAATAATTTCTGGAAGTGATGTTCCTAGGGCTAAAGCGCTTGCAGATACAATATCTTTACTAAGCTTTGTGATTTCAGAAATTTTAATAATCGATTTTATGGTAAATTCAGCTCCCAGATAAATCAATATTAAACTTATTATTAGAATTCCAATTGTTTTAAAATCCAACCGGCCTGGTTTTCTCAGGTGTTCTTCAATTGTATTTTTATATTCGCGGTGTTCTTTTAACATGTAAGCCATATAAATAGCGAAGCCAGCTAAACAGAACAAACCTTCTAGCGGAACGAATTTACCATCGAGGCAGGTCACAGTTAAAAGAAATGTTGAACCAATGAGGATGGGCAGGTCCGTACTAACCAATTTCTTATCAATTACAAAAAATCCGATAATTAGAGGCAACAATCCAAGACCCAAAAATATGTTAGTAATGTTTGAGCCAACCACGTTTCCGATTACGACTTCTGTTTCACCTTTTAACATTGCAATAATTGAAGTCAGCAATTCAGGCAATGAAGTCCCAATGGAGACAATTGTGACGCCAATAATAAATCCAGGGATATGGAAGGCTATCCCTATTTTTTCTGCTGAATCTATAAACAAATCGGAGGCTTTAATTAAAGCAGTTAAACTGATTATGAAAATAAATATCCATAATGCTAAGAGCATGATCAACCTATTGTTATTTTACTATGTTATACTAAAAGCAGAGTGGTTTTCGGATTCAGATGAATGTCATTCCTGTGAATTCAGACATCTCCTAACTCTCTGTAATTAATGAGATTCCTACATCCGCAGGAATGACATTGAAATTAGTCCAAAATCCGAAAACCATTTCATTTCGAGTATATATACACGGAATTAACAGCTTAACAGTTATATAAAAATAGACAATTTTTTTATGAATTAGTTGATATGGATCAAATATTAAGAAGTTAGCTTTACTTTTTCTTTTTTTGAATTTTTAATTAATGATAAAGGAATCAATAACATCTGCCGAAGTCCACCAACAGTCGAAAGATTTCTCATTCCTCTTCTCATCTCCAGCATCAACTCATTGAGTACAATTTTCTCTTTAACTTCGCCGACTTCTTTCACTAAAATCAATCTATGGATCGAATATAATCCGATGAGAAATGCAAAGAAGAATAAAAAATCCCATTGTCTAAAATTCAAAGTATGCATGACAAGCTCACTGGATGGGCTTCTCCAGGTCAAATCTAAAGAAAGCTCTCGATTTGCAAAAAAGTCGACAAATTGACCGCCCAAAATTGGGGCAATACCTGCTGCCAGCGAATTAATTAACGTAATTGCTGCCAGGTAAGAGGTGCCCTGTCCTTTTGGGGCTAATTTGATTCCAATATTTCCGGCTGCTAAGGATACGCCAGCCGTGGCAATACCAGTAAAAATATGGATTAAAATGAGAAGCGGTATCGTCAACATGTGTTTTTCTGGTAATGTGGAAAAAGTCCATGCCAGAATACAGATAATAAATAATGGACCACTGACGGCAAGTACTGATTTATTGCTAAATCGATCCGAAATTCTTCCCCAGATTCTGAAAAATGTGATACTTACAATTTGACTTAATACTGCAAGTAAGATAATGAATGATAGGCTCAAATCCAATCTTTTTAACATGTATACTGTAAAAAACGGTGCTGCAAGATTCACGGCAAAATGCCATGAACCTAAAAAAACGATAAGGTTTTTATAATTAGCATTTTTAAAGGGACGTATCATTAATTCTTTGAATTTTATCTTCTGTTCAGCAACCATCATTCGAGTCTCAGGAATATTTGAGATGAAATATACACCGACCATTCCCGCAAGAAAACCAAAAAAGAAAAGCAACGAATAGGCATATACTTCATAACCTGGATAGATTTTTTTCCAGTAATCAATAGAAAAAGCGCTGGCGATACTCAGCACCATACCCAATCCTGTGGCTAAAACCAATCGTTTGGAGTGGAACGATCCCAACTGTTCACGAGGAATGAAATCGCTCATCCAGGAATTCCAGCTACAAACAAGGATAGCATTAATCGATGTGTGAAAAAATAGACCACCTATTAGAAGTAACAGTGCAATTTTTGTAGAGAATAAAAATGGGATCAAAGCGATTAGTAAAAGAAAAAATCGACTTGATAACGCTGAAAAAACAGCAATGGCACGCCTTCGTCTGAATTTTTCAACAAGATAGATCGATGGAATCTGGATCAATTGGGTTAAAGGTGCAATAGCGGCTAATAATCCAATGATGGTGTTTGAAGCACCAAGTTTTAAGCCAAATGCAACTAAAAAAACACCACCAGTTAAAGTCAGCATTGTTTGACTGGCAAGGCTATCTTTAACGACATAATGTAGACCAAGTTTGATTTCTTCAGTGGTCAGTATTTCGCGAGGTTTTAAACTCAAAGTAAGTCCCTGAAATTTAATTTAAACAATTCATATAAACTATTGAAACAGACAAGTGTTCCTCAATTACATTTTAAATTGAAAAATTAATCCTAACTGAGTATTAATATGATGAAAGCAGATAGCCTTATAATCAAAAACCTTAGTAGACAAAGGACAATGCCTCCTTCCTCAACATATTCTTGTACAAAGTTTCCTGGCAATGTTTTATAAATTGTTCATATTCTTCAGTAAAATTTACCTGTTTATGATACTCTGGTATTAATGCCTGCCACCCTGATGTGCTGACCACAAAATGGGTGTATCAGTTGTTGGATTCGATTTCCATAACAAATTTGATTTATTTTTTTTCTTGACATTATATGGTTTTTTTGTTATGTTTATATCTTAAATTTCAATCGTAATTCAGATTTTTGTATTGTCACTAAGACATCATCATAAGCTGAAATTAGTATGCTACTTTTTTTTCAACCAAGGAAATCAAAATATGATCAACAAGAGATTTATTATTTTATTTAATATATTTATATTCTCTTTCCTAACATTTAATACTACTTATGGCACCACTTTACAAAATAAAGATTGTTTGAGATGTCATGACGATCCAAAATTGGTGATGTCTGACCGACAGGGTAGGCTTGAATCATTGACAGTAGATTCTTTACTCTTTGCAAGAACTCTTCACGGCGTTTATTTACTTTGTGTGGACTGTCATATCAATGCGGACACGGCTTCGCACCCTAACACCGGTTACACTGACGTAAATTGCCTGGCATGCCATTCCAAACTCACTGGCTTCTATCCACCTAACTCCAAAGAAACTTTGCAGCAAAAGGGGCTAAAAATTCCAGAACAAAAAATGGTAGGAGAGAAATACCTTCAAAGCAAACATGGACAGGCTCTTCTGAACGAAAATATTGATGCCCCTCAATGTTACGATTGTCACACACAACATTATGTGAAACCGAAAGTAGATCCCAAATCTTCCATTCACTCTTCTAAACTGGCGTATGTATGTTTCCCATGCCATGAAGAAGGACAAGAGATTTCTGGAGTTATGAAAAAGCTCGTCAGCTTTAAAATAAAAGGACATCGTAAAGAGAATCTTTCAGAAAAATACACCGAATCTAATTGTCAGGACTGTCATTACGGGGCTTCTGCTCATGGTGAAGATGCTCCAGAAGAGCTAACCTGCCCCAGGTGCCACATTACAACCCAACAAGAGAAAAAAGTTCTCTTCGCGCCTTTGCACTCCAACGTTCCATCTGATAAACAGCCAGTTCCTCATATTACGGCATCCATGTACTGGATTATTGTCCCATTTGTAATAATAGGAGGATTGGTATTAATTGGATTTATTCTGTTCAAAAAATTTCGTATTAAGGACGAAGTTCTATTAAAGCTATTTCCTCCACCATCCACCAATTCAGCAAACAATTGAGTTTTGAAAAATATAAAATGGGTGATTTGAAATATGGCAGACATTAGATATGGAATGGTAATAGACCTGAGGCGATGCATTGGATGTCACAGTTGTTCCATAGCCTGTAAAAATGAATACGAAGTACCACTTGGTGTTTATAAAACCTGGATCAAAATAGTCGACAAAGGGCAGTTTCCTGATTCACGAAGGACATTTCTTCCCCTTTTATGCAATAATTGTGAAAAGCCTATTTGTGTGACAGTCTGTCCAGTTTTAGCAACTTTTCAACGAGAAAACGGAATTGTGTTTATCGATCCTCATAAATGCATCGGTTGTCGTTACTGTATGGCAGCTTGTCCTTACGGCGTACGTTATGTGCACCCGATTAAAAAAATAGTACAAAAGTGTGATTGGTGTTTACATCGGTTGAATGAAGGAATAAAGCCAGCTTGTGTCTCTGCTTGCCCGACTTCAGCCATGACTTTTGGTGATCTTAATGATCCTGGTTCTGAGGTTTCCCGACTATTAACAGAGTTCCCAAGCCAGGTAATTAAGCCTGAGATGGGAACCGATCCCAAGCTGTTTTATATTGGATTGGATAGGATTGCGGTAGATACAAGATAACAATTATAAATTTAGCAACAATATGAAATATAAATACCAAATCCGAAAAAACAAAATTCAAATAAATTTCAAAATCAAATTTTTGAGAGTAAAATCATTTGAAATTTTTCTTGATAAAATATATTCGACTATAAACAAACTGATTCCATTGCTCAGAGCGATGGAATCAGTTCAAGATCACCTTGGACTGACTATAACTTGTTCTGGTTAATGAGAATTGAGCATCGTAGTTGTTTGTAATTTGAAAAGTGAGATTCATATTTTTGCCAGAAAAGCTTTTAATCTGGAATTTTTTGAATGGCTTAAAGGCTTTATAAACGGATTGAAAAAACATAGAAAAGGCCCACTTAATGGAACCAACAGTTATTTATAATATTCACAATGGAGAAACGTTCGGTATTCTGATCGCTATTTACTTTTATCTTACCGGACTCAGTGCTGGCTCGTTCATTCTTTCTACTTTAGCTTATGGTTTTGGGATTGAAAAATATAAACCTCTTGGTAAGATCGGAATTGTTTTAGCTACACTTCTTCTGGTAATCGCGCCTTTATTTCTATTGTTGCACGTAGGCAAACCATTGCGCGCCTGGCACCTGTTTGTTTTATTAAGAGGAACTTCTCCCATAACCTGGGGATCTTTTCTTTTAACCCTTTACCCGATCAATTGTCTCATCTATGGCTTCTTCATGTTTCGTGGTTATGCTCGTCTTACCAGAATTTTTGGATTGATTGGAATTCCCCTGGCAATCGCTGTACATGGCTATACTGGCTTCATTCTATCATTTGGCAAAGCCAGGGCGCTATGGAATACTTCCATGATGCCACTTTTATTTTTAGTATCAGCAATGGTTTCAGGAATCGCATTAATGATTCTGGTCTCTGCAATCAAAGATCGATTCTTCTCCAAAGAAAGGAAAATAAACCGACAGTTGATCCTGGATCTGGCAAAACTGTTAGGATGGGTGATTGTATTTGATCTGTTTCTCATGTTTAGCGAGATAACAACCCACTTTGTGTCACATCGAGAAACTTATGAAGTCAATCTTCTCCTGTTGACCGGCAGCTTTGCGATCTGGTTCGTGGGGGTGGAAACTCTATTGGGAAAACTAATTCCATTGGGGATTTTTTTGACACCCAAATTTCGTACCTTGCCAGCAATTCTGGTAGCTTCGGTTCTGGTTATTATCGGAATCTTTTTCATGAGATACAATGTGGTTTTGGCAGGGGAATTTCTGCCGCTTATCTGAACACTCTGTAATTACTCAACTCTCTCAATTTTTAATTCAACTTTTTATGCTTGGAATATTTCTCACAAATTGAATCGGAGATTTATAGTATTGGACAAAAAGAGATTTTCCATGTTCCACTAATCCATTACTCCATCAATCTGTTTCAAGCTATTCATATTATACTTTAGTTTAATTCTATACAAGTCAAGGGATAAGATTGCTATTATTCTTATGGCACTATTGAAAGACTGGCAACACCTTTTCACTTTAACTGCTGACCAAAAATCCCAGCAACAAACCACTTTTGAAACAAAAAAAACAAAACCACCGGCGGAAGCAATACCAGCATCCCCCCTGCTGTTAGTCCACCCCAGTAGGTTCCCCAGTTTCCTAAAAAGGACAGAATTCCCTGGGGCAGAACGCGTAACGATTGGGAACTGGTGAGCGCAAAGGCATACAGGTAGTTGTTCCAGGCATTAATAAAAACAAAGACAAGTACAGCAATTATCCCGGGACCCATAGTTGGCAGGACGATACGAAACAGCACACCCCAGCGTGAGCAGCCGTCAATTCGAGCTGCTTCTTCAATTTCAACAGGATTTCCCAGAATAAAATTGCGAACCATCCAGACTGATAATGGGATATTGAAAACAACATTGGCAATGATTACGGCAGAGAGCGTGTTGTAAAGCCCCAGTTTTTGAAAATAGGAAACAAGCGGCACCAGAATCGCAACTGGCGGTAGTAGCGGCAACACAAGCAGCAGAGCGCCAAACCTTCGACCTTTAAACTGAAGTCTTGCCAGGGCATATCCGCCCAATAACGCCACGAAAAGAGTTAAGATGATGGAAAACAAAGAAACTACCAGACTATTTCGAAGGTAATCATAAAATTCAGGCCGCGAAATTAATACATGATAATGACTCAATGTGAGATGAGTCGGGATCAGGTTCGAATCGTATCGTTCTGCCAGAGACGTTCTTAAACCCCATAAAAAAGGGAAAAGAATAAATGATAAAAAAAGCGAATAAACTAATATTGAAAAACATTTTTTCATTGAAATCTCTTAGTACAATGTTTCATAATTCATTGTAGGATTGATAACACATTTCTGAATACTACAACAATTTTCAAATGAAGCATTTAACTCAGGTAAATTCCTGCATATCTTGTGTTATTATTTCAGTTTTTTCTCACCAATCGTGAATAAAGAGCCATAAAAATCAGCCCGAGAATCAGCAATAAAATTCCCAAAGTTGCCCCGCTATTTAAATCAAAATTAATAAACGATTCTTTGAACAGCCTCACCGCCATAACCTCAGTACTGTAACCCGGCCCACCTTCGGTCATGGCATAGACGGTTTCGGCGTCCTGCAACGTCCAGAGGGTAATGGTTAACAGCACGATTACTAACTGGATTTTTGTTAGCGGGAAGGTGAGGGAGCGAAATTGTACCCATTTCGAGGCGCCGTCCACCATTGCTGCCTCATAGATTTCTTTCGGAATCATCGCCATGCCGGCTGCAAGGAACAGTGTCATAAATGGTAATGATCGCCAAACACTGTGCAAAACAACAACTGCCATGGCTCCAAAAGAATCAGCTAAAATGACAACGGATTGACCAGTAATATTTTCAATGATTAAACTTATGGGTCCAAAAGTCGGATCGACCAGTGATCTGAACAGAACAGCGCTGACTATGGGAGCAACAACCCAGGGGAGCAAAAATATCCCGCGCAGCAATGTAGCGCCCCGAATTTTGCGCGTAATCTGCATTGCCATAAAATAGGCGAGCGGTAACGATATGAAGACATTGCCAAGCACATAAACCAGCGATAGCTTTAGATTATTGAGAAATCTTCCCTCGGTGATCAGAAACCAGTAATTCTGAAATGCGACAAATTTGTTAACACCGGACAAACTGGTTTTGTAAAAGCTCATTATCAAACCAGTCATAATGGGTGAGATGAGAAAAAGTGCGATCAGGGTAATTGTCGGAGCTAAAAATCCATATGCCTGGATTTCGTCGCGATTTGATTTGCGATTCTTAGCTCGAGTGTATTGGATAGAATTTGTAGTTATGCTCATAAAGGTTAAAAATTGTTTCTTGTGACTTGGCAATGCACTTTAGTTACCTCACTGCAATACTGAGAGCTACAGGTTTAAGCAAACCAGGTTTTTCGAAAAAACCTGGTTTGTAATGCGGTTCCAAAGTCAATAATCGAGAATCGAGTATCATTGTTTTTTTATAGGGAGTGAGATTAAATAACTTTCCCATTTGTATTTTGTTGACCTTGAGAAAATAAATATTTATAAGATTATGTCATGTAATTTATTTTCTCTCACTCCCATAACTTTGAAATTCCGATACAGTAAATTACTCGCCTGCATACCGCTTGTTATATGCTTTTTGAAATTTAAGCAGCATTGTTTCTATCGGGGCGTTTTTGACCAATATTTCTTGCAATGCGGCAGCGACAGAATTCGCAAGTTCCTCGTAATGTGCAGTCGGTGGCATTGATCGACCATTTTTCACCGCTTCGAACCAGGTCTGGTAAAATTCAGTCTGGTATTCTGGGCGCTGCCATGTCGAAAGTCTCGCCGGAAGTCCAGCATCTGGAAATGTGAACAATGCCTCTGGTTCAACAAAAGTCTCCAAAAGTTGAACGCTCTCAACCGGCTTTGGTGTTAAGGCATGAACTGAAATTGTCCAGGCATTGGTAAACTGGGCTTTGCAGTTCGTTGGAGTAACAAAGACTCCAGCTTTTATTGTTCTCCCTTGTGGTTCTGGCGGAAAGCAACCTTTGATAAATCCTGCTTGTTCCAATGGCTGAATCCAATAGCTACCCCAGCCCCAGGCAATGGCTATTTTTCCCTCCAAAAAGCCCCGCAAAATCACATCATCATAAGTTCCGCTTACTGCCCAGCGGGGAGTAACTTTGTATTTGTTCATCAGATCATTTAAAAATTGAGCCGCTTTAATTCCCTCTTTTGATGCAAAAACCGCCTGTTTCGTTTTCTCCTCCCAGAGCTTTCCGCCGAAGTGCCAGAGCATTGGTGCGAATGCCAGCTCAATTGTGCCACGGGAGGGTCCAAAATATACTCCCAATCCCCAGATATCTGTTTTCCCATCGCCATTCATATCGCGAGTCAGCTTTTGGGCATACGCTACTAACTCCTGCAAAGTAGCAGGTGGGTTGTCTGGATTCAATCCCACATCTGCAAACATATCTTTTCGATAGATACAAAGCCGCGTGTGCGCACCCATCGGCACACCGATTCGTTTGCCATGTTGTTCGCATTTATGCCAGACAGGGTTCCAGGCAAAATCTGCAATTTGGTCTTCTTCCCATTGGAGAAATGGATTTAGATTCAGCAAATCCTGGACAACAGCATGTTTGGGCAGAAATTGAGGCGAAGTTAACAGCACATCATGGCGGATTCCTGCGCGAAAGTCTGCCATTGATTTGGTGTCGATCTGATCCCATTTAGCTTGCTCCAATTCAATGTGCAAATCAGGATACAATCGCTTAAATATTGCCAATCTCTCATCGATCCAATCTGTATTTGACTTGCCGTGAGGGCCTGCCAATGGGTCGTAAATATGGGTGAATTTTAATAGATTTTCTTGAGATTGCTGGCAAAGGGAAAACACTATCGATAGAAATAAGAAAAACAGTATCCAGATTTTTATTTTGCCCTGTGTTCTCAAAAATTTTAATCCTTTAAATCCTGTGGTTCCATCTGCTTCAACGCATTCAGCCGATCCACAATCGGTGGGTGTGAATAATATAATTTAGCGTACAAGGGATGCGGATGCAGATTGGATAGGTTATCCTTCGACAGTTTAATCATCGCACTGACCAACCCATCCGGCCTGCCAGTTAAGTCGACTGAAATCTGGTCTGCCTGGCGCTCGTGTTTCCTTGAAAAATAACTACTTAACGGGGTAAATGGAAACGAAATAATGCTGCCAACGAAACCCAAAATAACCAATTTGGCGAAAAATGTGGAGGCATCAATATACGATGAAGAGGGTGCAATATTGAACAGGTCTGTCAACCAGTTGGTCTTCAAAATTCGGAAAGAGATATAAATGCTGATGAATCCTAAAATTTCAGAGAGAATGATCCGCTTTAAAATGTGCTTTTTCTTCCAATGCCCAGCCTCATGAGCAAGAACCGCTAAAATTTCCTCCTGCGTCATTTTTTCCAATAACGTGTCATACAGAATGATTCTTTTCACCTTGCCGATGCCGGTGAAATAAGCATTGGTATGTTTGCTCCGTTTGGAAGCGTCCATTTGAAACACACGGCTCACCTTAATTCCCACTTTTGAAAGCATCCCTTTGATTTGACTTTCCAGGCTTTCATATTCTTCAGTGATCGGTGTAAATTTATTAAATAAAGGCTCAATAACATAAGGCGAGATATATATTAAAAATAAGCTGAATACAAAGTAAAAAGCCCAGAGCCAGATCCACCAGTAATTTGGATTTGCCTGAATCACCCAGAATCCGACTCCTCCTGTAATAAGCATTAAAACAAGTGAAATTAACATTGATTTAATAAAATCGGTAATCCAGATGCGAGGTGTCGTGGTATTAAATCCATATTTATTTTCAATTTTGAAAGTACTGTAAAGGTCGAACGGAATATCCAGAACCGTAGAAGCTAAACTGAGAAACAGAAAAAATAATATCCCTGATAATATAAAGGATAGTTGCATTGAAGCCACCCAACTATTATAAATAACAAACAAACCTCCGAACAGAAAAGCAATGAGGAGAATATTATCAAAGATGGAAGAATAATAGCCGAAACGACCATATTCAAACGTATAATCACTGGTCTTTTTTAAAAGTTCACCGTCAATTTGGCCTTCAAACGGCTCTGGAATGATGTGACCATGTTTTTTGAGATAATTCAAATTAAGAAATTTCATCCAATAGCCAAATGCAACAATGAGAACATAACAGCCAAGCATAATCATCATCGGTGTCGTCATTGATTTTACTCTCCTTCTTGCTTTTCTCCAAAATGAATCGCCACATTTTGGAACATTAGCGCTTTATGCTGGACGTTGCGCCAGCCCGTGCTTGTAATCAATTCACTCAATTCATCCGCCGTATAAAAATTTTCGATGGACAGGGGCAGATAGGAATATGCATCTGGATAGGAAGTAAACCACCTGCCCATATTAGGAATAATTCTATTGAAATAAAACGAAAATAATTTTCTCAATAAAGGATTGTTCTGTTTCACCATTTCCAACGAGACAACTTTTCCCCCTGGTCGAATGACTCGAAAAAGCTCTGAAAATACATCTTTTACGCTAGTGACATTGCGGAGTGCGAACGCGGTAAAAGCGCCATCAAAACTATTATTTTCAAAGGGCAGATAATGCGCATCGCCCTGAATCCAGTTCGCGGAAAAATTGTTAAATCGACCGTTCAGTTTTTCCTGCGCTAGTTTCATCAACGGCTTGCAAAAATCCAAGCCAGCAAATTTTGCCTCGGGCAGGTATTTTTGAGCAGCCAGCAGCATATCGCCGCTGCCGGTTGCCAGGTCTAACAGTAAACCATCCTTTTTGAAGCCAGCCAGTCGAATGGATTTTCGTCGCCAGCTCATGTCCAATCCCAAAGACATCACCCGGTTCATTTTATCATAATGGGATGGTATGGAAGAAAACAGGTTTAATACGTATTCTTTTTTTTCATCAGGCGTTTCAAAACGACCAGCAAATGGATTTTTATAGGACATGACTTTATTTCAAATTTGCAAGCTTCCTGTTTATAGAACAGACAACTTTTTAATTTTCTCAACAATAATCGAGGTGGAAACACCCTCTACCATCGGCAGCAGGACAATTTCCCCACCATAAGATTCCACCAACCTTCTCTCATCCTGGTTAATGGTATCGATCGTATAATCTCCACCCTTGATGTAAAAATCAGGTTTCAGCATCTCCATGGTTATTATAGGGCTTGGTTCAGAGAACAACACAACGTAATCCACGTAAATGATGGAGCAGAGCACTTTTGCCCGATCCATTTCTGAAAAAACTGGTCTGAATTCACCCTTATTTTTTTTTACGGACTGATCGCTATTGAGGCCAACAATAAGAACATCACCATAAGCTTTCGATCTCTCCAGGTAATCTACATGACCGGCATGAAAAATATCGAAACAGCCGTTTGTCCAGGCGATTTTTTTGCCGTCCGATCTTGCCTTATTGACAATTTCAGTGAGTTCTTCCAATGTAACTAATTTGTATTTCATATTTGTAACGACTCTGCTTAATTTTTGACAATATGCACAAGATAAACAAGATATTATTCTGTTTTTTTCTGTAATTCCGGATAGAATAAAACATTATTTGATATGTTCCTTTGTCCCATCAGACCATTCAACAACGGATATGTTAGCTAATTTTAAAGGAAATGTATAACGAAAATTTTAACTAAAAAATTTTAGAAAAATAATTCTTTCTAACAATTTTTTTTCTATTCAGCAAAGTGAATCAAAGCGTGGATCTAATGTTTTATCCCGTGGATCCTGTTCATCCAGTCTACTTTTATTATTCTGGACTTTAAAAGTTACTCATGTTCTATATTCTTTCTCTTTCTCGTTTAAGAATTATTTCAGCAGCTTCCAATAAATCTTTGACAACAAAATTAGGTTTTGTTTCCAATTCTCGGGTATTTGGCACTAACTCGCTCTGAATTAAAATCGTTTTGATTCCGGCATTTGCGCCTGTCTTCACATCGCTTTCACTGTCGCCTATAAAGTAACTGTGAGACAAATCAATATTCAGATCATCTTTGGCGCGCAGAATTAAACCAATTTCAGGTTTGCGACAGGGACAATTTTCCGCCTTACTGTGGGGACAAAAATAGATTTTGTCAATGGTGATTCCTGCATTCGATACCTCTGCCAGCATCTTTTTATTAACGCGATAAAAATCCTCTCTGGTAAAATATCCCAGACCGATACCGCCCTGGTTCGTTATAATAACCAGCCGGTATCCCATATCCTGTAGTTTTTTCATGCCAGCGAGGGCATTGGGCAGCAGATCAAATTTGTCAGGCTCGCTGAGATAACCAATCTCGTAATTAATTGTACCATCTCTGTCCAAAAAGATCGCCGGGCTCATTTTGGGCCGTCGACATTTGAGATGAACCACATCTCTTTCTTCCTCAACAAATTGATCGATGTGTTCTTTGGCCGACTGAATTCGATTGATAATCTCTGTGGTTGAAATTTGTTCGGCAATTGGAATTAATCGCACTTCCCCGCCAAATTGTTCCAAAACCGGCTTTGATGTCAGTTGATTCTCCGAATAATCACCAGCTTTAAAATAAAGATGGGGCTGCAGTATCTGGATGTTTTTTGCGTTGCGGCGTTCCTCAAACAGAAAGACAAAATCCACAGATGCCAATGCAGCAACTGTTTTCAAACGATTCTGCTCAGAAATAATCGGTCGATTTTTGCCCTTGTATTTTTGGATCGATGCATCGGAATTCACTGCCACAATGAGTTTATCGCATTGGGATCTGGCTTTTTCGAGAAAATCAGCATGACCGGCATGTAACAGATCGAATGCCCCGGAAGTAAAACCGATAACCAGGTTTTCTTCGCGAAACTGCCCGCAAATTGAAACAAGCTGCTCCCGGCTTTTTATTTTATCCGAAATCACCTACTTTTCTTCCTTGAAATAATGCGCCTCAACAATGGCGCACAGTGTATGATAGACGTACAGATGCAACTCCTGCACACGATCGGTTCGCTGGGCTGGTACAAGGATGGCAACATCAGCCAGTTGCGCCAGCTTTCCACCTGATTGGCCGGTTAGCCCGATGGTTTTCATTCCAATGGCTTTGGCAGTCGTCATGGCGTACGCCACGTTTTTGGCATTTCCTCCGGTACTGATCCCGAGCAACACATCGCCTTCTCTGCCGAGTGCGAAAAGCTCCTGTGCAAAGCCAAGATAGGAAACCAGGATATCATTTTCAATAGCAGATTTCAAAGAATGATTTAAGCCCAAAACAATTGCCGGGAAACCATATTCAAGAGCATCTGCCAGGATTTGTCCATCCAGCAAGTTTTGAAATCCGGTTCTATCTTTATCCAATAAATTTCTTTTCCGTCGATAGGATTTCAGCATCTCTCCAGAGATATGAAGACAATCGGCAAAACTGCCGCCATTGCCGCATAAAAACAGCTTTCCGTTATTATCAAAACAATCCACGATCGCGGTGTAGCTTTGGATCAATGGACTGATGACAGGTTTTAGTTCAGGTCTCCGTTCCATGAATTCAAGAAGTATCTGGACTATGTCCGGGTGCGCCTCTAAAAATTGACGAACAATTTTAGGGAGTTTTTTTAAATGTTTTTGTTTCATGATGTACTCGTTTTTATAATTATGGATTTAAGGCGTTAGACTTTGAAATCCTCAACCTCATAAAATTCCTATTAATTAATACTACTTAGTCACATTGCGATTGAGATGTCATTTCCCGAGGGACTTCCTTCGGTCGTCTGCAATCTTTTATGCAGGAATCTCCTCACTTTCCGCAGGAGATTCCCGCAAAAAACATGCGGGAATGACACCTTCATAGTAGAAAATGTAACAACCATAGGCACTAATATTAATTTGATTAAGAAGATTTAAAACCTATTATCGTTCAATCGATCGATCTCTACCAGGATCGATTCAAAATCCTCTGCCACAGCATCTGGCATTTCAGCTTCTTCCTGAGGGGGGAGATGCGAGGCACTAGCTCGCGCCAGGCTTTTGAAATAACGTTGCTCAAATTCTGTGCTGGGCGTGTAATCCTTTTTGGAAAGCGGCAGCTTCACCCACAATGTTTTCATACCGACTGACTTTGCCGGCCGGATATCGTTATCGATCCGATCCCCAATCATAACGGCTTCCCCTGACTCACATCGCGCCTGGTCCAAAGCCCAGTGGAAAAATGCCGGATCTGGTTTGCTTAGACCCACAATTTGACTGATACCATGCACCTGAAAATATTTTAACAAACCAAGATTTTCCAGTATCCCTTTTACTTCACGCGGTTGATTGGCAATGAGTCCTAAATTAAACTGCGACGACAGCGTTTCTATTATTGGCACAACATCCGGCATTAGTGGGCTGAATTTCGCCCACTTTTCTGCCAGTGTATGTCGAATTCTTCTATCCAACTTTTGCCAGACCCGTCGTTCCAAAAATTGCTGTCCCACAGCGTCGTAGTGGTTGCCATTTCGCTCCACTAAAATCGATTGTTCCCGCGCTGCCAGCAAATCATCCAGAGTTAATTTCTCGCCGTTCTGCTGAATGGCCTGGTAAATTTCGTGATAAAAATACGCCATTGCCGGGTCATCGTTTAAAATTACATTCCCAACGTCAAAGAAAAGCCATCTGATCATTTTGCATCCCATCCATTTTGGCTTCATCGAAAGATGGACTCCACCTTAGAGGTGGAGTCCATCTGTTCAACAATTTAATTAAATTATTCGATAATTGCAAACAGTTTATCAGCAAATTGTCCGCTGAAGATGAATCATTATACTCGTTACGGGTGAGAATTTCATTATTTTTGTCATTCCTGCGTATGCAGGAATCTCCTTAATAACAAACAGTTAGGAGATGCCTGTATTCACAGGCATGACATGAAAAAGTAAACCGTAGCCAGTATAATTCAGAAATCTAAACAACATAAATGCTGCAAAATTACCCGCTGCAGCAAAAAGGCGCTTCAGCGTCCTAACATATCTCAGCCTCGTACCTTAGTGCGAGGCGAATATTGTTACGTAATTTGACAAATTGCGTTACAATTTATTAATCGCTTGCCTTCTCCGAATCGCCTCTAACCGCATGAAATCTTTGGCATCGTCGTTTCGGTCAATTGTTATTTGATCGATGGCATGGTCGGTACCGCCTGAATGGCGGATTACATCGTAAATTGGCTCCCAAACTCTGCCAATGCGGTATTTTTCAGAGATGCGAAGCACCAGATCATAATCCTCACCGTAGTTACGGCAGTTGTCGCTATCGTTCATACCGAACCAGCCAAGTTCACGAATGACTTTGATGTGGGCTGAGCGCGGCGCGCCAGCACCATTGATACGGAGCAGGTTATTTCTACCGTTCTCCTCGGTCCATTCATCATGAGTAACAACTGGTATCTCCTCCATCCGCATTATTTCTCCACTGGCGTCATCCTTTTTCCAGACTTCATAAGAGCCGATCACCATTCCAATCCGATCATCCGAATTAAACACCTCGAGAAGTTTTTCAATTGCATTCGGTTTTAATCGATCATCAGAATCCAATTGCACATAGAATTTTCCCCTCGCCTTCCGGATACCTCTGTTTAAACAATGACCGATGTTATTGATATCTTCCACAATAAGCGTGACTGCTGGTTTACTGGGATTATATTTTTCCCCACCAAGTAAATAAGGTTTCACACCGTTAATCGTCGGATCTTCTTTTCCCCCATTAACAACCACAATAACTTCCACATTCTGAATGGTCTGCGACCGTACGCTTTCAATTGCCGTACCGATAAATTCCTCTCGATCAAACACAGGAATCACAACGCTGGCAATACATTTTTCAAACTTGTTTTCTTCTTTGGATGAATATTGAACTCGATGATAGTTAGCACCAGGCGCAAGGTATGCGTCGATCCTTTTTAAATGCGCTGTGACAGCATCTTCCATTTCCAGTTGAACATCCTTGCCAGATAAAAGATAATCAAAAACATTATGGCTTTTAACTGCAGCCCGAACCATATAAGTATGTCCATTCCTGGCAGCAGCAATATGGACTAATTTAAATTTTTCAGAAACTCTCAACCGCAAATCATACCAGTAAGCAGCGTTATATTTCTCACCGACTTTACCAATTTGATCCAGCACATGTTTCGGGAAAAATAAAACCGCTCCAAAGTCCATATTGTCCCGCAAACGACCCCGGTGATAATCGAGTAAATGAATATCTTTTGAGCTCCCATTTGCATCGATAAGCCGATAATCAGAATAGATCATTCCTAAATTTGAATGGCGTTCTGCAACTGAAACAAAAGTCTCCAGGGTACTCAAGCGAAAGGTGATTCGCGCTTGTAAATTATTTAACAGCATTACATAATCACCATCAGCATTCTTAATCCCATAATTTAGCGACATAGCATGGTTATAAAAATTGACCGGTAGATAGCGGATTCTATCGTTTGAGACAGTAACCGGAGAAGCGGCATCTTTTCCCCTCTCATCTAATAATAATAGTTCCCAACTATCATAATTTTGATTGATCAAACTGGTAATCGACTGGTTAAAATCCTTGTCGCTATATCCTAACTCATTGTTATAAAACATAATAATACTAATCTTTTTCATAAAACTGCTCCTCAATTTTATATGATTTCAGTATAGATTAATAATGCCCGATGCAGTAAGAATTATATCCAGTTTTGCAAATGAGTAATCCATCCCAATATAATTGGTAGGCTGTTGCTGAATTTCTAACATAGAGCTATAAAAAGTCAAACTCATCCCGATTGCCTTTTATATACACCGTTTTTCGGTACCACCAAATCTGATTTATATTCTGGAGATTGAATCCACGATCTATGACCTGCCACGACGAATTATTATAATCAGTTTCAGCCCAGAGCAGATAATCACCAATCTGATATTTGCAGCGATAGGCAACAACTCCATTTGAAGAATCCATATCGAAAACTATAGTATCATTTTTTGATTGGGCGAATGTGTTTGTGAATAAGAATAAAAACAGGATTGCTAATTTTTTCATTGGTATCTCAATGTGTTTATCTACAACTCGAACTCCATCCCTAAAATAGGCATCAGGTGAAACTGGTAAAAAATATTCTCTCGATTAGTTAAAGGATCACCAAAATATCGATCAATATTTTTTTATTATGTACATTCCAGATAGTTAAATACGCTATATCACTTTATTCAGTTCAATTTTTCCTGCACGTTTTCTTTGTGTACGTGATTACTATTTTTATCTTATTTCCATACATTTGACTAAATAAATATCTTTTCCGCCGTTTCCATAATTTTTCGTTTCCCCACATACGATAAACTCATCATTACTTATTGTATCGATACAAACAGCGGCATCAAAGCCAATTCCACCCAGTGTGGTTTCCCACATTTTATTCCCCGATGAATTGGTTTTTATCAATAGAATATCTCTGCTGCCAGCCCCAAACGATTTTGTATCTCCGCCAACAATATAGCCACCATCCTGTGTTGGATATACCGTTGCACCAAAATCATGCGCATTCCCGCCAAAAGTCTTTTCCCATTCCACTGTGATAGGCCGCAATTCTGTTTGCTGTGGCAAAGCAGTAATATAATTCATCAGCAGCAAAATGATATAATAAAACGATATTTTCATTGTTATAAGTTCACCATAATATTAGCAGAATAATTTATAGCAGAATTATTCTGATATAAATCATTTGGCGAGATTTTTTTTACCATGCAACGAAAAATAAATGATGTACCTACCTTATGTTATTGAGCGGATACAATCTGTATTTGAAAAATAAACACATTTGAATTTACATCTTTAAGATGTGACACCAAAACTTGCCAATGCTTGCATGATAATTAAAGCATCTGCTCCTGAATGAAATAAAACTGAGCCCCAGATGTTATCTGTTTTCTAGATGATGTATCCCCAAATTACACCAAGGACAAACAGGATGATCAAAAAAAACAATTCTGATGTATACGTACCCTGGAGATGAGCCAGTGAATAAATAAGTGCGATACAATGTATTATTCTTAGAAGTATTATAATCTTGCATAAAATGATCCCTTTTCTAATGTGAAGCTTTTGTTAATTTAAATTTCAATTTGAGCCATTTAAATGCAAACG